>Ga0180433_10005300_pt1 | contig 17534 bp, 35 predicted proteins | sample SS_ome_8_FD_132980 | JGI IMG/M metagenome (GOLD analysis project Ga0180433, IMG submission 132980) | Hypersaline lake sediment archaeal communities from the Salton Sea, California, USA - SS_1_D_1 metaG | ecosystem: Environmental > Aquatic > Non-marine Saline and Alkaline > Hypersaline >... | reverse complement strand
GGAGCAGGATTCGTAGGAGGGGGGCTGGTATGAATGAATCCTCAACAACCAACCTCTCAGTATAATAAGAACGAAAGACGAATGCCACAAAAGATTGATAGAGCATACATACTTTCAATGCTTTTGATAGACATTAACAGATATGCTGTGGAAGGTTCTAGTCGTTTTATTCTTTCTGTTAATGCTCTTGAAGATAACCTTGCACCACATGATCCTAAATATAAAAAATCAATTAAAGATATTAACAAACTTGTTAACACTAAATTAGAAGAAGCAGAAAATAGTGACGACCATTCGGCTGTCATTCAACATAATCAAGCACAGTTAGAATGGAAAAGAGCCAGAGCTAAATTACAATTACTTAATGATCTATTGAAGAGATCGGGTCTCGAAAAAGAGATGAGATATATGTTGAATGAAAGTTATGAGGAGGAGGAAACGAATGAAGTTGAGCATGAAATCCAAAACCCCATTGGCTGATGGTATTCGTAACGTTCTTAAAGGTACACAACAAAGAAATTATTATGTTATCGTCACAGGAAAAACCCAAACTCGAAAGTCCACTTTCGCAGTTAGGCTTGGAATGGACGTAGCAGGAAAGAGGTTTAAGCTACACGACCATGTAGCCATTATTGATCCAGAAGCGATGATAGACGCTCTCAAGTTTGAGGGACTCAAGCGAGGAGATGCCATTATGCTTGATGAGTTTGGAGTGGGTATGGATCATCGGCGTTGGCAAAGTTTTTTTAATAGAGCCATGAACTACATTATGATGACCCACGGGTTTAAGGGTATATGTGTTATAGTGACTGTTCCTTATCGAGATTATGTTGATAGTGATGTCCTTAAGTTGTTTGATATGCAAATCGAAACCTTGAGAAAGCATGAAAAAAAAAGATATGTTATAATATCACCAAAGATTGTACAATATAATCAGAACAATAAAAAGACATATATGAAGTATCCTCGAACCGTAGACGACGACGGTATTGTATATGTTGTAGATCAGATACGGGTAGGGTTTCCTGAGGAAAGGGTGTGTCAAGAATATTATAAGCTTGGTAATTCTTCTAAGGATGATATGGGGAAAAGTTTAAAGAGGGAAGCCAGAAGGTTGAAAAGAAAAGATTTCATTCTTGATGATTATGTAAAGAAGGCTATGGCTATAATAGATAAACTTGTTATTAAACGGGGATCAAATAAAATTTTATCTACCGACCTTGTACAAAATGAATTTGATCTACCATACAATAGGGCAAAACTAATTAAGTCTTTTATTGAAAAACATCATAAGAAGGAGGTATGGAATGCCGAAGTATAAAAAGAACCTTGAGATGATAATCAAGAAGCCCGAAGTAGATGAGATGATAAGTCGTGCAGATAATTTTGAACATAAATTTTTATTGGCAATGTTATATCTAACTGGAGCAAGACCAAGCGAACTACTTGATCTCCGCCGAGAAGACTTTGAAGTTTATTATGATTATGTAAATGTTCTATTAAGAACAAAGAAAAGGGGGTTGCCTCGTACATTACAATTATGGAACGATGCACCATATGTCACGGATATTATATTACCGTATATAGAATATTTGGATAGGGATATGATGGAAGGAGTGTTTACATTCAAGACTCCTACATGGGTTAGAATTATTGTGTATCGACTATCAAATAATAAATATTGTCCATATAGTTTTAGGCATAGTAGACTTACAAAAATGGCTAAGGCTGGAGCAGGACCTTTCGAGTTGATGGTATGGAAGGGGGCAAAGAGATTTGATTCCATTAGACCATACATCATGCATTCTCCACCACCAAGGGAGAAGGCAAAGCTCTATTTAGAATAATAAACATATGAAAATATGTAGTCCGAAAACATATGTTACTTTGGTATGTGTTTCGGCTGTGGGGGGTAGGGTAAATGAATAAAAAGTAGTCCAAAGTTTGTGTAGGGTTACGAAGAGGGTGTTTTAGTAACTAATGGACAAATTTTCCCATAAACATATGTTTTTTTGGAAATATGTCTAAAGTAATAATTATATTAGAGATAATAGGGTTATATATGAACATATACAACATATAAACATATGTTAATATGTTTCTTGTATATCCTCTATGTCCTCTGGTTTGATGTTGACACCATACTTAGTGTTAACACTCTCTATTGCACGAGGTAATACGTTGCTCCACTTCCTAGATGTCTCTATAAGGTTCTTAATAACGTCCTTAGGTACACCTTCGAACAACGTCTCAGCCTTCTTCTTCTTCTCATGTATCTCTATCCTACGTTCATCTCCTACAGCGTTTGACAATGCTTCCCTACAAACCTCTGATATGTTCAATCCCATATCTTTAGCAGTCTTTAATAAATCGGTAGGTATCGTGATGTTTGTAGTTCTCAAATTGTCATACACTCTTGGTCTTCCTTGATTCATTTGATCTCCATGTATCATTTACTACACTATGTTATATAGTAGTATATTATATATATAATTAGTTACCTAACTATTTATATACGATACCTATACCTATACCATATTGTGTAGAATATAAAGAATATAGAACAAAAGCTTTATAAAGGACAGAGTATAATAATATAGTATGAGTAAACCAGAACCACTGAAAGGGAAGAAGATAAATAAGGGAATTAAGATTATTGGAGAGAATTATTTTTGGTTTCATCCAGAAGACATCCGCTCTGCTGTGGAGTGGCTATTAACAGAAGTAATTAGTTGTAGTAGAAATGATAAAAACAGATCAAAAGATGTATCATATTTAATAAAAGAAGCTTTCGAGGATGTGATGAAGGATGAATGAAATAATATTTATGAATGTATTTAGTGGATGGATATTAGGTATGTTTACTGCATTTGGAATACGGTCATTTGTATATTGGTATGTGAATAGAGAAGCGGAGGGGGAAGGATGAATAGGTATTATGAAGGCATAATTGGAGTTGTGCTAGGATTGATTTTTTTGATTTTTGGAATATTAACACAACCAGAATGTTCTGTAAGTTGCAATGAGTGTTATAATAGTAAAGCTGGTGTATTTCATATTGTGGGTATTGTGATTGTGCTTTTTTCATTAATAAGAGTTTTGATGTTGATAATAAGAGAGGATGTGATGAAGGATGAGTGATTTTTGGACAGGTATGATTATAGGCACCATTATTATAGGAGTCTTAATATGGTTGTTATTTCCTATAGCTGTAACTAATCATTGTGATAGATTATTCTATGAAGGATTACAATGTATGAAGTTTAATGCTATTCATGGATATGAACATTATTGTTGTGGAGGATGTGGTTAAGGATGAATGATAAAGAATATAGAACAATAAGAGTCAAACTCAACACACATAGACTTTTGAGAAAGAGGAAACTTATAATGGACGCAAACAGACCCACAGATAAACCATTGTCGTGGGACGAGTTTCTAGATTATCTGTCTCGGAGGCATGTTGAATGATATATGTTTGTGAATATTGTGGAGAGACGGACAGAGTTAAGAGGAAGTATAATCCTATCATTGGTTATGTTATAATATGTGATGATTGTGGATGTGAGGTAAGGAGGGAGAAGAATGAAAAAGAAACAACATAAAGAACACGAAGCCTACTACATAATGGAAGATAAGGTTGATTGGACCAGTGTACTATCTATGGCTCTAGGATGGGGAGTAGGGTTGCTGTATTTAATACAGGTTATAATAGGAGGAATTACTACACCGCCTTCAATGTTATGGGTAGCAGGAACATTAACTGCGGGAATAATTCTAATATACGCGGGGTTTAAATCAGCAGACAACGTGTTCTACAAACAGAAGAAGTATGTGAAAAGGGAGGTTCTATATTATGAATAGAACAGAAAAGCTTATCATTGAGACATCAAAGATGAACAGACAGTTTATGTTCGCAGGAGAGATTATAATAATTGGTTTGATTCTCCTGTCTACAGGAATCTTAATGATAACCAACTATTGGGAATTCTTCGGCATGACTTGGTTTGCTTTAGGGTTGTTGTTCCTAGCAATGGGACTCATTTATAACGGTAAAGCCAAAGAGACTGCCCAGAAGATTAAATATACCTACGGAGACGAGAAAAAATGAGAGGTAGCCTAGCATTGGGGATATTAGTAATTATGCTTTCGATTCTAATAGTCCTCATGGCTCTGGGTTATGTTTATTTGAATATAGATTTTGGAGTGAATGGAAGGTAACCGAAAGCTTTATAAAGGACAGAGTATAATAATATACTATAGGTATATAATATGAACAGAAAATGCTTAAGATGTAATCATGAATGGTATGGTCGTGGAGTTGAAAAGCCGAAGGTATGTCCTTTGTGTAAGAGTCCTTATTGGGACACTCCCCGACACAGGGAGAGTTAGCATGTCTACTCATGACGACACGGGAGGCATATTAGTTGGGGGGTGGGGATATAACCAATATAATAAACGCTTTGGAGGACAACATGACAAACGAAAATGAAGGAACACTTTCGGTATGGTTTCAGGTAATTATTGTAGTTTTCATATTATTTGCGTTATATATGTTTATGTTTCTTGGACCAGCTAACATGCGTTTACATGATGACCGAGCAGACAGTTTTTGTAGTGCCAGCCTTGAGGGATGGGCGCATGCTGAATATTATGAGGGATGTTTGAAGTGTTCATTACAGGTTGACGACAATAAATGGTTGTCTGAAAAGAACGTTGAATGTAAAATGAAATATCATGGAATGGGTTTCCTACCACAGGATTATGATTATGAATGTTATTGGGTGGAGGTAGTATGAATAATAAACAATCATTCGCTTTAGGTATAGTTGTAGTAATAATGTTTTTGATGATGTCACATTTAATAACAACAACACAACAACAACGACATAATGACATACTATCTTTTTGTAAAGATGTGTATGGTTGTGATGATGTAATGTGGTCGTTGACAACAGGATTGGTTTGTTTAGGATGGCACGATTCGTTGGGGGGAAGTGGAACAACGTTCATAACAGACCAAGAAGTAAATGATTGGTTATTAGCTAAAAGATTAGAGAGGTATTTGAAATGAGAGAGGGAGAGAGGAAGCCTAGCAGAGAATTTAAAATGATATATGCTATTGGAAGCTCCCTAGTATTCATTTCGTTCATGGTGCTTATAAGCTTATTCCCAAATGATATGGGATTGATGTCCATATTGATAGTAGGACCATTAGTCACCCTACTTATTGCACATATATTCGGGGGAGGTGTAAAGAATGGATATGTTAAGCGAAATTAAACTAATACGAACAGCACAGAAGTACAACGTTAAGAAGAATGCTCAGAAAGAGTTCGAGAGTATGCTTGAAGATCAGGGCATAGAGGTTGTAGATTTATGATAGAAGAAGTGGCACAAGCCATATTAGAAATAATACAGGTAGTCTACGACATAATAACATTGGGCAAAAGGAGAAAGGATGATTGATGATAAGAAAAGGAAACATAATCGGTTGTCTCATAACATGGAAAGGAACTAATAAATCAGGACAGTCAACTGACCGATCTATGAAGTGGAGTAAACCAAAATGGATGGGAGACCGCGCATTCCAAAAACAGGTATCACGGTTTTGTGAGAGAAATAAATTCAAAGACGGACTAACCGACAAAAAACCATCTGTCTTATGGGAGGTAGTAAATGTTTAGATCAAAAGAACCAAAGAAGATTGAAAGACCCACACCAGTAATAGACATGGATTGGGTGAACTTCAATAGAAGAGCATTAAGAGGACATCCAGATTATACAATACTCAAGATGCATAACATGTACATGGAGTTTGAAGAGTATGACAGAAGACAAGATTGATTCATTAAAAGAAGCGGTAGAAATAGCAAATAATCTGATAGCCAAGAAGACTCAAGAAAGGATTGAACACGAACACTATATTAACAAGGGACGGCACTGTATAATAAGAACAGAGTCGTTCACTTACTGGGCGTTGTTTAAACGAGAGTTCTTCTTGAGTTATGGTAAGATATTCAATAGGAAAGGGTGTGGAGATAGTATCAATTCCAAATATTTAGGTATGGCTTTGAATATGGAGATTGATAGTTTTCTGTACATCTACAAGAATGGTTATGTTTATGCAATATCACCAAAAGAGATATTCAATTCCGATAGACAGAGAACAACAAAGTCAGGAGAAAGAACATACTCTTTTGATTTACCAATGCATAAACGTTGGAGGTAGCATGAAAGAAAAGAAACGTCCAGACCCAAACAAAACATTATTACCAGATGGTCGTACGCTCAATCATCAAACGGGAGAAACAACAATGGAATCACCACCCTTTAGGAAGAGAGACCTACTATGGTTATTAATTCCTGTAGGATGCTTAGTTGCTTTGGTGCTAATGAATGTTTTTAGTTAATGATGATAGAGATCAAACTACCAAGAGTACTTAGCTGTTCGATGTGTTTGGATTGTTCAGATGGAAGAGTTACAATGACGTGCTTCAGGAAAGGACACCGAACCAAGATGGTTCAATGTATCCCATTGCAAGACCTACATAAATATGGAAACATACAAGAACTAGCAGAGAAGATGAAGGAGAGGGTTGCCAATGGGGGGACAGTTTCCTAAATTATTGCAGTGTCCATACTGTGATAAAAAGATGGAGACTTCATTCAAGGTTCGTGTACAATGTCCTCACTGTGATACAAGGTTCTTCTATTGGGAGGCAAAGGAATATTATATTAAGCTCGATAGTTTTAGGATAACTGTTAAACAGAAGGAAGGCAGGTTTCAACTTAAACTGGAAACTCTCAAGAAAAAATATTGTCCGACAACTTAATATTACTGTAAGTTTAAAATTTTAGTATGGGAGAGGTTACAGTTAAGCCAGCAGGAAGAAGACCAATCTTTAAGAGAGACCTCCCTAGCTACCGTGAAGAAGTAGCTTCAAGTCCTGTTTTTACCAAATCATATAAAGAGAAAGTAGCAGGAACTCCATCCACGAGTTCAGGTTCTTCATCAGGAGGAACATCTAGTTCTACGATTGTTAGATCTGGAGGTGGAGGGGGCACAAGCTCTTCACCTCCACCAACCCCTAGTACAACAACACAGACTAGATATGTATATGTAAACCCACAAGGAGCTACACATGTTTATACAGAGAAGCCTAGTGATTGGGATAGGATGGTAGGAACTAAACAAGTTGTATCGGCTGATGTACCAAGTGGTACAAGCGAAGCTCAGGTAACAGAAGGGATGAGGAGATTCGTAAAAGAGGGAGCTACTGAATATTCCTATACAGTGGAACAAAGAACAGTAACAAGAGAACCTCCAGCTTCATTCAAGCCTGATATTGTTAGTAGTCAGGAAGGATCGCCTGCAAGCTTTGAAAATCCTAATGTGTTATCAAGAACACTAATAGAAAAACAATCACTACAACCCGTTAGACAGGGAACTGTATCAGGTGAAGGTCAAATATTTAAATATGGTGGAGACAGTATATCAACTACATATAATTCGTCTCCTCCTTTAAAGTTAGAACCACAAGGAGCTTCTGAGTTACAAGCCGAGGCAGACAGGCGTGCTACCGAAGAGACAATTGCTCATCAATCATCATTCTCGGCTGGGGTAGAGGATTTTATAGGAGCTAGCTTCAAAATACAAACAGCACCTGAAAGAATGGTATTAAAGACATCACAATATCTACCTTCTCCATTCAAAGACATTGCTCAAACATCTGCTCAACAAAGCATTACTAAAAAAGAATTTGGTGCTGGTGCAACAGTGGGAGTTATTACAGCAATACCTTCAATACCTGCGACCATCACAGCAGTCACTACTAGACCAGTTGAGACTGGACAAGCGTTTGTAGAACAAGCCGCAACACGACCATCATATACTGTTGGACAAATTGCAGGATCAACTATTGTATTAGGTAAAGCAACCTCCGTCTTCAAACCAAAAGCTACTCCTGTTTATGAAGTTAAATATTTATCACATGTTGAAAGACAATACCCATTAACAGAAGCTCCTGTCAAACCAGAAGTTGTAAAGACTGTTAGGGTAGAAGGTAAACCTTTTGGTCAATACACAAGTGAATCATTCCAGACAGTTAAAAGTCAAGGAGGCGTGATGGATAAAACATTATTCGATGTTAAGGAAGTTAAATATGATTTTATAGAATCAGCAAAATCTCCATGGCTTCATCCAAAAGCAATAGTCACAGACAAACCCATAACAGGAAAGTATACAACAACAAAACCACCTGAACCCACAAAAGGATTTCAGATTTTAGAAACAGAAAGAAGTATGATATTTGCAGGAGATGATACAATATTAGGTATATCAAGAAAGTTTGTTCCAGTTGAAGAAGCTCCTTCTTTTTATAAACAATTTCCAAGGTCAACTAAACCACAAGGAAAACCATTTGAATTCAAACCTCCACCAGCAGAAGCATCTTCAACTCCTGTTAAAACAACTCCAGTTAAATCAACAGGTGGTGGAGGAGCAGAAGTAAAACTTACACCAAAACAAATAGAGAGCAAACCAGTATTAGAAGTAAACGAATTACCAATAAAGGGAGGTAGGGTTTCATCCATTGATGCATTCAAAGGATTATTATTAGGTCAACCACAAAAAACATTTACAGGTCAAGGACAAACATTCGATCAATTCACAGGACAGGGGCAGAGAGTTGATTTAAATATTGATACGATGTTTAAACAACAGAGAGATCAAACATTCAAACCATACACAACAGAAAAATTAAAGGTAGATCAAACTCCACGATTCGAAACCATGAGTTTTGTTAAGTTAGGATTTGATACAACAACTAAACAATCAACAAGAACAGAATTTACACCAACAATGTCATTTGATCTAGGTTTAGATTTTGGACCACAACCCAAAAGCCCAATTAGTCCGCCACGAACTCGACCTCCAACTAGAGTTGCCTTAGACTTACCACAACCAGTAGAATCATATAAACAAAGGAGAGGGAAGAAGAGAGGGAGAGGATATTATGAAAGGACGTATTTCATTGATCCAAGCCTCGTAAAAGCCTTTAGATAATATGCAATTACTTATAGCTTCGGTCATGGTTTTAGTAAGCATCTTTACACTATTATTTCTTTATCCTATTTTTTCCTCAGTTCTTATTGATAGTTATATTCCCGTTATCAACGATACGATTGTTAATCAATCGGTTAGCGTTAATTCTACAGAAGTTAACCAAGTAATGAATAACATACAGATGAGTTGGATTTATGGACCAGTTATTATGGTAGTGGGTATGATTGTAGTATTGCTTATTATAGCAAGCCAGAAAGAATATTCAAGGGAGTATGTATGAGAGCAGTATGGTTAATATTTTTACTGATGATAGGATTGATTGGATTCCTTTACATCCCATTAGATTATGCACAGGAACAAGTAGTGCCAGAAATAGCATCTACTTTACAAAATCAACAGAACGCAACGATGATGGGATACATGCAATATTTATGGTGGGGTCTTCCTATAATTTTTCTCATGATATTCGTGTTCTGGGCTTGGACTCAAGGACAGAAGGAGGGTTAACATGAAATTGAAAGGAGCTTTACGACGAGCCATTGAAAAGAAACTAGACGAACGAAAGCAATACAAGAAGACATATGACGAAACCTATCAAAAAGAAAGACCTACTGCATTAAGGGAACGTGCAATAAGAGATGCGAAGGCTGATGCTTACGGTAAAGAAAGGAAAGGTAAGTATGGAAATGTAGGAAAGGGTCTAGGATTTATAGGTCAAATGGGAAAGAACCTTGCTGATTCCCCATATGGAATGGGAGGAGCAGGAGTGTTTGATTCCCCAAAGAAGAAAAAGAGAAAGAAAAAAAAGAGAAAGAGTAAGACAATAACAATAAACTTAAGGAGGTAAGATATGCCACGAACAAGAGTGAAGGGACACTACCGAGACGCACCAGGCAAAAAACATGGTAGAGTTCATGTCAAAGGACATTTACGAAAGAAGAAGTAAGGAGGTTAATATGTTCCACATCGAAGAAGATGAAGAAGCAGAAGAATAATATGTTCAAACAAACATTGTTGATAGGAGTATTTTTGGTATTTACCCTAGCCTTAACAGGTAATGTGCAAGGTGCTGGGGGTATCGGATACGAATACCTCGATGGAGGTGAAGTAATACACATCTGGAATGATGTAGACGATTACTATCTTAATGCAAGTTCGGGCATACAGATAACAAATTATTATGATGAATATTGGACTCATAATATATTCTGTCTGGGATATAATTCTGGCACATGGAACTATTATTGTACTGATGATCTACCAGTGACGCTTAACGTTTATTCAGATAATAGTACATATGTACAAGTCAATGGAACACGATCACTTAGTGTAGCAGGTCGAACAATAATATTTGGTATTGATTATTATATTGAATTGTCTGATGAAGAAATGAATGTAAGTGTTGGTGTTAGAAACAATGGTGGTGGAGACATAACCAATGAGATAGGGTTGGCTTGGAGAACCGATGACATTAAGATAGGTAATACTTATGAACATGATGTCATTAAAATAAACTTTACAGAATATGATCTCTCTGATACTTTAGATATTACCTTTAACAATCTAACATCATGTGGATATGATGTGGTGCAAGACGATTATGTATGTATACACGAATCGGGATATTATTTAGAGGATAGAAATCCAGTATACCCTAGTCTGAATCCTACAAACTTTACTCGATTATCATGGAATCCAAATCTGAATTATTTTGTTCAATTGAAATCGGGAAGTCAACCTAATGCTCATGTCACTACGGTTCTTAGAACAACTGGTTTGAATGTTGGACAAACAAAACAAACTACATTCCAATGGAAAGATCCTCTATATGAAGAGAACGCAACTACGGGTGAAGGATGGTATAACATTTGGACAGAATTTAATAAAACCTCTACAGGTGGAACAGATGTTAATACAGATCAACTATATTATGAATCAACAAATGTCAATTCGGCAGGCGGTAATCATCTCAAAACAAAGGAAGGAGGAGAAACACAATCAGGAGCATTCATTTACCTTTCCACCAATGGATTTATGGAAGGGACTTATTCAATTCGATTTACTGGACTGTGTCAAGGCACAGATGGTAATAATCTCACTATTTCAACTAGAATATCTGATAATAGTTTCAAAAATTATACTGTTGGTTTTTCTCAGGGTGCTGATTGGTATTGTAATTCTACATTAGATTATGGAGACGGACAAGGTGAACCTGCTTTTATTAATGATAGTGGTCAACTTGATGTTTTGATATGGTCGAACGTAACAAACCTCGCATACTATTCTAGTCTGGCGGCAATGAACATTACAAACTATACGGCAGGTGGTGGAGGACCATCACCAGACACAACTGATCCTTATTGGGCAGACCCAACAACAAATTCTTCAGGACCGCATACACCTGATCCTAACCCATATGAATTTAACATAACAGCTCTCGATGACAACAGCTCTATCGATACCGTACTTGTTTATCATAATATAGGTCAACCATGGACAGGTATAATAATGTCAAACACAACCCCATCTACTTTCTTTACAACCACATCTAAATCTGTTAAAGGAAACACAACATATCTCTTCAAGTTTGTTATAAATGATACGGCAGGAAATAGCAACTCAACTGGCAATTATACTTGGTTAGTTAATCCAGCATATGCTGGAGGTAATGGTAACATGACAATTCATGTTAATGGAACTACCCAACCCGATGATTTCTATTATGGTAATTGGTCTAATGTATCTGCATGGCACGGAATTACAGGCACTACTGGTGTAGTTATGTGGAGAGAAGGAGTAGTACAATCAACTCCTAATCAGATAGTTTTGTTGGGTGTGGGTGATTGGAATTATACGGTAGAATTACATCACGAGAATTGGACATGGGCTACTGGTCCTCTTGGAGGATCGCCAGTTCACAGAACATTAACCCACACTATAATAGGCACTCCAACAGGATTAGATTTAGGAATAAGTCCTAGTGATACGGTTGTGGATGGCACGGAGATTATAGCCACATGTAGTGCTGATATAGGAACTACTACTATATATGCGGAAGGAGTTATAGTATCTAATCCTTATGTTGCTACGCTTGCTGTAGGAGATTATAATATAACATGTATATCAGATCAAGTAGGTAATTACACTCCGCTTTTTGAGGAAATGGAGTTAACAGTACAACCGTCTGGATATGGTTGTACCAACTCTACTACATATGCTTTCGCTAAGAACTTTACAAACACTCCGCCAAACTTATACACAATTGATTTCTCTTCTGTTGTATCTGCGAGTCTTGTTAAGCCCAATCTTGCAGATGTTATATTAGATAATGATTCTATAGACGTTTGGGTTAACTTCACAGACGGATATTATTTTGTCATAAATACAACAAACAATCCCAACTTTACTGTCTATTTTGGAAACTATTATGTTAATAATACCTATGAAATATATAACAGTGTTAATGATACTAACATGACTGGTTACACACAAATCAGTCCTTATTATGTTATCAGTTTTCTTGATGAAGTAACTGGGTCTCCACTTAATCCAGACAACGCAACAGAGAGTATGACTATACATTGTAGTGGAGGGAGTACAACATTTACTATTCAAAACAGTACAACAAATTTGTTGTTGGCTACCATAGAACAACCCACTAGATTGGTGACCCACGTCTCATATTCTACGACTGAGAAGTATAGACGCGAGTTATTTGTGGGGGGAGAGCTTGAATACAAGCCCTTCTATCTTGTAGACGCCAATGATAAACAAGTAGCCGAGCTTCTGATAAGTATTGATGATTATACAAGTACTTATGGACAAGGTGATGCTTTAGCCCTTAAAAAATGGATAGCGGGTAGCCTATCTACTATAACCGAATCATATTTCGACATTGAAGCTAAGACTGTAAATTATTTAATTGTTGGTGATCGTTACGCTCTGTATATCGATAACGGAGTTACAGAGGTTTCGATAGGAGAATTGTTAGTTGATACTTCAGATTTAACAAAGACCATAATTATTGGAGACTTTGCCTTAACTGATGAACTTCTTGGACACATTCAATATAATCTTACTATGGATAATACTACAGGAGCTATACAATTCTTCTTTTATGATCCTACCAACACAACACTGAATGTTACAATGTCTATATACAATTACACAAATCAGAGCCAGCTCCTATACTTTACATACTCCGAAAATCATACTAGTGTTAACTTCAATTATGTTGTACCTGATGTTAATCAAAGTTATAGAATAGAAATACATGTAGCTCATACTTACTTTGGAGAAGATAGCCTTCTTGATCTGGTACGAGTATTCACTGGTCTGGCTACTGCTATTACCAATCCGCACGGTAGTATACCAGCAAACATAATGATTGGTGTTGGAACAATCTCTCTTATTGGAGTTGCCATAACCTTCGGAGGAAGACAAGGGGCATTGGCTGGTATTGTTGTAGGTATTACAGCTCTCCTGTATTCTTTTGTTGGTTGGTACTCCATTCCAACAGGTATTGCAGTGTTAGTAATTGTGCTTGGAGTAATGAATAAATTTAGGGAGGTTAAATCATGAAGCTCTGGCATATAGCGATATTCATATTTGTATTGAACCTATCTTTGAATTTGGTTGTTACTCTTAATGCTGATTTTGATTTAGGATTCCAAGAACATACTTCAGGTATTAATTCTGATAGTGGTTTGTCTGAATCTAAAATCAATGATAGTGAACGTGTCATCAGTGATTCTTTAGAACGTAATCAGGAAGGAGTTGTTGCAGAAGCTGTGACTATAGTGGAGTCGGTAAGACTGGCTGTAAATGGTATTGTTATATTTGGACAAACTATAATAGGTACGGCTGTCTTTACAGAAGCTACTGTTGATAATATTACAGGAGGTACATTGCCGTTTAGCTTTGTATTGATTATTGGTATGGTAACCCGTTTAATATTTATAGGAGGTATTGTCCAACTCTTCATGGGAAGGTCGTTTAAGGACATGGAATGATATGAGCGAAATGTGGAATTTGTTGATACAAGGAGATATATTGGGTGCTGTTATAACTACTTTTACGAGTAGATTTGAGCCTGTTCCTAGTATGTTTTTTGCTATAATATTGTTTGTAGGACTCACATTAGTATATCTCAAGACAGAAAACTATGGAACTACTGGGCTTGTCGGACTCGTGATAGCAGGTAATAGTTTAATTTTCCTTCCACCACAAGTACATCTGATGGCTCAAGTATTCCTTGCTTTAAGTATAGCGATTATTATTGTTGGTGCTTACATCAATACTCAACGAGGATGATATGGGTAGAGGATATTATAGACATGGTGGATGTAAAGTATGTGGATCAAGAAATTGTAAGAAAATACATGGTGGAAAATATGGCAAGAAAAAAGATAAGTGTTAGAATGAATCCGAAACTATTGGATGATATTGATAATCTTGGAATTAATAGATCGAGATTCATTGAAAGCTCGGTATTGGATGGATTGCTAAAACGCAAGCGACGGAAAGTGTCGGACAGTCTTTTATAATACTATAGTGATAACTCTTTTTTACAGGAGGCACTTTCGAGGTCCTCCTGTCGTCACTGTCGGCGTTAAGCAAACCCCTTGAGGGAGAGAGGAGATAGTCTATGTTATCAGGTCCAGCCGCAACTGTTATTAGTGTTGTATTCATCGCTATGGTTTTGGTAGTTGGATTGATAGCTTTCTCAACATTTGAAAGTAATATCGATCACAGCTCAATCAGTACCACAGCCTCAACCGCAATCAACAAGACAACAGCTCAGACATACGCAGGTTTCAATCTAGGTTCTGTAATTCCACTAATAATGTTTGCAGTAGCAATAATCAGCATAATTGCCTACGCATTTGTACGAGGAAGGTAGTATAGACCTTAAAGGAAGGTTTATATGGACACCAGTGCAAACATGGTAATATCAGTGATTATGATAGCCTTTGTGCTAACGGTCGGATTGATTGCATACAGTATGTTTCACGACTCTGCAAGAACGCAGAGTGCGTTTGAAATAAGTGTAGCCGCAAACGAAACCCTGAACTCCACAAACGGGGCATTGGCGACAGTGCCAGCCGCAATGAGTACAGATAACACTCCTGTTAAAGACGCAAGTTTTACTGTGTACATTGAGAATGCATCTGCAAGCTTTTTGTTAACACAGGGAACAGGATACACTATTACTGATATTGATGCAGGTATCAACATAATAGATGAACTCAACAACGGTTCAGACAAGTCTGTCGTTGCTGTATACACTTATTATGGTGGAACTGGTCAAAATGCAATTGAAAAGGTCGGAACACAAACATACGCAGGTTTCAATCTAGGTTCTGTCATACCATTGATATTGTTCGCAGTAGCAATAATCAGTATAATTGCCTACGCATTCGTCAAACAGTAGGTACAGTGGAGATTATTATCTCCCACCTTTTTTATTTTTATTACTGTAGTTTCAACTATTCTATATGTTAGAATCGATCTACATACTGTTAGTAATTATCGGGTTTGCTTTGTTGGTTCTGTCATTATTTAAAAGACAAGAGCGAAAAGAGATAGCCATCGTACCATTATTGGCTATGATTGTATTTGCTATTCTAACATTATCTTCTGCGAACATCGAACAAGTTCATTGTGATTATATTACTACAAACACAACTGCTACGGACTGGAGTTGTCATACTAATGCATATGAAAGCGTGGGATTAATTTATTTCTTTGGGGGAATTACCCTCATATCATTTGTTGCGGCTATTGTAATAGCCACTGGTGAAGGATTAGAAGAAGCTCACAAACAATTCCCAAAACAGTAACCTTTATATTACTAAAAGCACCAATATAGTAATATGGTTAATCAAGGTATTGCAGATATGATGGCTGAGGAGATGATGTCCAGAGATAAAGGGCAACAAGATTTCTCGCAGTATGTTGAATATATTCTTAAGGAACGTTCACCAAAGGAAACTCGTGATAAATTCTGGGCTTGGTCAGATATTGAGGGAGCATTATCTAATTTATCAGAAGAACAAATCAAAAGAGTTATCAATAGGCTTGCTATCGTAGACAGATTAAATATGATTAACATGCCTCCATCAGAATTTAAGATGGACAACTTAATTGAGTACTGGCAGATGGTCCAAAAGGCTACTATTAAATCACACCGAAGTCTTCAGGGATTTGAGAGGAAGATGCAAGCTACTCAGATTAAAGAGGTGTCTGCAATCTCCAGAGACAATAGTAGTGGTGGGTTGTTTGGAGGTATTAGGAGGCTATTCGGAAGGTGATAATATGGATAAGAGGTTGTTTTTCTTTTGTGAAAAGTGCTTAACCAAGTGTTATGAACACGATGGTGTTATTGAGGCTATAGATATTGTCACGTTTAAACTTGTTTGTTCTAATCCTGAGTGTAAACATGAATGGCAAACCACTCATATGACTGGGGAAGCGAGTGCTAGAAAACAACAAGAGAGTCAAATGGGTATGATGAAGGCTCTTATAAATCCCAAAAACCTAGCAAAATTACAAAAAGAAGTTATGAAGGAGATGGATAATGATGACTGATTTAAACCTTATAACATTTCAAATGTTTCCAGAACTAATTGTTAGTCCTGTTGATGCTTTTTTTGGTAGTTTAGCTATCAATATGGTTTTGTTTGCTGTATTAGTTATATTATTTTTATTCGGATATTCTCCCGTTACGTTTGTGCGTGCCAAGTTCGGAAAGAAGCTACTCCTCTTTGTAGCTGGACGGGATCGACTGCTAGACATTGTCGTAGGAAAGGCTATGGGGGGAGTAGTCCGAACAAAAAGATATGGTGACTATGCGATTATTCCAAAAACTACTTACGTTACTCCAAACGGATTTCGTGCAGGTATTGTCTTTGAGCCTTTGGGTGCTACTATCGATGGTGATTTTGTTAAGAATTCAAGTTACCTCAAATCGGTGGGTGTCCAAAGTTTTGGACAGTTTGATGACGCTCTACAACAAGTTGATAAGGAAAAGGGAAAGATTAAAGGGGAGATTAATCAATTAGCAAAATTTTCTAAATTGACTCAAGAAGATAAAATCAAATATAAAAACACTCTGATTGGTCTCGATAGAGTAACTGTTGCTGTAGATGATATTAAGAACTTTTTCAAATGGAATTTGAATCCTCATGTAATGGCTGAGGCTATTTCAAGAGCAACAATGGAAGGAATCCAAGACTGGAAGAAGTTTGATATAATGAAATGGGCTTTTGCCTTATTGTTCCTGTTTATGGGATTCGCTCTAGCATATGTAATTATAATGTCTGTAACAGGATCACCAACAGGCGGAGCAGGATTCGTAGGAGGGGGGCTGGTATGAATGAATCCTCAACAACCAACCTCTCAGTATAATAAGAACGAAAGACGAATGCCACAAAAGATTGATAGAGCATACATACTTTCAATGCTT
>Ga0180433_10005299_pt1 | contig 17534 bp, 20 predicted proteins | sample SS_ome_8_FD_132980 | JGI IMG/M metagenome (GOLD analysis project Ga0180433, IMG submission 132980) | Hypersaline lake sediment archaeal communities from the Salton Sea, California, USA - SS_1_D_1 metaG | ecosystem: Environmental > Aquatic > Non-marine Saline and Alkaline > Hypersaline >... | reverse complement strand
TTTGCCCTATTCGTCCGATCTGTCGCTCGCTGTACCACATGTACTATCTTCGCTCCAGATCGAACGACTAGATACAAAACCACCAAAAGCACCTTGGATTAATTCTTTGGTAATCAATCTTTTATGCAGGAAGTCTGCGAAGAATTTTTGGGATTTTTTCTCCAGTTTGGCGATCTGGAGCGAAGATAGTACATGTGGTACAGCGAGCGACAGATCGGCAAAATGGAGGAAAAAGGTTCAAAAAGTGATCAAAACTTGAATTACGCAACACCCCCCCTTGGATGCAAAAGACTACACATAAGGAGCCAGCTGACCAATAACATTTCCAGTGATAGCTCCAACAAAAAGATGGTTGAAAATTGAGGATAGACTAACTACAACCCCATTCTGCACCACATCCAAAAACTTAGCTTGCAGGACCTCTCGCACCCCTTGGCTCCAAATAACAGGGCGCGCATAGAGGGCTGAATCACTATTTTTTGATAAATGTCTCTCTAACTCCTTTTGGGCAAACTGAAGGTTGGTTTCTGCTAAACGCAGTTGCATCAATGCAAAGGAGTGATTGTCTAAATCTACCAACTCATATTCGGCCAAAGCACAATCATAAGCAGCAGCTGCTTTATCAAATGTACGATAAGCTGCATAAAATCTAAAATCTTTGAAGCTAGTAGAAAATACGGAAAGAGATGCTGCAGATATTGCTCCCAATGCAGTAGCATATGCGACCTCTTGTGGATTAGGCTCTTCATATCTATCTGAAAAATAAGTCAAAACTCTTGTGATCATAAATTCCTATCTAACAAACTTAAAAACTTTTCCCATACAAAGCGGCGGAAATCCCCAAAGTCCTTCTGGTGAGGATCACCAGAAGGATGGTATTCGGGGTGCACCCCACACAAGATTGCTTTTCCTTGCCCAACAGAGCATTCTACGATGGCTGCTGGCTGCCCCTCTAAATCTGTATAGCTGGCAAGCGATCTTATATGAGAATGGTTCTGGGGTGCCTCAAAAAAACAGCCCCCATTAAAATAGAGCTCTCCTTGCTTACCAAAAAACTCAACCTTGGCGCTCCTTGCTCCTTTCTCGCTCTCATAACAAAAGAGCCCTTTTCCATACGCCGAGCCAATTGCCTTGCCAGGAAAAAACCCTAACTCCAACTCCGTACAAACCTCTAAGGCTTCACCCTTTTCAAACTCAACAAAGCGAGCACCATAGTAGCCACCCGCACAAACCCCTAAATAGGTACCACCCTTTTGCACAAAATTTACAATTCGTTGATTGCCAAGCCCTTGTAATTTTTTGTGATATGGATTTGCACGACCTCCTGGAAAAACTAGCAAAGTCGCATCTTTTTCCCACGCAGGCTCTTCGGTTAAAAAACGATGATCAACATAGCGTATGGAACAATCATCGCCTCCCTGCAACATGTGTCGCAAAGAATGCACGATTTGCCGTGCAGAGCGGGGCAGAGCCCCCTCATCTAGATAAACATAAATCATTTAACAGAGCGCACCATAAAGGTAAGTGCTACAATTTTAATCACAGCGCCTGGTAAAAATGGATAAACACCCATGAAAAATGCATTCGAGATCCCCACAAAGTAGGCCAGTTGACTCGCACCACAGGCAAACAAAATGAGGGTTGCTAAGGTAAATGTAGCCATTAAGGTAAAGATATTCTTGCGCGCTCCCTTTTCAAGCAGAGTTGCTGTCACATAGACCGCAGGAAGAAAGGCGAGTAGATAGCCCCCTGTTGGGCCCATTAACTTGGCAATGCCTCCTGTAAAAGAAGCAAAGACAGGAAGACCACACGCCCCTTCCACCAAATAGCAAGCTACAGCTAAAAGCGCCTGCTTTTTCCCCAAAATGGCTGCCAATAGCATAATCGCAAATGTTTGCAATGTGATTGGGACCGGAGTAAACCAAAGAGGAACAGATAGCTGCGCCATCAAGGCTATAAAAAGAGATCCTAGGCCAATTGCACCACAATCAAAGAGGATACGGGATCTTGTTTGTTCTGGACGGATACGATCAATCAAAGCACTCATAATAAAACCTTTAGTTTAAAAGGTAACGATTATGCCACACCCTCCATAATTTTTTCAATAGGGACGCTTAACTCCTACAAAAGAAGAGAGAGAGCTCTCTACAGCAGGTTGAAATCTGAGCGGTTTATAGCATATCTTGGCACTCTCCTCTGGGTTTGGGTAATTCACTAAAGTTGTTTGATCAAACATATCCTCTATCGCATGGCCTCCCTTAAAGACCACAAGATTCTTTCCTTGGTTGCTTGCCTCTGCAAGCTTGACGCCTAACTCTACAGATACCAAACGATCTTGCATTCCATGCAAAATTAAAAAACGAGTGGTTTGTCTAGCAGCTTTTACTAATGCAAGTGTATTGCACCCGGTAGCAAAGAAACGCTCATTTTTTTCAGGTTCCGTGGGGTAGGCATACTCTAACATGCGAGGTGAAATCGACCCCCCTGTTGCCTCAGATGCCACATCCACAAAAGATGTAAAAGCAGATCGCAAAATTACTTTTTTTACACCTTCATAGTACCCCAAACAAGCAGCAAAATAGCCCCCTGTAGAGTAGCCATAGACGATAACTTCACCATCGGGCACTAGATTTTGCAACGCATGCAAAGCTGTCACCGCATCATTAATTAATGTAATTTCACCAGACATTCCAACCCTTTCACCGTCACTTCCAATGCCATCGTCTCCTCGATAACCGCGCATCGTGATCGAAAAGATATTGCATTCATACTGATAGAAACGCTTTGCCACAGGCCAGGAGACACCAGCGGAGCCTGCAGCACCAGGCAACATCAATACTGATTTACGACTCCCTCGATTGATCCAAATAGCATCCAGCCCACCAGGAGTTTTATCTGAAAAAGGAAATCGCACACTTCTGGCACCAAGCGGCATCTTAGAAAGAGCCTCTTTTCGGTGATGATTGTAATAGTCACGATTTGGCCCAGGTGTCAATGAATGCTGTAAACGCTGCCCCAACACCCTACGTAAGATAATTTTTGAAAAGAGAACCTTAACCCCAAGACCAGCCCCATGTACACTTGCATATCCCAGACAAAAGCTACTTGCTACACAAAACCCCTTTAATGGACGTACATCTCCTTGCTTTGCTTGGTATAAAGCGGAGGCAAGGAGCCCTATGGCCGCGGTCACCTTGGCATAATCTGATTTACTTACTGGTTCGTAATGGCGAGCCCGCAAACAAACAACCTGCGGTGCCCCTGCTTGGTTCACACTCATATCAAAAATCTCCCGTTAAAGTAAAAATATCATTAAGGAGACAAGAAATTTTGTCAATTACGTTTGTGATATTTGTAAAAAGAGTTTTTCACCCCGGATAAACTTACGTGAGTGTAGCGATCTGTCGTTTGAATGTTGCTATGACCCAACATCTCCTGAATTACACGCAGATCCGCCCCATGATCTAACAAGTGCGTTGCAAACGAGTGGCGCAAAGTATGTGGACTCACATTCTTAGAAATTCCAGCTTTTTTACAGTAGCGCTTGACCATCTTCCAGACAAATTGACGATCTATCTGTTTACCTTGATCTGTAACGAAGAGAGAGAGCTCTATTTCACTATCAAATTGGTCACGCCAATTGGCTAAATAGTGATCGAGTGCTGCCAATGCCTTGCGTCCAACAGGGACCAACCGCTCCTTGCCCCCCTTACCAAAAATACGAATGGTATCACTATCTACCGAATAGAGACTCGTTGCGCACAACTCGCTCACGCGCACACCCGTAGCATACATCAATTCAAGAATTGCTAAATCACGTGCGCCCGCAAAACTCTTTGGATTGATTGCCCGAAGCATCAACTCAATTTCTTTAGAAGAGAGGACGGTAGGCACCAATTTTGGGATTTTAGGAGAATCCAAAAAAAGAGCCATGTTGGTCGTAACAATTTCTTCTCTGTAAAAAAAGCGAAAAGCAACCTTTAACGAAGCCACTGCACGCGCAACCGTAGCTGCTGATTTGCCCTCTGCTGTCAAAGAAGCAATGTATTGATAAATAAGCTCTTGCGTTACCTCATTAAAAGCCTTTTTCTGCTGAGCTCTTAAAAAGAGCATAAAACCTTTTACATCAAGGCTGTATGCCTCAATCGAGTTTTTTGCGAGCCCTTTTTCTGACTTGAAATAGGAAATTAAATCTAAAAAGGAGCCATCTAGTGTCATGTTTGTGCAAAAAGTTTAATCAACTCTGCTCTCAGAGCTTTTCTATCTTCTTCATTTAGGGCAACTGGAAAAATAGAAAAAAGCTTGCCACTATAAGGCTCTTCATAAACCAAAGGCTCTTTTTTAACGCGGCAAGTCAACTGCTTTTTGCGCTCTAAATAAAGCGCTAAAAAATAGATAAGATCCTTTCTTTCACTTACATAGAGCCTCTCAAACAGAGTCCATACAGCCCGGTCTGGCTTTGGTGGTGGCTTGAGCGCAATCCTTGCATGCCAAAATGTTCCCCTCTTTACCTCTACTTGCTCCCAACACTTTTTACAGTAATCCTTTCGACAACAAACATCATTATCCCACTGTAACTGTGAAACATAGAAACTTCCCGGAACCAGAGAGATCTCATCTATACAACAAACACGTGCGCGTGCAGGCACTTCCATAACCAACTCCAAATAAAATGTTAATTATAACAACCCCTTTGTTTTTCTTCTTATAAAAAAACAATTATGATACTTTATATATTATAGAGAGAAATTTATTAAAAGGTTTTTTTTATGAATAACCCTCATAAACATACAGAGCATACACACCAAACTAGCTTTAGACAATACCGAGCATCTCATGTTCTGAAGGGTTTGGCCACATCCCCTTTTGACTTAACAATTCCGGGCAATCTATCTCCTGAGCGCATCGATCATTTTTGTGCGTCCGCGGGAGAATTCAAACTTCTTTTTGGTACAGAGCGTGTTACAGAGGATGTCATGGGGGCTCTTAAAGAGCTAAGCACAGAAGCGCGAGTCTTAGACAAGATGGCTTTGATGCAAAGTGGAGAAATCATCAATAAAATCGAGGGACATGAGAGCGAAAATCGTCGTGTGCTACATACTGCGATGCGTGATTTTTTTGCAAATCCAAATCCAGCACCAGCAGCCCAAGAGGCTGCGGCTGCCGCCAAAGCTGAATGTGAAAAACTTAAACATTTTTTGGCTGATTGCGATAAAAAGAAGCGTTTCTCAACACTTGTGCAAATTGGAATCGGTGGATCGGACCTAGGTCCCCGCGCGCTCTACATTGCGCTCAAGGCCTACCAAAAACCTGGCCGTAAAGTACATTTCATTTCAAATGTGGATCCCGATGATGCAGCGGCTGTACTAAAGGAGTGTAATCTAAAGGAGACACTTGTTGTTGTTGTTTCCAAGTCAGGATCGACCCTAGAAACCTTGACCAACGAAGAGATTGCAAGAGAGCACTTTAAAAAACAAAACCTAAACCCCAACGAACACTTTGTAGCCGTAACAGGTGAAGGCAGCCCCATGGATGATCCAAATCGCTACCTCGCCTCTTTCTACATCTGGGATTTTATTGGCGGACGCTACTCGGTTACCTCAATGGTAGGTGGCGTCGTGCTGGCCTTTGCTCTTGGTTACGACCAATACATGAATATCTTAAAGGGTGCCCACGAAATGGATCAGATTGCGCAATCGCGCGATTTTTATGAAAATCTACCACTTCTATCTGCCATGCTGGGTATTTGGAACCGTAACTTCCTCCACCATCCAACGGTTGCCGTCCTTCCCTATTCTCAAGCCCTCTTACGCTTTCCTGCCCACCTGCAGCAGTGTAATATGGAATCCAATGGAAAGCGCATTGACAAAGAGGGACATGCCGTTGATTTTGATACAGGTCCCATTGTTTGGGGAGAGCCTGGAACCAATGGCCAACACTCATTTTATCAGCTAATCCACCAGGGAACCAATATCGTTCCCATTGATTTTATTGGATTTAGAGAAAATCAACTTCAAAATGATCTGCTTGTGAAGCGCTCCACATCGCAAGAAAAGCTGCTATCCAATCTGTTTGCACAATCGATTGCCTTGGCCAAAGGACAAAAAAGTGATAACCCCAACAAGGTCTTTGCTGGCAACCGCCCCAACCAAATTTTGCTTGGGAAAAGGTTAGATCCCTTTACCATGGGCTCGTTGATGTCCTACTATGAAAACAAAATTGCATTTCAGGGTTTTGTCTGGAACATTAACTCGTTTGACCAGGAGGGTGTACAACTGGGTAAAGTATTGGCCAACAAGATCATTGATCAATTTGCTTCTAAAAGAGAAGACAAAAAGGGTGAAAAGTTCCCAGAAGCTGAAGCCCTTTTAAGGCAACTCTGGAGCCTCTAGAACAACTCCTTCGGCAGCAATAAAGCCCGCAAGCTTGCGCTTGGCACGCTCGTCAATACTGCTGGGCACTACGTAGAGCTCATCCACCCCATCCCACATCTCAGTAAAGAGCGGCTCTGGAATCAAACGGTAGCTTGCGTCTGATAAACCATCAAAAAAGGGCTCTAGCTTTTCCCACTCCTCTTCCATCTCAAGCGATGAGGCAGGCAGTAACAGGGCTTGATGTAAGCGTCTCTGCTGGATTTTCTGATCTCCCGCTCCACATATTCCCATTGGGGTAGAAAACCCCCAACCAGTCGCTTCAAATGCATAAGGGAGTGCTTGTAAATGGGGGCTTTTAACAATCAAATGAAAGGGCTGCGTCTGTTCTTGGGAAACAAGCGAAAAAAAGTGGGTGCGCTTTTCGATCATTGTGCCATCTACCTTCAAAAAGAGGATCAACTCTTCCGGCAAGCGGGCAGAGAGAAGCTTTAAAAAGTCAAAGGCACAATTACGTAAAAAGAGTTGTTTTCTAAAGCTTGTGGACTCTCGCTGATCTAAAAAGAGTTCGTAGGCCTCTTCTAGCTCGTAAGACCACTTGATCTGGTTGCAAAGGTCGACAGGACCCTCATAGAGCACCACCCCCAAGGTATCATTTGCAAATTGAGGGTAAATTCTCTCATTGAATTGATCCAGCGCCATCGTCAAAGCACAAAATTGTGCTTCATCAGATAGGGGCATAACAAGTCGATCAAAAAGCCCCAAATCTAATTTCCAAAGAATCAACTGCCCCCTACTTTGCAACTCCTTTGCCAGCTCTATTGCTTGCTCCCAACGCAATGTAGATTGAGGGCCACAATCCAAAACGACTGTTTGTGTATTGCCCCCTTGGCCAATCTCTGGGTAAAAGGGCAAATCTCCCTTAAAAAAGGATTGCTTGTACCCATCAAAAATTGCGCTTATTACATGCTTATCTTCTAATAAATTGAGCATAATGAATCACCCTTCCTTTGTCGCGCCACAGTGTATCAAAATAGGAATCCCCATATCCATCTAGATTACATATAAAGCCGGGAGCCTCAAAGGCTAACTGAAACTCAGCATGTTCAATAAAGAGGGCCAATGTTGCATCCAAGTAGGTTCGATCATCGGTGACAAAGGTCAGGGTACCTTTGGACTTTAGGATGCGCGCCATCTCATCCAAAAAGTCCTTTTTCATCAGGCGATGTTTTTCATGCTTTTTTTTAGGCCAAGGATCTGGGAAATTAACATAGACTTCATCAACAAATGATGCCTGCAAATAGTTCTGTGTAAAACGCTTACCCTCTCCACAGACAGCAAAGAGGTTATTAAGCTGATGATTTTTCTTTTTGGACCAAATTTTTTGAATGCGATCAAAACGCTTTTCGACAGCAATCCAATTTTTGTCACCTTCTTGCATTGCTTTTTTTTCAATCCACGCCCCATTTCCTGCACAATACTCAATAGCGACAGGGGCCCCCCTTTCAAAGATCTCACTCCAATCAATCAAGGGATAGTCTGAGAATTTTGTAAAATGGTCCGGTAGATAAAAGACGCCATCCTTTAAAAGGGGGCGTCGATTCTCAAAAGTAAAAACTGGTTTTAAATCTTTAGGCTTCATGACAGAAGCAGTATACCGAAAGAGTAAAAAGGCAGCTAGAGTAAAATCTACCAGTCGAAATAATTGGGGCGCCAGATATATGGTTGATATGTACGATAATAACATCTGCAATAATTGGGGCGTGGGGAGTAGTACCCACAACCACGATAGCGGCTTCGAGATCTACAACAGGTGCGACGGTAACAAACAATCCCCTCAGAGTCTTCCATAGCTGACTGCGCACTCTCTTGCGTATGAATCTCATTCGATCCAGCAAGCGGAAGCAAGGCCATACTCGCAATAAACAAACCATTTAAAAAAATACGCTTACAGAACATCATAAATCATTCTTTTTTATTCGTTAATTTAATTATATATATAACTTCAAACAAAAGTCTACAAAAAAAAAGACAGCTAGATTATTAATCTACTGTCTTAATAAGGCTAAATCTGATCTATGAGCAATCATACAAAAAGGTTCCATTCGAGTAGATCACACGACATCCACCTGAAGGTGCCCTTAGTTGAGGATAATAATATTGATATTCGCGCGGGTAATACCAGTTAAAGGGACGCTTTTGGCTATACTGCCACGCAACCTTGGGCGGCTCAGTCTTTGACTGAGCCGTCATCGAACGATCCATTGTTAAAACGAGTAAGATTGCACAGAACATTACAATGGTTACTTGTTTCATAGATTACCAATAGTAATAACTACGGTAGTATGGTCCAGAGTAGGGACGATAGTAGTATGGGCGATAGTACCCACGGCCTCCATAGTAGCCTCGACCTCTATAGTAGCCACGACCCCCATAGATTCCGATGCCAACACCCCCGCGGGCAATGGTGACCTCAGACTCCTTGCCGTCCATATCCTTTTCACTATCTTTGTCTGTTTTGCTATCTTTGTCCATATCCAGCTTATCCATATGGTCATGGATCACCCCTTGGGAATGTTCCATACCTGGCTTTGCAATATCTTGCTTATGGACACCATGCGCACCGCCAAAAACAGCAACTGGAAGCAGTGCCATGCTAGCAATCAACAAACTATTTAAAAGAGTACACTTGAAAGTCTTCATATACACTCCTTAAGAAAATTAATTTTTTATAAACTTAACTAACTATAATAACCTCCTAAATACATTATCTCCATAACTCTATTATAACCATAAATTTAAATAAAAATCCATCAAAGAGATGAGCTCAAAACGGGCTCTTAACATGTTATTATCCCACATTCAGCTAAATCTATCGCAAGGTGTTTTTTATAAGTGACTTACGTCTATAGAGCTAAACTTTGGATTTATAGTCAAAGAAGGTAAAGTGATTGATTAGGTCTGAGTAGCTTCGTCGTATGAAGGAGGAGGAGCTGATGGTGGCGGATTTTTAGTAAAACATTGAGCAGGTTGTGCTACAGGTTGTGCTACAGGTTGTGCTACAGGTTGTGCTACAGGACGTTGTCGAATAGGACGTTGTCGAATAGGCGCATTTGCTAGATTCTTCCCAATACGACATGCAATCGCCAGACAAACCACGCCAAAGGCAAAGGTTGACCAACCAACACTATCCTCATAACCAGAGAGAGCTATAGACTCAGATAAAATCAAGGCACCCGCAACCACAGAAAGTACACCTACAACAACACTCGCAATGCGGCATACTTGCAAACGGTCCGCTTCTTCTCGGGTATACGAATGATAATTACTTGAGAAACAGGGAAGGCAACAGCACATAAAAAAGGCCTTTCATCTTTGAAAAATTGCCCAGGATAGGACTCGAACCTACACACCTTGCGGCACCAGATCCTAAATCTGGCGTGTCTACCAATTTCACCACCTGGGCAGGCGATTGAAGGACACAACCTTACATCTCCCCTCTTTTTTTTTCAAGTAGCAGATGCAAATTTGCAAAAAATAAAGAGCTTGCCGTAAGATCTCGCCTTTGTCCGCGCAGATACACAAGGAATTTAGATGGAAACGCTTACCCCCTCCTCTCCAAAAGAGGCACTCGAGCTACAAACGACCGAACAAGGGCTACAAACAGGTGAATTGAGCGAACATGTGATCGAACCCCTCGAGAGCAACCCGCAGGATGCCACCTTTGAGCACCTCTGTAAACTCAACGAGCAAATGCAAAAACCTCGTCAAATTTTCTTTGCAGCCAAGGAATTTATCCAAGAGCAAAAGGAGCTCGAACTCGATCTGGCTAAACTAGAGCTCTACTTTTCCAAACCCCAAGAAGGTGAAAAAAAAGAAGTTGTACCCAGCAAAAATGAGACTCCACCGCCACCCAAAAAAGCGACCAATCTTTCGGGCAACCCCCTCATGCAAAAGCTGACAACTCGTATGCAACGCGCTCCTTTTTTTGAAAGACGCCCCATACAAAACAAACAAACAAGAGCTCACAAAGAGAGCTCCTCAAAAGATTTGCACACACAAGCCTCTTTTTCAACGCGTCCACAAGAAAAACAAAAGGATCATCAAATCCTAGCAACGCCCTACTACCAAAAAGAAAAAGAGAAAGATGACTCCCAGCACAAACAACAAGGACAGGCCTTCTATCAAAAAGAGGAAAAAGAGAGCAAAGATCAAAAGAAGAAGAGACAGTTTACCATCGAAGCCAATGCAGGGATAAATAGAGGCGCGCGCAATACGCACCAGGCAAGAGGATCTGAAGATATTGGGGATATCTACTTTCTCTTTATGTCTTTGATGGCTCGCATTTTGGGGCAAGCTGAAGCAGAAGCGCACACACTCTATCAACGCATCAAAGCACGCACCGACAACCTAGATGTCTTGACACTTCTTATTTCTAAAATAAACTCAGAGCCTGGCGAGATCAATTGGTCTGACAATCAAGAGATGCAGGCACTTGTGGCCCATGCACGTCAAATTGGTGTGGAGATTCCAGATGGCAAACTTGAGTGGTCAGAGGATGAAAAGCGGCTACTCAAAGAGAACATCCAGATGAAAAAAGATAGCCTAGAAAAAATCACCCAACTTGAGCGTACTGATATGCAACGCTTTATGCAGGAGGCATCCCAGTGTCACCAAGCGCGCTCAAACATCCTCAAGTTGCTCAAAGAGGTCATCGATACAATCATCCACAACTTCCGCGCATGAACCTAAAAGAGCTATTACAAAAGGTTACAGACAAGGATTTAGACACCTACATCAACGACTACTTTCCCAACAAGCTTGTGCGCAGTGATACGCTGAAAGAGAGCTTTGGTCTCACGGATCGCGAGATCGAGGAGCTCTACCACCAAGGCTACCTCTACTACCAACAAGACCTTTATGATAAGTGCCGGCAATACTTTGAGTTTTGCGTGATTTTGGATCCCTTTATCACAAAATATTGGATGGCATTGGGGGCAACCCAACAACTTGTAAAAGATCTAGACAAAGCACTCCATAGCTACGCCATTGCTGCCTACTTAGATCCCGATGACCCCTTTGCACACTTTCATGCATACGAGTGCCTAGAAGCTCTTAACAACAAATGTGATGCGCAAAAGGCACTCAAGCTTGCATACAAAAATGCCAATAAAGTGTGCTACGCGCACCTCAAAAGCAAAATCGAACGCATGATTGCAAACAAAGCCACTACACTTTAAGCTCTTAGGCTATGACTGCGATTCATCCCTCTCTTATTTGCCCAGAAGAATTTGAGCTCACTGAACTGGCCATGATGTTTGAAGCTGCAACCAATGATGTTGGAGAGCTAGAAACAGATCTTCTAGATAAAATGGTTGAACTGCTAAAGGCTGATCCTACAGATAAAACCTTTGAATTTCTTTGTAAGTGCAACCAAAAGGTGCCTTGCAAACGCACCTTTAAAGCCTCATTCAAAAAAGAGACGCATGACAAACGCACAGAAGCGCTTTTTTCTAAGGTAATCGGTAAAGAGAAAAAGAGGGTGCAGCAAGAACAAACCCATAAACCCGCACCGGAAGTAAAAGTGGTGACACCTCCTGCACAGGGAGAAGCGCTTCCAAATCTAGGAGCTCCTGCAACAAAAGTAAGGCAATCCATACGACCTCCACAGGCAGCAAGGAAGATATCCGTGCGCATTCTGACTGCACCTAGCAAAGCGGCTGCAAAGGCGCCCATCACTTTAGATACGCGCCCTGAAACAGAGGCACTCTTTAGGCAGGGGCTGCATCAGGTGGCTTATGCTTCTGAAGTAGAAACCGAGCAGGATCAAGAGCAAGAAAGGGAGCTGCATGAAGCTATTTTCGATGCAGATAGCGAAGATGAGCAAGAGGGCCACGACCAGGATGAGAGTGATTACAAGGCAGAAAAAATAGAGAGTCGATCAGATCTTGTTTCGTGCAGTAGAAAATTGGCGCAAGTGGCAAGACCTCTTGTTACAAGAGGCAAGCCGCTTGCTCTCACCTCTCTGAGTCAACATAAGATCGTAGTAGAGCAAGATAAAAGCCGCTTTGGATTTCCAACAATCGATGATGGTATCAAACCTCAAATTGGCTTTCCCAAGATCGCTCTTTTTTGCGTTTACTATATTTTGACCAAGCTTGGTTTTTTTGCAGCTGCTGCAAACCATCACGTCAACCAGCAAAACATTAAGGCGTTGGATCAAGAGAGCACAAAAATTCGCACAGAGCGCATTGAAGAGCTACGTGAGCTCCATGCAAAAGCCAAGATAACAAATCGCTGGGGGTTGTTAACCAAAGTGATTACCTGGTTTACCTCCATTACAACCATTTTAACAGGCGTTACACTCTGTTTAACAGGTGCTGGGGCCTTTGCTGGAGGGATGTTAGTTCTTGCAGGGCTTATCTCGCTGACCAACCAACTGCTTGAAATTACAGGTGGGTGGCAAAAAATTGCAGAGGAGATTGGTGGGGATGATCCTGAAAAAACGCGTGCGATGATCATGTGGATGCAAATTGGCATTACTGTATTGTGTATGGTGCTCGCTGGGGGTTCTGCGGTATTCGCAGGATTTGATGTACTTAAAGGAGCGATGGGCACAATTGCCTCCTCCTTTAATATTGCGGCAACAATTGGCATCGGCACCGTGATCATTTGCAAGGGTATGACGGAAAAAGAGTATTGGGATCGAATGGCCTACGTCAAAAAGCACGATAGACAATTACGAGAGATCAAACATAGGCGAGAGGATTTGATGGAGATTAGCCAAACAGCCTTTGAAAACACAACTGAGCTGATGGAATCTTTTCATCGGATTTTAGAAATTAGAACAAGTACAACCAAAATGATTCATTCAATTAATAAGAGGTAGCTATGACAGCATCCATATTTGATCCAAGCTATTTGGAAAAGAGCAAAGTCTGCAAAAACGAGACGACCACACAAAAGGCAACAACTGAAGTATTACGCATTCAACATTTGGTCAATCATGCTTCCTTGCTGCATGCAAGCGCCGCCCCTGCTAAAAATCAAACGCTCTCGATTTCCAAACCGAGGCAGGAGCTAATCGAATACCTTGCCGGCCAAGAGGAGCTATTTGGGCAAACTGTTAGCCGCTATAACATCTTGCAGGTTTTAATGGAGCTCTACAAGCTGATGGTTGAAAACCGTCAACTTGAGCGCCAAACACAACGCCAAGAGCGCGCCTACGAAATCGAGCACATGAAAAATGAGGAGGCCAACTGCGAAGAGACCGGGGGGCTGCTCTTTAAAGCGGCTGTGGTATCGGGCACATTTGGTGTTTTAGCTGGGGGGCTTAATATCTTTGGTTTTAGTGATTCTGGAAAATGGCTCTTAACCAAACTACAAACCTTTATCTCCCCTCTTGAGGGGTTGGAGCCTCAAAAGGCGTATGAAATGGCTAGCAATATGCTCAACTCCCTTTCTAAGGCGCAAGGTGAGATGGGCAAAGTGCACGAGACCTACGCACAGGGAGATCGCACACGCGAAAACAAACTCTCGCATATGCGCCAACAGGATGGCGAGGAGTGCACGCGCTCTCTTGAAGATTTTAAGCGGCAGATGGATGAGATCATCAGTCAGCTCAAGGCGTATGCAGATCGCGAAGAGCAGATGAGCAACCACCTAAATCGCTAAGAAACACAAATAGTAAGTAAATGATACCACAAATAGTAAGTAAATGATACCACAAATAGTAAGTAAATGATACCACAAATAGTAAGTAAATGATACCATAAATAGTAAGTAAATGATTTGGTGGTATCGTGAAAAATGCAAAGAATGTTGGAGAGGCGCTATCCCGTGTCCACGCTCTTGTTGAGAGCCGTAATGGGATACACATTTTACATACCTCGGAGATTTCTCGCCAAGATCGTGAGTTATTGATTCACTCAGGATGGTTACAGGAGATCATTCAAGCTTGGTACCTTTTGGTGCGGCCAGATATGCGAGCTGGTGATTCCTCGGGGTGGTATGCAAATTTTTGGAATTTTCTTTCCATTTATCTCCCTCATTTTTTTGAAGATCACTATTGCCTCTCTGCAGAAAGCTCCCTGAGCTTACACCTTGGTATTACCACAATTCCTAAGCAAATAATTATCATGGCAAAGAAGGGGCGGGGCACTCCTATTGAGTTACCCTTCGATATATCGATGTTGATTTACGCCTCCAAGGAATTAGAGTTTTCTGAAAAAGAGCAGCTCAATGGACTACAAGTCATGTCTCTTGCCTATGCACTATGTAAAGTCTCTCCAATCTTTTTTAAGCACCACCCTCTAGAAGTAGAGATCGCTTTGCAAGCAATCAAAGATGGTGATGAGTTACTGCAAGTTATAGCTAAACACAAATTCTTACGTGCTGCTGGTCGTTTAGTGGGGGCTTACAGATTTTTAAAAAATGATAAGATGGTTGCGCACTTGTTAAAGGGCTTGAAAAGTATTCATTTTAAAATACAAGAGACCAATCCTTTTATAGACCAAAAGCCTCTATTAACAGCTCTTGACAACCAAACCCCTTATGCTGCGCGCATCACTGCTATGTGGCGGAAATATAGACAAGAGGTAATCAACCATTTCCCAACACCCCCTGGTCTCGCAAAAAGCCCAAGTAACTACTTAAAACAAGTTGAAGAAAAATACACACAAGATGCCTACCATTCCCTATCAATTGAAGGGTATCGAGTCAATGAAAAGCTCATCGAAAGTGTCAAAAATTCGCAGTGGAATCCTGAGGTTAATGGTGCTGATAGAGATCTTATCAATGCCCTAACGGCACGAGGCTACTACGAGGCATTTCAAAATATGAAAATTTCCTTAAACAAAGTTTTCTCCGGAGGTTCAGCAGGTGCAATCATTGAGGAAGATCTTCAGGATTGGTACAGAGCTCTATTTGCACCATCTGTCAAAGCTGGTCTTATTAGCCCCTCTGATTTATTTGGATATCGAAAGGAGCAAGTATATATTCGCAATTCACGACACACTCCCTTTCCAACCCATGCCTTGTTTGATGCTATGAATGCATTTTTTCAATGTTTGAAAAATGAGGAGCATGCAGGAGTTCGTGCTGTGCTTGGCCACTTTATTTTTGTTTTCATTCATCCCTATATGGATGGTAATGGACGTTTGGGACGATTACTCATGAATACCATGTTGGCTTCGGGTGGATACCCTTGGAAAATTGTACATTTAGAACACCGTGATCAATACCTAGATTGTCTAGAGGCTGCAAGCGTTGAAGGCAATATCGTTCCTTTCGTGCAATTTCTTGCCTCAGAAATATAGATGGGGGTTTTGCCCCAGGAAAACTTACCTTCAAACTGGTGCGTTGTTTTGAAATGAGGAGAAAAATCTGATAATGGGTAGGTGACCGTAATAATTTTAACTTCAGAGCTTGCTCGCTTAAAGTTTTCAATCAAAGCCTCAATTACCTCATCCGGAAAAGCTGTACCATAAAGGTAGATCACACTGGCTTTGCGCAAGTCAACCTTCGAAAAATCCTCTTGGATAAATTGCACCCGAGAAAACCCAAACAGGGAGGCGCTTCGTTTGGCCCACCGAATAAACCTTGGTTGGTTATCAACCCCCACTCCCCTGCACCCCACATGGCTCTCTAACCAAAAAAGTGTCTTGCCCCGACCACACCCCAAATCATAGACCAGATCTCCTGAGAGGATTTGGCACTCCTTGGCAATCTTATCTAGGGTAGAATAGGGTGTCTCCCCATATGGGTTAAAGTCGCTTTGCCCCTTTAGCACTTGGTAGGGAGAGCGTAAAAAATAGAGCGTAAAGATAAAAAAATCTGCCACAAGCAAACGTGCAGATGTGTAGTAGGGTAAAGACCTAAAAAAGTTGATGTAATGAAAAAAGAGGGATTTAAAACGCATATTACCAATTTATTGGGCTGCCTGGAGGCAAAACACAAAATTTACTTGGGCAAATGCCCTTTTCCTGTAACGCTTGCAGTAGATCAAAAGGCGGACGCCCAGGCTCCTCATTAGAGAGGCAAAAGGTCTTCCAATGGCCTCCAATGCTTAAACAAGAACCTATATCCTGGTGCATCAATACAGATTCATATGGATCCACATGCACAGGCCGCATAAATGGACGAGGCAGATAGACACCTATGGGCAAAAGACTCAAATCAATCTTTTCAAATCGATTTCCAACTTCCTTAAAATCAACATCATTGTAGCCTGTATCCCCTGCAAAATAAAAGCTCTTTTTGGTGCAAGTTTGCACAACACAGCCCATCCAAAGAGTTTTATTTTTATCAAATAGTCCACGGCCCGAATAGTGTTGCGCGGGGGTTGCTGTAAAGGTAACCTGTTTTCCTTTGTGCTCACACTGCATGGATTCATGCCAATGTAGCTCGTGGACCTTTGTGGAATCGATCCCCTTTATTCTAGAGATAAACCATTTTTTTACTCCAAAGGGCACAATCCAGTTGATATTCGGAAATCTGTCCATTAAAAACTGTACACTCTGGCGATCCAGATGGTCGTAATGATTATGGCTAATAATCACAAAATCTATATCTGGCAATTGGTCGGCCGAAGGAGTTGCTGCATGTTGGCGCCTGGGCCCAAAAAATGAGAAGGGCGAGCAGCGCTCTGAAAAAATGGGGTCGGTTATGAAGGAGAGACCAGCGCTTTGGATCAAAAAGGTGGAATGGTTGACCCAGCGAACATGATCATTACTTTCGAGATATTCAGATTTTGGTGCTGGAAATGAAAATTGATCTGGTAAAGGAGAAGGTGTTGCCTGATCTTTATAGAAACCGAGCTGCCACAAAAGATAGTGCAGGGGCGCACGCAAAATTTTCTTTTGATGTGGGTTTATAAACCGTTTTGCCAAAATTCCCCAAGAATTCGCTACTAATCTCTCCTCATAACAAAAGGACTCTTTTTCAGACAAGCTGGGACTGTAATTCAAGTTTTGATCACTTTTTGAACCTTTTTCCCCCATTTTGTCGATCTGTCGCTCGCTGTACCACATGTATAGTCGATTAAATTTACATTGAGAAAAAACCTATTGGATAATTCAGCGTGCTCTAGCAATCTAAATTTCAGGTTAGTAACAGCTCTTTTTAATCTCTCTGTGTTCTCTGTGCGCTCGGTGGTTTTTCTTT
>Ga0180433_10005298_pt1 | contig 17535 bp, 18 predicted proteins | sample SS_ome_8_FD_132980 | JGI IMG/M metagenome (GOLD analysis project Ga0180433, IMG submission 132980) | Hypersaline lake sediment archaeal communities from the Salton Sea, California, USA - SS_1_D_1 metaG | ecosystem: Environmental > Aquatic > Non-marine Saline and Alkaline > Hypersaline >... | reverse complement strand
TTTTGTCGGGGTTTTTGTTTATATTTGATCTATGATTTACACCACACTCGAAAAGATTGCATTTGTGCAGTGCTACATACACCATGTAAAAGGTGTTGAGGTAGACATTGACAAGCCAAGCAACTCAAGGCAATGGCAACTATTAGAGGTGGCATTTCAGAAGGCGTTAAACTATTTCAGATGAAACACACTAAAGACAAAATTTGTACAGCATTACTTATAATGGTAATCCTTGTGGGTAGTGTGCTATTTACAGGGTGTGATAAGGAGGAGTGCTTTGAGTGTGAAGTTTTGCGATCAACACACGGTCACATTGTCGATAAAGAGCCTACTGAAGTCTATTGCATGGAGGAATATGACTTGAGGTTGATTATCACTGATTTCAACATGCAACACGACAACCAAGACACTATTAAGGTGTTGGATTGCAGGAGGATGAACGTTAATGATTAAACAATAAAAATCAATGGCAAAAGGAGGAGTAAGACCCGGTGCAGGTAGACCATCTAAGGCACAAGAACTTAAGGTTTCAGGCTTTGCTATTGCTGCTATTGTGGAGGAATACGGATCAGTAAATAAGTTTTGGCGGCACATTGCAAAGGAATCTTTAGAGAGTAAAGATCACTTGAAGATGTTGCTCGAATACGCATACGGAAAGCCAACACAACAAGTAACAGCAGATATAAGCCTAAAGGAAGTTATTGTAGACTTTGAAGACTAAGGTTCTAATCAAGAAGCCCAAGTTAGCGGACTATCAACAGGACATCGTTAAAAGCCCCGCGAGGTTTACCATTACAGAAGCCGGAACAAAGACCGGTAAAACATTCTCACACATTTATTGGCTTTTCAAGGAGGCACACGGCAAGACGGCTCAACAAGGTCGAAACTACTGGTGGGTTGCTCCCGTTTATCAACAGGCGAAGATTGCTTACAGCAGGATTTGGCGAAAGGTTGTGCCTACCGGACAATACACCACCAACAGGAGCGACTTAACTATTACCACACCATTAGGTACGATCATTCATTTTAAGACAGCAGACAACCCAGACAACCTTTACGGGGAGGATGTCTATGCGGCTGTGTTTGATGAGTTCACAAGGGCTAAAGCTGAAGCATGGTACGCTTTGAGGTCAACACTTACGCACACAAAGGCAAAGTGCAAGCTGATAGGAAACTTTAAGGGTAATGCGAATTGGGGGCATCAGTTAGCATTAAAAGCAAAGACAGACCCCGAATACGAATACTTCAGGATTACCGCTTGGGATGCCGTTGACGCGGGTATCTTATCGAGAAAGGAAGTTGAGCAGGCGCGTAAGGATTTACCTGCGTTTATGTTTAAAGCACTCTACCTTGCGGAGGGGGATATTGATAAAGCACGTTTGATTGAAGATGAGGCAATCAACGACCTAAAGCATAACAACTTTGTCGAGACAGGTAAAAAGTGCATCACAGCAGACATTGCGGCCTATGGTAGCGACCTCTTTGTAATGCTTGTTTGGGATGGTTTCAGGATTATTGACTACACCATTATTGAAGACCCTAAAGAGAAAGAGCCGCAGATGGTCGAGAAGATGATCCGCGATGCAGCCACTAAGCACAAAGTACCGCAATCAAATATCGTCTATGATGCTGATGGAATAGGTGCGTACCTGAAAGGCTATCTGCAAGGCGCTAAACCCTTCCATAATGGATCGCAACCTATAAAGCAATCCGGTCACAAGGTAGACTATCAGAACTTAAAGAGCCAGTGTTACTTTGCAATGGCACAGAGAGTGAATGACAGGGGGATTTACTTCGATTGTGACCTTGGTAAGTATTGGACTATCTTAGTTGAAGACTTGGAAGTGGTAAAGAACAGGACTATTGGAAAGGATGGCAAGGTGATGGTGCTGAAGAAGGAGGAAATTAAAGATATTATTGGCCGGTCACCTGATATAAGTGATGCCATGATGATGCGTGAACTACTTGAATTGCGTAACTTTGGATGGTTAGAAGGAATTTAAAACAGATAAATGAAACCAACACAGCACACCGTTAAAACGGTCACAGTAGAGCAGTACATTCGATTCAAAAAACTCGCCCGAAAGCACGATGAAAGCGATTCTCCTTTAAAGGATATTGAAATGATCTCTGAATACTTCGATCAGGACTTCAGCGATATGGATAGCGGTATTGCTGAATCATTCTTCAAAGAGTGGATTGATGGCATGATTAACATGCAGCCTATTATCGAGGCAATGGAAGCGGGTAAGACTAAGCCACCGGAAAGTATTAAGATAGGTAAAACAAAGTTCACCGTACCGACCAACATTGAGGATTGTAAGATTGGCAAGTATGCGGATTACAGCAAATACCTCAACGCATGGGAGGGAGAAACGGAAGGGCAATATCCTATTGCAATGGCCATCTTTTGCAAGAAACCAAAGGAGATGTATAGCCAGATCATCCTCAACGACCGTATTGAAACTATGAAGAAGGTGAACCTGATAACGGCTGTAAAGTGTTGTGCTTTTTTTTTCATTCAATCGGACAGATACAGGAGGATTACAAGCCCGTGGTGGTCGCAAAGAGAGCAAAAGGACACACCGACAAAAGCCACCTTATCGAAAGTATAAGCGCAGACCTGTTGCTGTATCGGTTATCAGGTATGCGTAATTATCTTATAGATATGTTTGGAGAAAGGAATTACATCTATGACTACACCATACGAGAGGGATTCTATTGCATGCAGATTCACGATAGTTATAACGCGTATCAAACGCACCTGTAAAATATCCGCAATTATTGATTAAAACGGTTATATTTCGCCCATGAGTGTAGAAGTTGCAGCGGTATTACGCAGGCAGTCACGCATCAGCGAGATAAGCCTTAAACGTGCGCTTTCCAGTAAAGAGGCAACGGGTAAACTACGCAACGGCATACGCTTTAAAGTCTCGACAAATGGAAACAATGTGCGGATGTTAGGCATAGCAGACGTGGCAGGATTCCCTTATTGGCGGGTGATTGACAAGGGTGCTAAAGGGCCATTCAGAGCAATGATGCCGGAGACACCTGACTTCATGGCATGGCTTCGCGCAAGGAATATCCCCCAAAGCGCATCCTTTCCGATCCGAAAGAAGATAAGCCGTGACGGAATAAAGGGAACAAACATCTTTACAATTGAAAACGCACAGACATTTAGCGAGGTCAGCGCGGCATTACCAGCGGCATTCATGGCTCAACTACGCAACAAACTCAAACCTTACAAAAAGATATAACAATGGCAACTTATGTAATAGCCTACACCGGACAATTTACCAGCACTTACAGTTATCCATTTAGCGGTTCTGTAAACATTGCTGATTCAGAACAACCCTTCAAGCGGGTGATTACCGCTGTATCGGCATCAGAAACCAATGTTCTTAATGTCGAATCATTCGATCAGTGTTTTGTTCAAATAAGAAACCTTGGGGATTTCCCTGTCAGGGTTCGCCTGTTCCATGATAGTGGTGAAACCATCGACATGGAGTTGCCTGTTGACAGAATGATTTCGATACCGTCTAAAGCAATTTCCGGTTCTCGAACAGGTCAGGCATTCTCCGCATTCGATGACTATGAGGATATAATTGTGCAAGGGATTGGAGGGGATAGCGATGTAGAGGTTTTAGTTATACCTTCAGAAGTTGCGTCCTAATGGCCATTACCGTAAATAGCCAACCCAATTACTTTACACCTGTTTACAACGACAACGGGGAGTATGAGTTTGAAAGTGATTTGAATACGGATGCAAATGTTCAAACGATAAACACTATAGGCACACCATCTGAGGACATTCAGGAGCAATGGGGGGTGGATGCCACGGATATTTTCCTCTACACATTAGATTTTACTGGTGGCGGACAGCTAATAGTTGGTGGATATGTTATAATTAACGGCACGGTTGGTTATGATGGCACGTATTACGTGAGAAAGGCTTTAGCATTCGGTGATGCAGGTTTTATTCTCGAAGGTGTAAACGATGGTACAACAGAGAATGTTGGCACTATCAAAACCTTATACAAGGAGCACCGAATAAAAGTTACCATTACACCAGTTGGTTTTACTGATGCCGCGCCTTTCACACTCACATCGCCATTCAATAGTGAGGGAATTGCTAAGGTTTGCGTTAGTGACTTCCTAAAGGATTACTTCAAATTCCTTTACAGCTTCGGAAACGCTACTGCATCATTCAATCCCCCTCATCACACATTTCGTTTCAATGTCTCTTATTTCGAGAGTTACCGCGAGGCATATGATGAACTGGTGGGGGTGTACAGAGTAAGGACTGTGACATCTGAACCGGAGTCGGGTGATGTGCGTGCTGCTGTAAATGCGTCCTTGAGGTGGGGTGAAGCCCAAGACCTTGGTGGCTCTCCCGCATTCGCATTCCAGCAGTATTACAACCTCCGGTATGACGACAACCAAACACAGGCATTATCTGCTAAATTCAACACTTACAGGCCTCGCAATAGTTATGCTTTTGTAGACGACTTTATATCACTTGGAATGCCTGTAAGTGGCGTTGATGAACTCGGTGCTTCATTTGCAATGACAATAAAGAGTTATGATGCCGAGGGCACTGAATTGCAATCAGACAACATTTCCGCACCAATAACATCCGGCACATCTTCTTTGAGATATGAGGTAGGTTATTCCCAAAACATATATCCCTTTCCAACAGGCTTGGCTTATTACACCTGTAAAATTAACGCTGGTACAAGTCAAAGTGAAACATTCAGGTTTGACATTCGGGAAAGTTGTCGCAGTAAATATCAGTTGTATTGGAAGAATGAATTTGGAGAGTGCGATACATTTACCTTTCTCGGAAGTCGTCGAGAAGCAGACATCGCAGACCATGAAACAGCACAGAGATCGACAAAGGAGCTTTCCATTGCTTACCCGTCCAACTACCGAAACATCAAATCAGAAAGCACACACATTCTTGTTTTGAATACTGGAAGGGTGAACACTGAGCACGCTAAATGGCTAAACGAATCACTTAGCCGTGCAACGGAAATATTTTTACAGCCAAAAACAAACCCCAATGTTTATCCAAACATCACACCCGTAATGTTGAGACGACAAACATCTGTTGAGGTTAACGATAACAGAAATACGCACGAGGTAGAGTTTGAGTTTGAAATACCCATGAACAACGGCCATATAGGCGCACCAATAATGCAGGCCACATGATAAGAGTTAATGGACAATACCTTGAATTAAATCAACAGGCATCACCTATTGCGTTTGCTGTTGACTTCATGGATATTCAGAAGGCCAATTCATTGAATGTAGAGGGGGTGGTTTCCTTCACGGTAAACATTCCAAGGACGAACACCAACCAGCGAATACTTGGACATTACTCACCTATTGCAGAGCGTCAAAACATATTTGATTACGAGTTTGCACCAAACGGACAATTCCAGCACAGCGGGAAGTTGCGCATAACAAGCAGATCAAGTGAGCAGATCGAGTTGCTTCTGACAACAGGTAACAGTGAATGGATTAACGAGGCAAGGGAATTGAACGCGCATGATGTCGATTTAGGTCAACGGTTCTTTGATGCTGATGAAGTGATCGAGCAACATGAAGCCGAATCAAATCCTGAAGTAGCATATCCCTTTTTAAGGTTATTTGGAGACGCTCCTGAATTGTTTTTCTCTTTAAAGGTTGACAACTTCAAACCAACACCCAACCTGAGAAACTTCTTTGACAAGGCATTTGCGAAGATTGGCTACCAGTTTAATCCGGTTGGAAAAATGAAATTCATTGACCGGTTGCATTTATTCAGAGGCACACCCACAGATGCAAACATCGACTTTGAGGACGCGGCAACGGAGTTTGACACGGATAATCCTTTATTCGAGTGGGGTGGTGGTGGTCAGGCCGTGCAGGGCAACTTCACAAGTTACCTGATACCAATTCCAATTAACTCAATCACACTTGACCAAGGCGACAACCTCACAACAGACACTTACACGCACCTCAACGAACCTGTTCCATCACCTACTTCCGGCACAGCAACCTATGTGAATTACAATACTGAATTAGGGTCTGTGATGAGTGTTAACCTTAGTTTGAACTTCAGATGCTTACCCGGCACAACGATGCCTAATAACAACGGTATGCCGCTCAGAATACAAGCCATCAAAGGTGCTTACCCGGGTGATGGAAACCAAAGGATAACCAACCCCGACATCCCTGCTCCATCACCGACAGACTTTGAGGTGTTAAGCGAGAAACTGATAAACTATACCGGTCAAATAGGTAACTTCTTTGCACCGCTTCCAGTTGAATTTGAAAGCATCACTTTACCGGATTTCGTCCTACCAGCCGGAGAGAGTTTCTTTTTAGCGTATCGCTTTGATGACTGGACACTTCAATACAATGGCGGCTTAACCCTTCACATGCAGGTTTACAAGCAAAACATTACTATTGATGTTGTGCCTACACTCGTGACGGAAGGGTTGTTTTACAAGTTGGAAAAGGCAATGCCAAGTAAGACACTTGGGGAATTACTAAGCGAGGTGGTGCAGAACTTTAACGGCATCATTGATACCGAAGACGGTGTTGTTAACTTATACAACCGTGACGAGTGGTATCTCGATGAAACAGAAGACTGGACTGATAAGATTGATGCAACACAGACACCGCTACTAAACACTATTCAGGATGTTTCAAAGAAGCTGAATTACCGGTATTTATTTGATGAGAATGATGTCGAGTTGACAAGGTTTGAGCGTGACAACGATGTGGAATATGGATACGCTCAGAAGGTTTTAAACGATCCAAGTTTAACAGGCGAAACAGAGGCCACTGATAAGATTGATTACGCCTTAGCGATTGAACAACAATACCCGCAAACTGTATTAGCTGTGTACAGAAGCGGTGAAGAGGCAGATGATTTCAGGAATACTTACCGGACTTCTGACAGGATGTTTTTCAATGCAGGTCGGCAAGGTCACACATGGAAGTTGGTAGGTGTAGATGAAACAACAACATTGAACACTTACACCAACATGACTACTGAGGCTTTGCGGTTTGAAGACTTGTTCCCGCAATTCTTCCAGCGCACCTTTGACCTGATAAACAACGGTGAGTTATTGGTGGCAGATGTGCGGTTAACCGCTGCGGATATTGTCAACTTGAACTATCGAAAGGCAAAACTATTACAGCTCGAAGATGGTAACATTGTGAAGGGGTGGATCAACAAGATTGAAGATTTAAGACCGGGCGAAAGGACTACTACAAAAATTGAATTCATAATCGAACGGTAATGGCAGACGAAAGAGATAAGTATTTTATTGATCTTGAAGTCGAGCAGGCAGACGGATTAAGCAAGATGGAGGCAATGGCGGGTGCTTTAGAGCGTCTTCGTCGTCGTCGCACACAATTGCGTCAAGAGCACAAGAAAGGGCTTGTAACGGATAGGCAATTATCCAAAGAAATGGATAGGCTGAATGTCCAAATAAAGGGATTGTCCAGCCGCTACCGTGAGGCAAGTAATGCAGCAGCAGGGTTAACCAAGCAGGGTATTCGCTTTAGGGATAAGATTGCAGGGGCAATGACACGGAGTTTGGCTAATTTGGGGGCGGCCTTCGCTGGCGCATTTGCAATTAGCAGGGTGCAGGAGTTTGTAAGAAAGTCGGTTAAACTGTCTGCTGAATTGTCTGATAGCATCGCTGACGTTCAAAAGACAACCGGATTAACAGAAGATGCAGTAAAGGGAATGGATGCTGCTTTTCAGAATTTAGATACGCGAACAAGCAGGACTGAATTACTCAACCTTGCACAGGTTGCCGGTAGGTTGAATATTGAGGGAACGGAAAATATACAGCAGTTTGTTGAGGAAGCAAATCAGATTCAAGTAGCACTTGGTGATGTATTAGGTGAGGGTGCGGCTTTGAAAATAGGTAAGGCAGCAGCCTCTTACAGGGAAAGCATTCTTGGCATTGGCTCAGCAATAAATGAATTAGGTAACACATCGAGGGCGCAAGAAGATTACATTGCAGAGTTTCTTTCGAGGTTGCAGGGTTCTGCCAGTGCTGCTAATGTTTCAGCGGCAGATATTGCTGCTTATGGTGCTACGCTCGATAGTTTTGGGCTTAAAGTTGAAAGCAGTTCAACGGCTTTGAGTAAATTCTTTTTAGATTTTGTTCAGGACACGGCTAAGTTTGAATCTGCTGCCGGAATTGCAGAGGGTGCATTAGGTGACTTAATTGGAACGCAAGGAACTAATGAAGGCTTCTTGTTTTTTATAGAGTCTTTAAAAAATAGCACAAACTCTCAACAGGAGTTTTTAGATGTGATGGAAACGGTTGGCGTAACCGGAAAGAGGGCATCTGAAACATTCTTAACAATAGCGAATAACATTGAGGAGGTTAGGCGTAACCAAACAACAGCAAATAAAGCACTTCAAGACGGTACTTCAATAACTGCTGAGTACGAAATAAGGAATAATAATTTAGCGGCATCTATTGACAAGCTAAACAAGTCCTTTGAGCAATTGCAAACAGGTGATGCTGCAACCAGTTTTTATCAAACAGTTGTTGACCTGTCTCAGCAATGGTTGGATTTGTTAAATGGCGTTGAAAAGTCTCAGGATCGTGTTGGTAAAGAGCAATCCGAACTTGTTACCGCGGGTTCTGGTACTGGTTTCATGGCCGAGTTAAATAGAACTTTAGCAGGTCTGGCAGGTGTTGCTATGATGTTTCAAGACACCGAGCAAAGTGTTGAAGATTTAAACACTCAAATATACAAGCGAACACAGGAGCTAAAGGATTTAGAAGCAGAGGCATTGCAGCAAACAGCTCGCTTTGGCACAACTACTTTAGGGCCACGAATAGATGAATTAAAGGAGCAAATAAAAGAGTTAAAGGCCGCTCTTTCTGGTGACTTTTCCTTGATTTCATTGTTTGACCCTGTCCAAAGCTTAGGCACTCCTTCTGGTTCATCTTCAACGAGTGGAACGGAGGATGACCCAGAAGTAAAGCAACAAAGCATTCTTGAGAAACTAAGAGAGCAAATAGCAGCTTTAAAAGAACAGCGCGACTTGGTGACAGAAAGTAGCGGTGGAAGGAGTAAGATATTAAACCTGACTTCACAGATTAACCAAAAAGAGAAAGAGTTAAACGCCCTACTCACCATCACTAAGGCGAGAACAAAATCCATTGAAGAAAATATTGGCGGATGGGCCAAAGGCGCACAAGAATACATTGAACTTACCGATAGCATTGCCGCAAGAGATCAAATCGGAATAGGATTCGACAGCGAGGCAGAAGGTGACGAGTTTATTAATGAAGAAATTGACGCAAGGATAGAGCGTGAAAAGTTGGCCGCAGAACAAATCGCAGCGGATAAGATTGCAGAAGAAGAGAAGGTTGTTGCCAAAAGAAAGGAACTTGAAACACAAGCCTTAAACACTTTACAAAACATCGGCTCGCAATTGGTGGCATCCGCTATGGAGACTGCAAACAGAAGGCTCACTGTTGAGTTAGACCTACTGGAAAAGTTACGCCAAAACAATGAAATCAGTCAAGAGGAATACGAGCGTTTAACTACTGAGGCGCGTAAACGACAATTTGAGGAGACTAAACGATTAAGAACTGTTGAGGCGGTAATGGATTTGGCTGTGGCTTATATTTCAGCTTTAAAGGCTGGCCCTGTTGGATTGGCTCAAGCGGCTTTAATCGCGGCTCAGGGTGCAGCACAGATAGCCATCATTCAAAGCCAACAATTCGCAAAGGGTGGCAAGGTTCAGGACTTGGGTAATGGCCGCATAACAGCACAACCAAATATCCCCCGTCAATCAAACGGTGACAGTGTTCTTGCCACGGTTAAGCCGGGTGAGTTGATCTTGAATAAGAATCAACAGGATGCTTTAGGTGGTGCGCAGACCTTTGCAAAGATTGGCGTTCCGGGATTCGCAACAGGTGGACTTGTTGCCCCTCGTGCAAATACGCCTATGGGTGTGCCTGCCGAAAGGATTGATTACGCGGAGTTGGCGGGTGCATTCGCTAACATCAGAATAGAGACCAGCGTTCAAGACATTTTATCCGGCATCGGTCGGCAAAATAGAATACAACAACTAAAAACGCTGTAATGAAAGGGCAAATTCTTCGGTTAATTCTTGACAAGTATGGTAAGTTCGCAAGCGCACACGATGCCTTGACGTTTATCTTCGATAACCAGTTAGTGAGTGTGACATCTGTAAGGGATTTGCAGATAAAAGCGACCTATGAAAAGATGGTAAGGATGTTCCCTGACCGGACAAAGAGTGACATCCGAATGGAAATATCCGCCATGGATGAGTTTGGCCGGCCATCTGTGGCGACTGTGAAGAAAGTGACTTTGAGTTAGAAATTTAATTACCTTTGGTCTATGATAAAGCCAAAGCCAATAATCTTAATTAAGATGCCTCACGAGGCAGAACGCAAAGATTACACCCGTCAAGCGGAAGAGTTGAATGATCGCTTCCAAAACGAATACTATGTTTTAGTTATGAGTGCAGGCGTAGACTTCCCCGATGTGGAGATTTTCTATGACAAATACTTCACCGAGGTTGAATACGAGGAGTTAAAGGCAATGATAAAGCAATCTTTAACTAAATCAGAAGAGAAGGTTCTTGAGTGGATTGAGAAGAACCAAAAAGCACATGATTCATTTCAACCAATACCGCACGACATTTCACCCTTAGATGATTTAATAAAATCCGGCTAAACTAATTATCCGCTATTCCCGTCTGATGTCGCTAATTTGGCGGCATGAGTGAGAAATTAAAAAGGTTTCAGGAGGCTAACGCCATTGGTAGCATCGACCGTGAAAAGGGTGTTATTTATGGCGTTTCTGTTATTACGGGCAACCGTGAAGCATCCGGTCACGGAATGTTTGTTGACGAAACAATGGTCGAGCAGGTTGTCGAGCTTGGTAATGACAACAGACAAGGATTAAAGGCGCGTTTTGACCACCCTAACCCTTGCGCGTCAAGCATGGGTACAGCCGTAGGACGGTTTAAAAGCTTCCGCAAGGATGGTTTACAGGCACGCGCAGACCTACACCTGTTAAACTCTTCAGAGGATAGCCCAAACGGTGACTACCGGACTTACATTCTTAATCTCGCAGAAGAAGACCCTAACGCATTTGCAACCTCAATTGTATTTCGACAAGCAGAACCATTCGAACCAACCGAAGAGGATAACCCTGAACTGGCAGAATTAAACCCCGAATACTATCCACATGCAAGAATCCGATCATTGACGCATTGCGATGTCGTTGATGAAGGTGCTGCTAACGATGGTTTATTTGGTCGCCCTGACTACCTCGCGGAACAGGCAGAAAGATTTTTAAACGAGCATAAGGAATTACTTAACCCATTCATAGAAAGTATTGTAAACGAAAAACTTAAAGAAATGTCTGACAATAAAGAAACTAAAAACGGCTTGTGGTCGCGATTGACTGAATTTTTCACCTCTGAAACGGAGAAAACCGATGAGGAAGTGGTGCAAGAGTTTGCCGCTATCACAGAAGATGTGCAGGAACTCACTCAAAAGAATTCAGATTTAGAGGCTTCACTTACCGCAAAGGAAGAAGAACTCGCTGAAAAGGAAGGTAACATTCAGTTGCAACTTGAGAAGATTCAAGAGTTGGAAGCCGCTAAGGTTGCACTTGAGGAGAAATTAACTGCCGCTGGTGGTGAACTACCAACCCCTGAAGGGGCTGCTGCTGATCCGCAGAAACCACAAGGCGAAGAGCAATTAAGCGTTGCTGAACAGACGCGACAAAAGAAATTGCAAAAGATGAAGGAAGTTACAGCCTACATCGAAGAGCAAAAAAGAAAGAAAGTAAATATTTAACCCATTAAAAAATAACGATTATGGCATTTGATGTATCAGCACTATCACTCTTTATCAATGAGCAGATAGAAAACATTTGGAGCACTTCAATGTACTCCAATGATTCAGCGCCTTACCTGAATCAAATTCAAAACGTAAAGGCAACAAACGCACTCCCAACAATTGAACACGAGAAAAACGTGCTGGTTGATGCGAGTGCAGAACTCACCAGTTCCGACTTCGACGGTGACGTTGATATTTCACAAGTGAACCTTGTCACTGATAAGGTTGCTTACTGGAATAAGTTTCGTGTAGATGAATTGGAAAACTACTTCACGCAGAAGTACTTGCCAGCCGGAGCGAACTACGACCTTGGACAAACTGAGGCCGTGCTCGCGGCCATGCTTATGACAAGCAATGAGTACGGGATTAGCGCGGTTATTAACCGACAAGTTGAACTCTTGACTTGGCAAGGTGATAAATCCGGTTCTGCTCCATTTAACCGCACAGATGGTTTAAACAAGCAAACTGCCGCTGTAAATACCACGTCAAACGGTGTTGTGACATCATCTAACGCGCGTACATACATTGACGGTTTGGTTGATGCTGCTGCCGGTGATGCCGATTGGTCAGCGACACTTGCGCGAGTTGGTGGAAGTTACATTATGTGCGGACACGATGTAGTGAGAAACTACGCGAAACAATACCGTACAGACTTCACTTCACTTCCTTACAACGAAGAGTTTGGTAAGCCAATGGTTGACGGTACTGGCGTAATGATTATACCTTGTTCAGGATTGACCGGAACGAACGACATCTACCTTGTTAAGAACGACAACTTCACGCAAGGTTCTGACCTTCGTACCGATCAAGACCGAATAGAGTTCGGAATGGATCAATTCCAAGAGTATGTATGGGTAAAATGCAAATTCCGATTAGGGTTTATTGCTCGAAGCCTGAGTGCTCAGAACATCTTGGTTCACCGCGAGGACGCTGTATCGTAGTATTAACTAAAAAAATAAATTGAAATGTGTAACATAGCAAAAGGCATAACACCTACCGGATGTGTTCAATCACTTCCGGGGTTGCAGCCCACCCAAATATGGGCAATGAACCGCTCAGACGTAAGTGCATTTGTTGATGGTTCAACCGATGGCACGATCAACGCGATAACATTGGCCGCTGGAAAGTACGCCTATAAATTTGAGGTGCATAAAAACACCGCGAGTTTCATGGAGGAAATCCAATCCGCTGACAATTCAGGAGACTACTACAACCAGACTGTTGAGTTTCGTGTGATTGATGACAGTATTGAGACTTTGCAGGCGGCTCGCGAGTTGCTTGGCTCTGACTTGGTGTTTGTCATGCGCAAGCGAAACAACAACTTCTACGTTCTTGGTGAACTGGAAGGCGTGCAACCTGCGGAGGGTACTAACCACGAAACTGGTGCAGCTCCCGGAGATGACACTGGAAGAGTATTTAATTTCCAAGGTATCGTTGAGAACCAAGCAAAACAGTTGTGGGTTGGCGATTCAAATGATGCAGCCGCTAATGCAGCTTACTTGGACGGACTACTTGAAACATCGTAATTATGAGCGAAACGATATACAGACTGGATAAGTCAGACCGTGTATTATCAACTAATTGGGGGCGTGTGGACAAGCACTCCCCCTCATGGTTGTTGAGACAGGTATTGGAGCGACACCCTGAATTGGCAATATATATTGTCGAGAAAGGAGACAAGGAAGAAGCAAAGGCAAAGGTTACACGGGTAAAGGTGACACCTGAACCATCTTCTGAATCAATAACAATGGTTGAACCAAAGGCGGCAACTATTGAAGTGGAAGATAAGACCAAAAAGAAGCGTACAACCTCTAAAAAATAGTCCTTTATGGATTTGCTCACTGTCCGTTTTTCCAACGTGAACAACAACGCGCCTCGGATTGAAGAGCGGTTGTATGGGCGCAAGGATTACGTGTTTTTTGATACAGACAACCTGTTCCCTCAAAGAATGGTTGAACTGGCAGATAACTCACCTATTCATGGCGCGGCTATCAATAAGCATTCTTTCTTTATCGCGGGTAATGGCATTGAGTTTGAATCTGAAAGCGACAGCCGTGCAGATCAAGCTTTAAATTGGTTGGAGGGTGTGACCGATGGACTGGATAAATTCATCACCGCGTTATCTCTTGATAGGGCTTATTTCACCGGTCACTGCGTAGCCGTTCAGCACACTGTTGCCGGTGACATCTTAAAGGTTAAGCATCAGGATTTTTCAACGGTACGGGCAGGGCGTACACTAATGCCGGATATTTGGGAAAGCACTGAATATTGGTTTAGCATTGATTGGAAAAAAGCCACTTTTAAGCTGAAGTGGGATGACCAAGACTTTGTGCAGCCTAAAGAATACGTCAATTATTTCAATCCCAAAAGGCGTAAATCAGCAACGGCATTCATTTATGACAAAGGCTACAAGCCGGGCAAACTCTATTACCCTGAGCCGGATTATTTAGGTGCGCTCAAGTATGTAAAAACTGAAATAAAGTTAAGTCAATACGTTGATAGATTAACGACAAATGGCTTTAGAGCCGGTACACATATTCACCTCTTTAAAGAACTGGATGATGAAGCTGCTAAGAAGGCAGAAACAAAGATTAATGATAAGTTTGCCAATGATGAAGCACCGGATATTGTGCTTACTTACGGAGGCGACCCATCCAGCGCACCAACGGTAAACAACTTACCGGCATTCACCAATGCAGAAATACTAACCACCGTTGGAAAGGAGTTGCAAAAGCAGATTGATACTGCTCATGTAATACCTTCTATGCTGTACACCTCTTTTGAAACATCGACTGGCTTGGACGGTCAGGCAACAGCGATTAGAGAAGTTTTAGAATACTATCAAAACAGCGGTGTTCGGCCTGAACAAAAGCGCATTGAGCAGACTTTGGACACCTTGCTTGCCGCTGGTGGATTTGAAGATGTTAAAACGCACATTAAAGCGGTTAATCCTGTTAACTTCATGGTTGAAAAGGATATCATGATGGCTGCTCTTGAGCGCAATGAAATTAGAAAGGAGATCGGATGGCCTGATCTCGAAGATGACCGAGGTAAGGTAATTATCAATAACGGAAGCAATGGCGTACAACGACAAGACGAAACTGGTAACGCTGACTAACATCAGGGAATTAACCCCGATGAGCGAGAATGTTGATGACACCAAACTCATTAACGGTCTATTGTATTGCCAAGACGTTTACATTGGTAATCTTTTAGGCACGCCATTATACACTGAGGTTTTGGAACAGGTGGCCGCAGGTACGGAAACAACTGCCATAGAAACCCTTTTAGATGGCAATGATAAGGAGTTCTCAGGTCTTCGGGTGTGTTTGGCTTGGTACGCCTATTGGAAGTCTTTAATGGACATTCAATATAGCACCACAAAGAAGGGATTGGTTAAGAAGTTTGACAATAATAGCAATCCGGTTGACAGTTCTGAGTTTAACACTGTAAGGAGTGACGTTCAGGCAACCGCTGATAATTATGCTGCTGAGATAACTAAATTTCTGAAAGCAAATATTGACGACTATCCTAAATACAAAGAGGGTGTAGACGACCGCACCGCTGGCCAACCGCAATCGGGTAGCAGCGGTATCGCTGGAATATGAAAGTAACGGCTAATATTGCCACACAGCCACACCGGCTAAACTCCTTAATGCGTACAATTGAAAGCTTGGCTGGTCAGGTTGACGAGGTGAACGTGTACACTACTGGTTGTTTATGCGATTACAAGTGGTGTGAAACATATGGCAATGTCAATGTCGTTAAGGGTAACGATAAAGGAAGTGCTGCAAAGTTTCACTTCCTTAAAGCTAATCAGTATTACCTTTCCTGCGATGACGACATTATTTATCCTTCTGACTATGTTACTCGGATTATTGCTGCTCAGAAAAAGTACGGAGGATTAGTAACCTACCACGGGCGGAGGTTGAAGGGAAAGGGTTTGAATTATTATAGGCAGCATGAAGTTTTTATGTGCCTTCGCAAGGTTGACCACGACCAGCAGATTGACGTACCGGGCACGGGTGTAAGCTGCATAAACACTAATGAATTTATCCCTGAAAGTATTGAGCATCCTAAATGGCGAAACATGGACGATGTGGCTATGGGTTACAGGTGCGCACAAGCAGGGGTTAAAGTGACCGTTTTAGAGCATGATGCAGGGTGGTTGAAGGATGGAGATTTGAACCCAAAGAACTCAATACACGCCCATGAAAGCAAGAATCCCGCAAGGCAGGGTAAACTTGCAGATGAGATTTACGAGATAAGGTATGAACGGCACAAGGTGAGCGTTATTATTCCTTATAAAGAAGACAGGGGCTGGCTTAAAGATGCTATTGAAAGTGTCGAGAATCAAATCTATTCAGGCGAGATTGAGATAATTGAAAGCCAAAGCAATGCCAATGTAAGCACCAACATCAACAGAGGTGTAAAAATGGCCACAGGTAAATATGTGAAGTATTTATGTGACGACGACATGCTTGCACCAGCGGGAATACGTGACAGCGTTAAAGCAATGAAGGGCGTTGATTTTATTCATGGCGCATCATTAACCTTGTTTCAGAAAAGCGGCACAAAATACATGAATACTCCTAAAATTAAAACACCGAACCTTCAGCAGTTACTTGATTGCAATGTCATAAATGGCACTACATTAATGTACAGGAGAGATTTATTTGAGAAGGTTGGTGGCTTCGACGAATCCTTAACAAGTGCCGAGGAATACGAGTTTAATTTAAGGCTTTTGAGTAAGGGTTACCGCATAGGTTATTGCCCTCAAGTGGTTGCTATTTACCGCAGGCACGACTTAAACAAGTCATTAGGCAAACATTCTAACCAACAACTTCGACGCGAAACACTATCTTCGGTCAAGTCTAAATACATAAACCAATGACGTTAGCGCAATTAGATTTATTGATTGAAAATATTGCTGCTCAAAATAGCACAATAGTGCGGTATTTCTTGGGTGAAATGTCTGATGAGAATGTCACGGACAACGAGAATTACCCGGCTTTAATTCAAGGCATCAATCCCGCTCAGATATTAGGCCCATTATCGAGCGAAAGGAATATTTTTCCGGTGTCTTTATTTATTGTGAATCAAATTTCTGAAGACCCCAACGAGGAAGAATGGCGGGCAGCTTACGAGGCCATGCATGAAGTATGCAACAATGTTTATATGGCCTTCGCTGCTGCTGGTCAAACAATGGATTATGATTTTGTTTTGACCAACGCAGACATGCAGCCGGTTTTACACTGGGATAATGTGAGCGGTGTTGTTGGTTGGAACTTAACCTTTACAATTGAGCCATCAGGACAGTTGGACTGCGTACCTTTTAGCGGATCTCCTTTATGTTTTGAGATCAGCAAAAACACTTGGGTAGCAATAAAGGCATGCATGAGTGCTGCCCAGATAACCGCTGCCACGGATGATCTTTGCGGAGGCGGAGGCCCCTGCGACCCCGCCACCTACACCCTAATCAACACCAACACCCCACCGGACGACCTTTCAAGCGGTTCAATCCCTTCGGGTGATTCTGAGGAGATTATTGCGCCTGCTACGGAGGTGACCATTCAATACGATGACGGAACGCCTATTGATGTTGAGACGTTACCGAGTGGAG
>Ga0180433_10005296_pt1 | contig 17537 bp, 6 predicted proteins | sample SS_ome_8_FD_132980 | JGI IMG/M metagenome (GOLD analysis project Ga0180433, IMG submission 132980) | Hypersaline lake sediment archaeal communities from the Salton Sea, California, USA - SS_1_D_1 metaG | ecosystem: Environmental > Aquatic > Non-marine Saline and Alkaline > Hypersaline > Sediment... | reverse complement strand
GGAGATCAGTGAGGACTGGATTGCAGGCAAGAGGTATTTGGATATGAATGTAAGAATGGAGAACGAAAACGAATCTGCTGATTCAAAAGAAAAAAGAATTTACAGAAAAAATGTTGCATGATCGATTATTGTTAAATTTTTGTTAATACAAGACATAAATGGCTTAGGTCCCCTTTTTATAAATCTAAGCCTTTTTTCAATCATCTTTTATTTTTAAGACATTACCAGAGAAATCTTAATCATTATCTAACCTAATATTAACAGAATAATAGCTAAATTCGAACCCCATCTAAATACTCATTGCCGAATATATACATAGAGAGTTTATGTAAAATAATTGGTTAAGCTTGAATGCAAGTGATGTTTTGGAGATAGAGATATCGAATCAGAAAATAAGATTTTTGTAATCAGCGACCTTCATATTGGGGACGGCTCAGGGAAAGATAATCTTCGTATTGCCAACAAGGAACGGGAGTTCATACGCTTTTTAAACTATGTGGGCGAGCAGGCAGGTGAACTGGTCATCATCGGAGATTTTCTGGAACTATGGCGTTTTCGACTTCCGGATGTCCTGGACGAGCACTGGAGGCTGCTGGACACATTAACGGAAATTAATTTCACCTATGTTCTCGGTAATCATGACTCTGATTTGAAGCTTACGGAGATTCAGGAGCAGGCGTATCATCCGATATTCGATCGTATTCATCAGCCTTTTGTGCGTTCAATTGGCGACAGGGATTTTAAATTTATGCACGGCCACGAGGTAGATCCCTTTTCCGGCGATTGTTTGAAGAACTGGTGTAAAATTCTCAATCCGCTCTCAAGCGTTTTGAAATTCGGCGATGGAGCGTGTGTGCTGACGAATGACACCTTAGTTCAGTTAATGCTTGAGGTTGGTGAAAATGTGCTCAGAATGTGGCGGGGGGTAACCCGGTTTACAACTAAGACGATGGAGCAATGTCATTTGTTCGTTCCTGACGGTAGCCTGGAGTATAGCCGGCGAGGCATTCGAACCCGGCAAATGCTTGCGCGGTATCATCAGGACAGAAAAGAGGGATTGTACGATGTGGCCATCGTTGGGCATACACACAAGGCCGGTCGATGCAGCCAATGGTATTTTAACAGCGGTTCCTGGACAGGGAAAAAAAGAAATTTTCTGTGTATTCTGCCCGATGGAGCAGTGGAAGTGTGCCATTGGGACAAAGATAAATCCGTCATGGACAATACCATCATTGCAGATATCAAAGGCAGTTTGAATTAAGAATTCATCTCATAGTGATTTGAAGTGTATAATTCATTGAAATCTTAAGTAGCCTTGTAAAATCCAATCATTGCTATGCATAGGTGACATGTTGTCAGGGTTTTTCTCAAGAGATTTTTGTAGATTGAAAATATAACAAAAATATATTCTGGAGCTTTTTTAGCATTGGCGTATGTTTAATGATTACCATTTTGCTTGATTTTATTATGAGTGCAGGGTAATCAAACTGACAAAAAGTCAATTAAGAATGTTAAAATATTCTCTATGTCTCCATTTGCCAAGATAAGAACTATTTCAATCTTATTCGACGTTTTTATAATATTCAGCCTCCTTTTCTGAAAGTCGCTTTTGATCTATCATTTCTTTAACACGCACTATATCTACGTTCCGTGGCTGACCCGAAGCGGGTAAAGTCGTAATGGTTTCTCCGAATCGGGCTGGAATTACCTCCAAAAACCGCTTTAGTGAAACTGTTGAAACAGCCAGTGCCGTAATAATTACGAAAAACAGGAATATGTTAATATTCTTCTCTTTTTTCTCACTTGGTGTTACAGCCTCCTCAAAACGGCACTTGTCACAATATATGCAATCCATATTGTCTTTATGGCTTAATCCGTATTCACATCGATTAAACCATTTCACCGGAATATATTTTCTCAATAACCTTATATTATTAAACAGTGACAAAAATGCTCCTACGGGACATAAATAACGGCACCAGAAACGTCCATAAAAGAAAGCGCCAAAGAACGCTGCTGTAGCGACAACTAATATAGCTGGAGGGTAATTCTTAAGGTTGGCTGTTGTATATGTACGTAAGTTAAAAAATGATATTAAGGGGTCTATCCTCAGCGTTGTTCGGTTTCTTGAAATGAAGAACACAAAAATGAATACCAAAAGCACAAGGTATTTAATAAACCTTGCTGTTCGCATTTCATTGGTTGATATGTAGGGCTTACGTTGTTTTCGGATGGTATAACCTGCAAGTTCCTGAACTGCTCCGAATGGACAAATATAGCCGCAGTAAATATTACCGAAAAGGAGAACAATAACCGGTATCCCAACTGCAAGGATAAATACTCCTGTTAATTGTGCGGAAGGGAGTTGGCCGGATAAAATACTTACCATTTGTTCGCTGGAGTATTGCATATTTAATAAAAAACCGCCGACAATAAGATTCATAATCAAAATGACCAAACGACTCCAAAATCCTCCCTTGTAGATAATAATCAATGTTGCCACAATTACGAAAACCAAATAAACTCCTTCTGTGTCAAACGGCATCCGGATGGGTGCTGATTGTGTTGCGTCTGCTTGGATTGACATTTCCAGGATATCATCCGCAAATCTGTTGCCGGATAGAGTTAAGGCTTCGATAATCGCTTGACTGCTTATCGTTGCACCAGTCACAGCATCAACATCAAGACCATCTGCTGGAAATAATCTTTTTCCCTTGAGGTTGTCCCGCCAGGAATTGAGCATTTCAAGGTAACCGGGAGTTTCGTTGGATTTCACAATATGAAAGTCGATTAATTTTCCTTCTTCATCTACGTAAACTGCAACATTGATCTGTCCGCCGAAGCCGCGAACTTCTGGTGCCAAATTTTGCGAACTAAAAATGTACCCTGCCAAGTCCTCGTCCTCTCCGTAAACTTTATAATAATTAATTTCGTCCTCTGCTGTTTTTGAAACATGCTTTAATGTTAGTCCGCCTGCTAGTGATTTTGCTGTAGATAAAGGCAGGCTTTCCCTAAGTTCAGATCCTTTGAACAGAAGATAATTTGAGCATAGTACCAGGCACAGGCCTGCCCCAAATATACTATACCCGATTCTACGAAAACGCATGGTTTGTGAAATTGAATAATTGAAAGCTTCTTCTTTGAATATCCTGATCAATGCTAAGGGTATATTTGCCAGTAGTAGCCCAATAAAAAACAGCAGTGTTGCTTGTGTTCCAAGAACCGGTACGAACACAAGACTGGTAAATAGTCCTCCGACCATAGCGCCAAAATGGTCAGACATTTCCAGTCGGCTGCCGATTAATCTTGTATCGAAACCTTCAATAGTAAGTTGTTGTGCCGCTAAAGGAAAATAACATCCCGCACATAGACCACTAAGCACAAAAGCAGTCGCAAAATGATAGTGTCTCCACGCTTGAAGCGGCCAGCTAACAATCAAAGCTAACAAGGCGGTGTGTACAAAAATTGTACCAAATAATAAAAAGTTTACGCTCGTTTTGTTTTCTTGAAGATATCGAACCGTTATCGCTCCAATTGTCAAGCCAACCATGAAAAGCGAAGATATAATCCCGATATATAGGTATAAGGACCCAAAACTCGTCTGGTATAGATACATCAGAACAATTTCTGTGCCTATTGCCACGATACCGGCAGAAAAAACCAGTAAATACCTTTCAAACCCGCTTCTTTTTCCTTGTTTTGGAGATTTCAGGAGGTAAGAAATTCTCAGGGCTGTAAAAACCACGATTGGAATAATAAAGGTGAGGATTCCCCCGACCACTAAATGCTTAATAAACCTCACTGTAGGAGTTCCCGATTGCTTGGCTGTCAATAACATGCTGTAAAGATATGTTAGGGGTTTGGAGTCGGTATTTAGAAGATAACGCTGCGGCAGATTCACACTTTCATATTGTTCAAGTGCAAAATCCGACCGCTCCGGTAAATACACACTCAGTAAACCTTCAGGTGGAAACAATTTGTTTGCACCTTGTATTGATGCGAATCGGTCACGACAAATACCTGGTTCCGACTGAAGTGAAGGTGAATCTGAAGCGATAAACCAGCTTTCTTCACCGGGCACTAAGACCAAATTGGTAAATACCTTTTCAAGGGTCAGCTTTACTGATGCTCCCAGGCTTGTTAACTCGGTGCCCATGATATTTTCACCGCTGGCCACGCCTATTATCAACACCCCTTTTGGACCGATTGAAGTCTTTAACTGCTTGTAGAATTCCAGCGTATAATAACGATTTAAAACAGAACTTGTAGTCTCTGGCATATGAATATAAACCAGGTTGAAGTGTTCTTTTTCTTGATTTAAAAAGGTTCGTACATCTGTATGGATGGTTTTGTAGCGCTTATCATTAATATTTAAATGTTCTGGGACGAAGTGATTGATTTTGTTTATATATTCTAGGTCGTAGTGAGCCCACATCACTTCTTCTATCTGCTCAAGCTGCAGAAACGCTTGGCTTAAACCAAGTCCTGCGCCGATTATTAGAACTCTTTTTGCATCAGGCCTTTGGCTTAGACCAATCGCTGCCAATCTCCCGGCGTTTGCTTCATCCGGCAGCGATTCTATAACACTTCCCTGGCTTACAGCCATCCACTGTTCTTGGTATTCACCGTAAAGATATTCTGCCTGAGGGGTGTGAAACGAACCCGCGTAGCCCTTGATAGGTAACAGCTTGTCCCATTTTACCTTGCGTACGAATTGTGTCATTGGCTTATCGAGGCCCGTCAACAGAAACACCAGAAAAACAACGGGCACCAAGCATGATAGAACAGCTTTGGTTTTAGCCTTAATATCTTTTTTAAATCGACAAAAATAAACTACAGAAACCGAGAAAGACAGGATGAGACTGATAATCAAAAATGTGCGAATATGACTTATCCCGAATCCTAAAAGAACTGTAACACACAGTCCGCCCACAAATGAACCTGCGGCTTCCAAAGTATAGACTCGCCATATAACAAATCGTTTCTCTTTTTTCATCCATCGGCATGCTGTCGGAAAGAACATCCCGGTAATAAGACTAATAGGTGCATTCAGGACGATCGATAGAAGCACAATCGAACGTATCGTCCAAAGCTCGTAAGATTCAATCCCTGTTAACTGCCGTGCTTGGACAATAAGAAAAAATTCTATTATAAAAGCCGGAATATAGGCTAGGAGCAGAACTTCGATATGCTTAAGGAGTGAATCCGAGAGCGGTTTGAATTTCGAGACCAAAAATGCTCCGAATCCAACCCATAAAAACCAGCAGGCGAAGAATACGCCCACACTGATATCATTGCCTTCAAATGCTGTGATAAATTCACGGAATAGCAGACTTTGAGCAGCTATTGTGAACAGGCCGTAACAGAATAAAACAAGACCTCTCGAAAACCTCATTAATGTTCACCAAATACATCTGCTTGAAATACCAGAAAACGAGCACCCTCCTTCCACGCTTCCTCACTTAAGCCTGCCTTTAGGGACAAATGGTTTAAAGTCGTCTGAAGGTCCCATCCCTGCTCCCGTGCCACCTGTGGCAGGAAGACGGCACGGCTTCCCTCTTTTTGCAACACCACACCGTCTATCCCAATCTTTATATCATCCACACTTTCAACATAATTCGGAGGTGTCAACACCGATATTTCGATTGTGATATCTTTCATCTCGTCGATTGTCACCGGCTGGAAACGTCTGTCTCTAAACGCAGCGTTTATCGCATTCTCAATGACTGATTTGTACAAAGGCTTTGTGGGAAAAATATCACCCACACATCCTCGAAGCTGTCCCCGTTGAGGCCCGACAGCATCTTTAGCCAGCTTGTGAAGCGTCACAAATGCACCGCATATTTGTCGCATTGTGTTATTTATCTCCACCTTTAAATCCTCTTCATCAGGTATCTTGTGATGCTTCAATCCATAGTCTATTGTCTCTCGCGCTAGAGACAATAAGTTCTCTTTGTCTTCTCGTAATAAAAACTGTTGCTGCTTTTTAACCTTAATATTTTGCCCTTTCTTCCATTTGCCGGTAAATACCGCCGACAGGTAGCTCACTGAGTTGCTGTAATCCCCCGTAATCTCACCGGAAGTAGTGTAATGTGCTAAGTGAACCTGAGCTTCCTCCGGCAGTATCGATACAACTACACCTATGGGCACAGCTCCGCATATGGTTGCCCCCGTCCGTTGCTTGTACTTGATAAAGCCTTTCCAATCCTTCTTAACGATATACTCATATGCCCCCATGTCTATTTTTTTTATTCCTTCGGGTACATTTTCTTTCACGGGTATGTATCCGAACTGGGGCCCGTAATGGACAAAGTCAGAACTGGCTACAACTAAAGTATCTTCATCGAGCATGCTTTTTAAAATGGATCCGGCTTTTTCAATCGTATCGATCGAACACTGACCGGCAACAATGGGAATCAGCTTGAATCCCTCGTTCATAAATTGCATCATGGGTACCTCAATTTGAACGCTGTGTTCCCCTTCATGGGCGTAAGGAATATTGGTAAATAACGGATATTGCGTAAGCTTTTCGATAAATTCCTTATCCAGCGGTACCTTCCCCAGCGGGGTTTTATAAAAGTTAACACGGGGTACACTGAAAACTTCCTCCATAGTCACACGATGGGTTGGTCCGATGATAATAATACGTTTGTATTTACGCTTGACGGCTTTTGCTCCGTAAGCAGCTGTTTGTCCGGAATATCGATATCCTGCGTGAGGTAATATCAAACCAATTATATTTTCTTTTTTTTCGACCTTTGCGTTGGCAAATAATTCTCCCAACTGTGCTCGCAGCGCATTGGCGTCAGCCTCATACCATCCTCGCTCGGCCAATCGAGATTCAAGAACTGCTTCTTTCATCTCGTAACCTCTACGGTTTAATTCCGCATTTATAGGTGCGGTTGGTTCGAACAAAGTAATTCTGTACAAAACCAAAACGGCTAAGAATATACCAATTAATAGAAGGATAGATTGTCGTGTCTTTGTTCGTTTCGCTTGCTGTCCCATCTCAACCGCTCCATTTGCTTTGGCTAAACGTCTTCGGCAACTTTTTATTTTTGCCTGGATAAGCGGCCCGTCTGGCTCTGAGATAGCGTTTTGGGCCGGCCTTTTTGACAAAGCACCACAACCCCAAAAGGACTCCCGAAACCGAGTTAAAAAGCCTTCCTAAAAAACATCTTCGTGTCATTTCCAAACTCCGTAAATGTTATGACCGCATTCAGGACATTGACCTTCTTTAAGGTTATTCTCTAATATCGTATAACCGCTGCGCCTGATCAACAATCTATGACATTTTGGACAATAGGTATTTTGTCCTTCCATGCTGCGGATGTTTCCAATATAAACATAATGCAAACCTTCTGCCATCGCTATTTGGCGCGCCCTGTCCAGCGTACTCGATGGTGTGGGCGGTAGATTTCGCATCTTGTAACGCGGAAAAAACCTTGAAAAGTGCATTGGGGTTTCCGTGCCTAAGTTTTCCGCCACCCATTTGCACAGCTTTTGAATATCATTATCGCTGTCATTAAGCGTTGGTATAATCAGGTTTGTCACCTCGACCATGACTCCCATAGCCTTCGCCGTTACCATTGCATCCTGTACCGGTTTCAAGGTTCCCGAACACACATTAACATAAAAATCATTGTTTATGCCTTTCAAATCTATATTGGCTGCATCTATAAAAGGCAGTAGCTCTTTCCAGGGCTTTTGGTTGATATATCCTGCGGTGACCAGGACATTCCGAATTCCGGAATTCTTTGCCAGTTTGGCTGAATCATAAGTGTATTCATAAAATATGACAGGGTCAGTATAGGTATAAGCGATTGATGGATACTTCTGCTCAATTGCAGCTTTTACCAATGACGTCGGCTCCAGCGGGTAGGCTACGCTCTCTTCCGGATTCGCCTGTGATATCTCCCAGTTCTGACAGTTCCGACAGTGCAGATTACAGCCGACGGTCGCAATAGAAAGTATTTCCGTGCCTGGAAGGAAATGAAATAACGGCTTTTTCTCAATGGGATCACCGTAAATCGAACAAGGCCGCCCATACACCACGGTTCGCAGTACACCATCGATGTTGATACGCACTCGGCACTCTCCGCTCTGTCCGGGTTCTATCAAGCACAGCTTTGGACATAATTCGCATTGAACCTTCAATGGTTGTCCCCGCTTAAATGTTTATCAAATCACTATAATTATAACAAATAATCCCTGCTCATTATCAACCAAAAACCGGCTGTTCCAAAATCTTTTCTTGTCTAAATCGATAATTTGATTTCCATCTTATTTATAGTTGGAACTGATATCAATTGGATAAATTGAGTTGGATGACTATTGTAACTTGCTTAAGAATAGAATGACCGGCTGCATCGAAAAAATCCAGTGTTATATATAGGGTTCCGGTTTTAAATGAATAGGTCGTGTTGTGGAGCTTCGTATTTTTACTCTTGTTCTTCTAATACTTTTAAAATTCGCTCCCTGTGTTCGTCAACAACCTCCGCCAGGCAGTACTGGACTTGTTTAATCTCCGCGATGTCACCGACAAAGAGATCGAAGTACTTATTCTCTAATATACTCTCCTCGAGTTGCATCGCAAACTCCAGAACATCCTTTAGAAAAATATCCGATTGCCTCAACTCTTCAAGCTTTTTGTTGATTTTTCTCAGCGACTCTTCAACTGCCTCCGACCTGAACTGTTCTGTGTTGATATAGCCGCAGCCTTCCTTTTCTATCCGTGCGTTCAATCGGCGCAGCCAGTATGCATGCTGCGTTTCCTCTGCGGAGAGCTTGGTCCAGAAGTCTTTCATTCCTCCAAACTTCTCCGCGAACTCCTTATAAAGATTGCCGATGGCTTCTTCGTGACTTGCCAGCAGTTCCGCAATACTCACTTTCTCTTTATTAGAATGTACCATTTGTTTTTCTGTTCTTTTTTCTTAATACGTCTGTCGGCTTAATGGACAAAGTTAAATCGTAACGATTTCTCATACAATGTCGACATAATTACTTCTTTTTTTTCGTGCTTATGTGTGTATTTATAAATTATAAACAATTACAAATCCTTGAAATAAAGTACAGATTCATAAAAACTTTTTCAAAAAAATCTTTTAAAGAGCAAACTTTTTTCGCATTCTTCGCAATTTTTTTATGCCTTTCAGACCCTCCGGAGTCACTCTAAAACCTCATTTTCGTCCGATAAAGGCACTTTTTTTCATCCTATTTCCGGTCCTTGTTAAAATAGGCCTGTAAAAAAACCCCATTATCAGTATTAAAAACGGCAAAAATTTTAAAAAATACTCAATTTTTTTCTTTCCTCTGGGTAGATTAGCACTCTATAATTCTTAATCAAGAAAGGCGGTTACCTAAAAGCCTTTTGAGAATTTTAACGCGGAGTATGAAAGTGTCCTTTTTAACCGGATTCTCTGGGATTAATAAATAAGGAAGAATCCATGATTTATAATGTAATGATTTGGGAAAGGCACAAGATTTTTTAAGGAGGTGATAGGAGAATATAGATTGGAAGAGTCAAATCAAATAATGGAACTACTAAGAATAATGTTTTGAAATATTCGTTAATATGGAAAAAGATGGCAAAATAGGTAAGTGTTATTGAACTAAAAAACCAAAAATGGTACATTATTGAAGTTAAGCATAAGATAGAGAAAACCCTCTAAGGCGTGGCCTGAGGGAAATCAACCTTTCTTAAGCTTTCTTTAATAATGGACTGGAGAAAAGTTGCTCAATTAAGGAGGCATATTATGTGCACTATGAAAAAAACTTTTGGCTTAGTGTGGACTTTACTAATAGTTGGGGGTTTTCTGGCGGAGACTGCGTCTGCAAGGTTTCTCTTCTTTGGTAAACCAATGACACCTGAAGAGAGAATGGAAAGATACCAGGAACTTGAAGCCCAGAAACAAGCTGCGGAAAGAGAGAAACGTGAAGCTCGTGAAGCCGCAAGGGCACGAAAGGAAGAAGAGGCCAGAATTAAAAGGTTAAGCTCGGAAGCAAAGAAACAAGCCAAGGAGGAAATAGATGCACTCGAAGGACAACTTAAGGAGGAAAAAGCCCAGGCCAAAGCTGAATACAAGCAGTCCCTGGCTGGAGCTTCCAAGGAGGAGAAAGAATTTCTCAAAATGCAATACAAGGAGGAGATCGCCGAAATCGAACAGCGTCACAAAGAGAGGGTGGCAAAGGTTCATATGTCCGTGAAACGAAAGATAGCAGATGCGATGGTGGAATCCCTCGATTTGCCTGTTGATACATCCACTCGATACACGGCCACTGATATTCAGATAAGCGGCAATAACCTGATTAGTACGGCTGAATTATTACGCGAGATGCCTTCGATTTACAATGCCTCCGATATGCCGATAACAGAAACTGAAAGTGTAAACCTGTATGACTTAAGACCGGTTCAGGATGTCATATTAGAACCCGGTCAAACCCATGAAGTTTCAGCAAGAACCATCCAGGGCCTGACTCAATACTTGCTGTCGGTCTATCAAGAGGAAAATTACGCAGGTATTTACGTCTATGTGCCGCAGGACAGGATAGTTCAGAACAGACTGGTTGATAATATTCTTCATATAGAAGTCCTTGAAGCCTCTGTAAGCTCCATCTCAGTTGATGCGTATGAACCCAATCAGACACCCAAAGAGAAAGGGTATCTGACAAGTACGGGAATTATTGCCTGGTCACCCGTGAAGGTAGGAGAGGTCGCAGACGAGAAAGCTCTGAATGATTTTGTGAATTTGCTGAATCTTAATCCGGACAGATATGTATCGGCGGTTGTGAGCAGGGGAGTAACGCCCGGTTCGCTGTCGGTCAATTATGACGTGTATGAAGCGAATCCCTGGCACTGGTTTGTCCAGGTGGACAACGCCGGGACCAAGGACAGGCAATGGAATCCGAGAATCGGTCTGATTAATACCAACCTGCTCGGATTCGATGATACCTTTACCGCGGTGTATCAGTCGGCCTTTGATAAAACCTGGGATGAGGAATACTCGGTGTACGGCAGCTATGACTTCCCGATCATGGGGCCGAAGACACGTCTTAAACTCTATGCCGGTTACAGCCAGTATGAAACCAAAACAACCGGGATTACGGACTTCTTTGGAAAAGGATATTTTGCCGGCGGCGAGGTCAGGCATAATGTTCTCCAGCATGAAGGATGGTTCTTCGATGCCAGAGGTATGATGGAATACGTAGAGAGCGAAGTAAAGGATACCGATTTGTTTGGTTTGACAGATTCCGCTGTACATTTCACGATGTGGGGTGCTGGACCGGAACTGCACCGCAGGGATGATAAACAGCAGAGCACCGTTTCATTCACTTTCTGGAAGAGCTTGGGCGGTGGTTCCGATGGTACCGCGTTCAACCAGGCACGCAATGGTGCGGATTCCATATTTGAAATTTATGATTTCTATGCCAACCACAGCCAGTTTATTGACCCGAATAATGTGCAACGAGTCACCGGAACATTCCGGTGGATTGGTACGGACGAGCGGGTGGTTCCAGCAAGGATGACCTCTTTCGGAGGCATGTACACGGTAAGAGGTTACGATGAGTATGAGGTTGTTGCCGATGGCGGTATTCTTGCATCGGTCCAGTATGAATACGATATCGTGCAGGCTATGAAGGCTAAAGAAGGTGTTCAGCTTCAGGACCCTGAAACAGGCGAAACGCCTTTTGTCCGCAAAGTAGCACCATTGACATTCTTTGACTACGGCAGGTCGGCAGTAAGACACCCCCAACCCGGCCTGGGAGAAAAAAGACATGTGGAGCTGATGTCTGTAGGCGGCGGAATTATCACCGAGCTTGGTGATAACTTTACCGGAGCGGTTTATTACGGTTATCCGCTCAATGCCACTGATGATACCAGGGAAGGTAAAGGACGGGTCAATACCAGCTTATTGTTTAGATTTTAAGAAGAAAACCGGCATTTTGCCGGGATTGGACGGTATAACGTTAGAAAAAAACGCTATTCATAGGCATATTTAAATAGTTTGGTCTTGACAGGGATTGTTAAAATAGGTAAAATAGTAAAGCCATGTAATATGCTTGTCGAGGGAGCGAAATGACGAGAAGCAAATGGAAATGCGGAGATACAAATGAATAGTGGGGACATAACATTTCAATATAAAAAACATGGGATAAATAAATGTATCTATGTAAGGGGAACTGAAATGAAAGCGATAAGAAAAGTTGTAAGAAAATATTACATCAGACAAGTCGTTGCCTGTTTTCTCTCTGCCTATATGCTATTGGGCATACCGGTGCGGATAGCACAGGCTAACCCGAACCCTGCTCCGGGGGCGCTGCCAACCAATCCTAACGTGGTCAATGGCAGTGTGGGGGATTTTAATTATGCAGGAAACAACCTTAACATTACGGATGTAGCAAACAAAACGATAATTGAATGGGATACTTTTGACATCGGCTCTAGCGCTGAGACCGTGTTTGGTCAGGCGAGCAGCAGTGCTTGGGTTTTGAATAATGTACAGGCTATTGATGGTTTGGCATCCGGCATTGCCGGCAAGCTCTCAGCCAACGGTAATGTCATATTAATCAATCCGTTGGGTATTCAAGTTGGTCCGAGTGCTATGATTCAGGCTCGTAACTTCATTGGCTCAACACTGACGATGACGAACAGTGATTTTATTAATGGAGTCATGCAATTTAATAATGGAGTCAGCGCCGGGGATATATTGAATGAAGGTGATATTATTGCCGAGGAGATGGCTGCCCTTGTCGCGAAGAATGTTACGAACAAGGGTTTCATCGCCGGTGAGTATGTTGTGATGGCTGCCGGTGAGAGTGTTCTTATTACCAAGAACAGCCCGGTTACAGTTGATGTTTCGATTGCCGGTAATCCGTCCGATTATACAGTTGATAACGGAGGAGATCAGGGAACGGGAAAGGGCTGGATTGGTGACAATGACGTGGATACAAAGCATATCGTTCTTGCGGCCGGTGATATCTGGTCAACAGCTATCGAGGGAGTTGAGACCTTCAGGGCCGAAGCGAAAGGCGATATCGATGCCGAAGATTTAGGTGAAATCATTGTGGAGGCGGAGGCGGCTTCGGATGCGGTTGCAGGCGTGACGATTGTCTCCGGCGGCAATGTGACAATTGACGATAAGGTAGAAGCTGATGCGTCCAGCAGTACCGGCGACGCCGCTATAGCAACGGTTGACGTCGAAGCTGAAACGGGTTCAGTTACCCTGGAAGATGACGGACAATTAATAGCGGATGCTGAAACAACCGCGGGGGGTGATGCCACCGCGACGGTCAATGCAAAAGCCGGTGAAGATGTCACGATAGATCAGATAAATAACAATGGAAACGTCGGTATGGCGGCATACGCCAACACAGATTCAAGTGAGAATACAGGCAACGCTGCCGCTACCGTGAATGTTGAGGCCGGAGAAGACGCCATTCTTGACGGCCAGTACAGTAACATCGTTGCTGATGCTGATGCCAGCGGACCAGTAAGCACCGCTGATGCGGTTGTTACTGTGGATGCTGAAGGAGATGTTGAATCTCTTGACAGCGGCGATATTGAAGCTCATGCCGATACCTGGTTAGGTTCGGGTGATGCCGAAGCATTAATAGATATTGATGCCGGAGGTGAGGAGGGTTCTAACAGATTCTTCTTGGATGATGTCGGTGACGTGGAAGCTCACGCCAAAACACACGGCAACGAAAGTGATGCTACAGCTACTGTTGAAATTGATGCTACCGGTGAAGTTGAAGTCGATAGTGATAGTAAAAGCGAGGAAGATGTAATTCTGGCTGAGGCTACGACGGAAAATTGCGATATGGAAGTCGGTGATGCTACGGCCACGGTAGATGTTGATGCTGGCGAAGATGTCACTCTAAAGGAAAGCGGTAATGATACGGCCTTAATCAAGTCTTATGCCCGGGCCGGAAACGAGTCTGGAAATACTTCTGCGACGACCAAGGTCAATTCGGGTGAAGATGTTCTGGTTAAGAGCACCGGTGGTAATGCCTACCTTAGTGCTGAGGCCGAAAACGGTGCCAGCAACACTGCTGAGCTTGACATTGATGCAGAAGGGGACGTTAAAGTTATCGCTACTGGCAGCGAGGCCAAAGCCTTAGCCGAAGCAAGTAACGGTCAGGATAATACAGCTGTGGTTACGGTAAACGCCGGCGGTAATGTCGAAGTTAAGGCAGCAAACGGCAGTGAAGCGAAACTGGAGGCAGAAGCTGAAGACGGCAGCAACACCAATACGGCGAGTACAACCGTTCGCGCCGGCAAGAACGTCAAGGTGATAGCAGACAATAGCAGTGGAGATGATGATACTACTTCTTCGGCGATATTGGAGGCCCACGCCAAAGGCGGTGGTGTATCTAACAGTGCCGCTGTCGATATTGAGGCAGCAAAGAATGTTGAGGTAAGTGCCAGCGCCGATTGGAACAACTGGGCCGATGCGCAGATAGATGCGGATGCTGAAGATGCCAGTAACGATAATACGGCGGATATGAAGATTGTTGCTGAGGAGAATGTTAAGGTAAATGTTTACCACGGCTCAGCCAAGATCGAGGCCGAAGCCAAAGGCGACAGTGTAGCCAATACCGCGAATGTGGATGTATCCGCCGGCAGAAACGTAAAAGTCGAAGCGGATGTCCAGGAATTCAGGTCGGCTACCGCGAAGATCGCAGCAGAAGCCGAAGACAGTCTTGCCAATACAGCGGATGTGAAAGTGGCTGCGGGTGAAGAAGTTAAAGTTCGTGCTGAAAATGGCGCCGAAGCCAAAATAGAAGCCGAAGCCACAAATGATGATGAGAAAAACATAGCATCTATTGATATTCAGGCACACGATGTTGTGGTCAAGGCCGTTGATGGCGGAGATGCAAAGATTGAGGCTCAAGCTGAAGAAGGCGTTGATAATGAAGCATCCGTAGAGATTGACGCCAGCGGTGACGTTATGGTAGTGGATATTGGCGGAAACGGTGACACAGCCTCGATCAGAGCTGTCGCTGAGGATGGGTTTAATAGTAATACAGCAAATGTTGATATTACCGCCAATAATGTCTTTGTATTTGCTGCGGATGGCGGGCACGCTGAGATACTGGCGGAAGCAGGACCGGGAGAAGAAATAGGTGAAGTTATAGAACTCTCATCTCCTGAAGAGACACTTGAAACTGAGAATTCAGCCAGCGTGAACATTGAAACGTTCACCGTAGAGGTTGAAGATGAAGAAGAAGCAGAAAGTATCGAAAAACTCCAGATGCTTGAGCAAGTACAGGCAAGTGATATTGGAGAAGCTCTTGGAGATATCCTTGAAGCCGGCGGTCATGTCGTTGTTGCCGGTCTTGGAGGTTCCGCCGAAATAACATCAGAGGCTTATGTCGGCAAAAACAACTACGCAAGCACAAGTATCGATGCTCAGGGCAGTGTTCTTGCGGCCGCGGCTGGTTGCGAATCTGATGCTGACGCAGGTATCTATGCCTATGCAGAGGAAGCGACCAAGAGCAATACCGCTGCTGTTGATATCAAGGCTAATAATGTTCTGGCTCTTGCAGCAGGCAATGCTGATACGAGGATAAAGGCCCGAGCAGCTTTCGCTGGGGGAAATGGTGTAGCAACGGTTCAGGAAGAAATCGAAGTCAAGCCTGAACCAGAACCAGAACCAGAACCTGAACCTGAGATAGTGGAAACTGAGAATAATGCCAGCGTCAATATTGAAACTTTTGCGGTAGATGTCGATATAGAAGAAGAATCAGAACCGGAGCCTCCCACAGACTTAATAACGTCTTTGGAAAGCGACGGCTTAGAAGAATTGGCTGAAACATTGATTGAAGGCGGTCACGTCATTGCGTTAAGTCTGGCCGGTGGTGACACCCAGATAGAGGCTATAACCTATGGCTCCACGACTAATAACTCTGATGTACTTGTTTGTGCTGAGGGTATAGTAGGTGCTCTGTCACTGGGTATTGGTCAACGGCCTAATGGTGGAACCAATGCAGAAATCAAGGCTTTGTCTCACTTCGGTGAAACAAACACTTCAAGCGTAGGCATTGGGGCCCGGTTAGGTCTTGGAGTGGCGGCACTCGGACCTCAAAGCCATGCATCAATATCATCTCAATCTATGTATGGCTATATGAACGAGGCCGATCTTGTTGCCTGCACCGGAGGCCCGGCGGGAGTATTGGCTATATGTGGCGGTGAAGCCGAAATATTCACGGAAGCTGCTTATGGCTATATGAATAATGCTTCTACTGCTGTTTGTGCTGACAGTTTGGTTCTTGTTGGTGCCTTAGGTGAAGAAAGTGATGCTGTAATAGATTCCTACGCAGGTAATGAAGGCGAGGGCCCACCATTAACAAGCCAGGCTGTTGTACTCCAAGAAGAGAAAATGGAACCGTCTTCGGCTAACGCTGAAACTATTGTTGTCAGCAAAAACAGCGGTGTGGCTGTTGTAGCCGTAGATGATGCACAAGCTGGTATCGCCTCTTATGCTGAAGGTGCTTACAATAACGACGCTTATACAGGCGTCTGTGCCGAAGACCATATCGTTGTGGCAGCGGGTATTGAGAACGTGCTGTTTGGTAGCAGTGCCGCAACATTATCGATTGATGGTAAAGGTAGCGGTGGGAGAGCCTATATATCTTCTCAAGCAGGCGGCTACTCGATGGATCAGTTTGTCGTCCAACAGGACGTGGAAGGTGATTTTGAACCAACAACTTCAAATGCCGAAACCGCAGTCGTTTCTAATAAGGGCAGCGTATTGGTGGCAGATTTTACGGGCAGAGGTTTAGGTGATGCTGCTATTATGTCAGAGGCTTTTGGCTCTGAGCTAAATACCGCTTACACCGGTGTAGCAGCAGCAGCAGATCTTACTCCGGCTTTTCTTGAGCTGGACATTGAAGGTCCTTCTGAAGAGCCTGAAAGTATCTTGGGATACATAGAGCAGGCATATCGTGATTTTCTCCCTCAGGGTGATGTCATCGTTTTTGCGTCAGGGCCGGATAGTGACGCCAGAATTATTTCAGAAGCTTATAACGGCTTTGAAAACAGTGCTCTTACGGTCGTTTGTGCTCCAGGCGAAGTTAGTGTCGAAAGTGAAGGCCCTGGAAGTATCGCAAAGATTAAATCATGGGCACGAAATGGTGAATTTAACACAGCGACTACCAAGGTTTACGCAAGTGAGGTTTTTGTTGATGTTGAAAGTCTCAAACGAGGAAGCGGAATAGGTGCGTGGGCTGAAGGCGATGAGTGGGTACATGTTGACCCTGAATTCGAATGGATTGCTGGAGAAGATTTACCCTTATTCGAACAAGGGGAAAGTGGCGATTCAACCTTGATTGTAGACGACTATGCCAGCAGGGAGGATTGTCCTGACTGTCCGGATTGTCCTGACTGTCCATGCGAAGAAGGACCACTTTTAGGTCAAGCGGCTCCGCTGCCTGATGAACGGTTCCCGAGTATGGAAGGCTGCCCCGTCCTGACAGAGGCCGCGGCAAGCGAAATTGGAGTTACTGCTGATACCCTTCAAATGCGTATGTCACAG
>Ga0180433_10005295_pt1 | contig 17540 bp, 14 predicted proteins | sample SS_ome_8_FD_132980 | JGI IMG/M metagenome (GOLD analysis project Ga0180433, IMG submission 132980) | Hypersaline lake sediment archaeal communities from the Salton Sea, California, USA - SS_1_D_1 metaG | ecosystem: Environmental > Aquatic > Non-marine Saline and Alkaline > Hypersaline >... | reverse complement strand
TGTCAGGATTGATTCAGTACCCTGTCATTCCCGCGAAAGCGGGAATCCAGAACCGGTGGCATCCTGGATTCCGCATCAAGTGCGGAATGACAACCTACCTCATCGAAGTTGACAGACTACTAGGCCGTTGCCGGTTCAAAGGTGTCTCATCCGCTATGTTGAATGATACATGCTGGTATCTTCTCGAGCAAGGGAAAAACACGGAAAAAGAGAAAATGGGCAACTTGGTGTCTTCGACTCTTCGTGATGTGCTCCGAGCCGTGTTTAGACCGTGTGAATCCCTGTCTGACCGGGCTACGGCTCGCGCCTGCGCCGAGACGAGTGGCTAATCCAAGATTTTCCTTTACGGGCGGCCTGTTTTCGAGTATAATATATAGTTAACACACAAGCGAAGGGCTTGTGAGCAGATCAGTAAATGAGTAGATGAGCAAATGAGGACCCGCATAGACACATTCAGGCATTTGCACATCAACGACGCGGCGGACAGGAGACAGCTTATCCGGCGTGAATCGTGAAGAGTGAAGCGTGAAACGCGACTGCCACATGCGAGAGAAGAATGCGACATACGATATACTACATACGAGATGCGAGTGGAAATGGGCAATTTAGGCAACGCAGGAAGTAGAGAAATTACTTTACAACTGTAGAGAATATTTGACAAAATTGCCTTATTTGAAAAAGCAAAGCCAATATCAGAATAGGCAAAATGGAAAAAATGGGCGACAGCGCTTTGCTCGCAAAGTCTTGCACAAATTGCAGCGAACAATAAACGACGAACGAGGCGCAAAACAAGGCCAAATGCCGGCGGACCACAAGGCCGGGCAGGTTTCATCCTACATGTTTTCAGGGGGCAGTCCTGTCGTCAACGTAGCGATACTCGCGAACCAGGGGCACGCCGCAAAATGTGTAATCCTGAACCATGGAGCGACCGTGCTTTGGAATGGAGATCGTCGTCAGCGACATGGTGATGGAAATGCCCGTATGGGCCTCCAGGTCTCCGAACGACCGCGATTCTCGTATGACCAGGCCCTCTCCCGCAGCGTCGTGGCGCACGACCTCGAACGTAATGGGGCAGCTTGGCGCAGCGCCGCGATTGTTCAATATGCAAATCCCCGCTTCTGCGGAGGAATCGACCTGTGTATAGTACAGCTCATGGCCGCCGGGCACACTCGCCCAATGGCCGATAAGCCGACTCAAAGGAGTTGCCAAATCTCGCTCTTGATCCGTATGGTGCATTGCCGGTGCCTTCTATGCTAATTCAACTAACTCTTTCAGTTCGACTTACGTATACGCCATATTTCGAGCAGCCCGTGTACTGCTATATGTTTTTTCAGCCCGATGATGCTAATATCGTCACCATTGGGGCTCGCCATTTGCTCGCCACCTTTCACAGAATTGACCAAGGACATAAACAATAAGTTCACTACGATCCTGCACGTCGTATTTCGAAAAAAGCCGGCTCAAATGAGTCCGGACTGTTGGCCTGCCGATGTGCAACTGCCCGGCGATCTGCTTGTCCGACATGCCGGAAAGAAGCAGCCTGACTATCTCGGCTTGTCTTGGAGACAGATGAAGCTCAGCAACGAGTTCCAACCATTCGTCTTCCGTAAGTACTTCCATCTGTGGACTCAATGCCATCATAAGCTCCTAACGACCTTGAGCAATAAAAAGACAGCCGTGTTTTCTGTAGAGTTTGACGAGGGAATGAAAAAGCGACGCTCTTGGCGATGATTGGTGAACAGTTTTGCAACCGCAAATAAACTGCTACATCCTTGTTTTGCCCTTGACCTGTACACTTGACGAGCGATCCTCCTTGAATTCAGGCGACTCAACTGCCATTGTACGGGCCGAGCAAGTGTTGACAATCGTGGAGAGTACGGAATTCGTGTACGACTTTCTGCTGAACAAGTCGAAACTTACGTAATCAATTATGGTGACATCAGCCATCCGGCTTTTTGCCGCTGCTTAATCGTTGATTGACATTGCAGAATGACATAAGATCGTTGACAGAAAGCAGACGACGCATGTTTTTCTGATTTGCGGTGCTCGGATTCGAAAACAGTTAACGCAACGAACGATGAAAGGAAGGACCAGCATGTTTTCCAAATCACTCTGCATCATGAGCGTTCTATCGCTGATTATGACCGCGCAGGCAAAAGCCCGGCCGAGCGAACAGCCCCAGGCCACTTTCTATGTCGCAACAGACGGCCAAGATAACTGGTCCGGTACGCTATGCGCGCCGAACAAGCAGAAGACCGATGGGCCGTTTGCCACCATTGAGAAAGCTCGAGACGCAGTGCATCGGCTTAGGGCAAAGAAACAGCTCACCAAACCCGTAACGGTGCTAATTCGCGGCGGGACGTACTTCCTCGGCGAAACGCTCACTTTTACCCCGGAAGACAGCGGCACAGAGAACTGCCCCATCACATACGCCGCATACCCCGGCGAGAGGCCGATCCTCAACGGCGGCAAAACAATTACAGCGCCCTGGAAAACGTACAAGGGCGAAATCATGGTTTGCAGCATCAAGTCGGCCGAAAACGGCAAATGGAACTTCAAGCAGCTCTCTGTGGACGGCAAGCGGCAACGCCGGGCTCGCATTCCGAACACCGGCTACTACAAGATTGAAAAGCCCACAGGTAAGTGCGCTTTCCAATACGAGAAGGGCGATTTCAAGAACTGGCGCAATCTCAACGACGTCGAAGCCGTCATCCTGCATTCCTGGAACGAGTCGCGTCTTTTGGTTAGTGAACTGGATGAGGACAGCAGGATAGTGCGATTCGTGGACGCTAAGGCCCGCCATCCTATCAACTGGTCCGGAGCCACTATCAATCGCTATTACATAGAGAACGTTCTCGAAGGCCTCGATCAGCCCGGCGAATGGTACCTGGACACCGACGCAGGCAAGCTCTACTACTGGCCGACTAAGCAATTGCAGAATGCAAAAATCATCGCACCCGTTTTGCACCAACTGGTGAGGCTGCAGGGCAATCCTAAAGAAGATAAGTATGTTCAGCATATTGAGTTCCGGGGCCTGGCTTTTTCTGACACTGACTGGATATTGCCCGAAAAGGGCTATCCCGATTGCGGCGATGTCGGTGACATCGTCGAACCCTCGGCCATAACGCTTCAGGGGGCACGATACTGCACGCTACGGGACAGTCTTATAAAGAACGTCGGCACGTACGCCATCGAGGTGAACGGCTACGGGAATCGAATCATCGGCAATGAAATCTACGATGCAGGAAGCGGCGGCGTCATATCCCGCAGCTTCCACGATGAGCGTAACGTCATCAGCTATAACCATATCCATCACTGCGGCGTAGTTTATCACAGCGCGGTTGGCGTCAATATTGATGACGGCGGCGGCCTCGTCGCACACAATCTGATACATGACATGCCGCAGTCGGGCGTCTACACGCGCCACTGGCGTACCAAGAACCAGCCATTGGGCAGAAGAAACCAAGAGCAAGGTCTTATCATCGAATACAACGAAATCTACGACATGTCGCAGGTTTTAGACGATAGCGGCGGCGTCTTTGTCCGCGACTCCGACATCGTCATAAGAAACAATCTCATTCACGATGTCTATTCACAGGGGCGATGTCCGGGCTGGGGGATATATCTTGGCTGTGAAACCAGAAACACCAAGGTGGTAAACAATCTTATCTACAGAACCACCGAGTCCGTGCACGTGTGGTACAAGGATCGCAATATCACGCTCGAAAACAACATCTTCGTGGAGGGAAAACGCGGCCAGATCAACTACCAGAATCCGCGCAACCTGTCTCACGAGAACATCGTGTTTCTTCGCAATATCGTCTACTACACAGAGCCGGTCGCCCCCCTTTTCAGGATAAGTGGAGCCAGGTCTGCACCTACGGAATCAGATTACAATGTCCTGTTCTGTCCGGGCGGGTGTATCACGCGTGACGCGGTCATCCAGGGAATGCCCGATGTTGACACCTGGGAGAAGTGGCAGAAGTTGCACTACGATACCCATTCGGTTGTTGCCGAGCCGTTGTTCGTTGACGCTGCAAACGACGATTACTCCTTGAAGCCTGACTCTCCGGCCTTCAAATTAGGCTTCAAGCCCATCGATATTTCGCAGGTCGGTCTAAGAGCAGGCCGGCCAGAGCACGATTAGATAGGCACAGTATGCGTATCCTTCCTTGCAAGAGCAAGAAGACCGGCGCACATGCTCGCTCGTGCGTCAGGATGCCAGTTTCTCACCTGCTTTGTGCGCCTTGGCCAAGCATTTGGCGCCGAGTTTGTGGTCGGCCGCTTGCGCGACCGTTCCAAAATACAGCGACGCAACAACGTTCGCCCCCAGGCAGTTTGCCATCGCCTTTAGCGCACGAAGCGGCGCCCGCATAATGATCCTGGCCAGCCAGGCCGGGCACGCACTTGCCGTGACAATGACCGCTTTCTTGGTCCGCTTCTTGATGCGAAGCTTGGGCATCTTGGCTCCCCAGGGCCAATAGACGTAGACCAGCAGCCGTTCGAGCATGCGCCTCGTCACCGCAGTAACGTTGCCGAAATTGACGGGCGAGCCAAGAACCAAGCCGTCGGCAGCGTCTATCTCTTGCAGCAACGGTTCCAGGTCGTCGCTGTGTATGCACGTTGCCCTCGGATAGGGGTCTTTTTGCTGGGTGCAGCTTCTACAGTTCGTGCAGAATTCGATGTGCTTGTCTATCAGATACACTTTGGCGGTTTCCGCTCCTGCCGCCTCGGCTTTTTTGAGGACTTCCGACACAGCAGAATCGATGACTCTGCCTTTTCTGTAGCTTCCAACGACGCCAATAACCTTCTTGGCCATGAATCTACACCAATTGACACGCCCAAATTGCCTGCGAAAGCAAGAAGGCCGCGCCCGCACTACATCGCTATGATGCGGTCTACCCGTTTAGCCACATCTGAGAGGTAGGCTTCGTCGCCGCCTTTTAGCTCCACCGTCATCCAGCCGCGAAAGCCAATCTCGTCCAGAGCGCTACGCACCTGCCGCCAATTGACATCCCCGTCGAGCAGGTTCGTCCACTGATATCCCTCACGGCGAAAGTCCTTTAGATGAAGCTTCATGATCCGTGTGCCGAGCGTCCGGATCCAGTGCTGTGCGTACCCATAGATGATGATGTTGCCGACATCGAAGTATGCCCTGACCCAAGGGCTTTCCAGCTCATCCAGATAACGAGCGAACTCCAACGGGCTCAACAGAAACTTGTTCCAGACGTTCTCGATCGCTATGACCACTCGCGTCTCTTCAGCAGTGGGGATCAACCGGCGAACATACTCCTGCGACCATTTGTACGCATCCTGATAGCTGAAATCCTCGGTGACGCGGGTGGGAACCAATAACACAGCATCAGCTCCCATCGCCTGGGCACAGCGCAAAGCTGTTTCCATCTCCTCGATGCTTTTGCCCACAACGCTGGGGCGGCGATTGGTGAACGGCGGCCACCAGCCGTAAAGCAGACTATGAATCGGCACGCCTTCTTGCCTGGCTACTTTGGCTTGTTCGGCGGCTGCCTGGAGGTCCTTCAAGGGCCAGCGAGCCTCAATTCCTTCAAAACCGCACCTTTTGGCCAGGCGGAATTTCTCTCGGTCCGAAAGGTCCCTGGGCAGCATATTGATCAATACCGCCTTACGCAACCTCTGTTTCTGGGCCGCCTCTGCAGAACGTGCCCTCGCGGTTAGCATACTGGGCCCAAAAGTAGCCGCGGCGGCCAACTGCAAGAAACGCCGACGTTCAACTATTTTGTCGTTCACGGGTCTCTCCTACGCAGTTCTTACTTCAATTCCTTAATCCGGATATTGCGGAACTCTACCCGCGAGCCATGGCCAAGAAAGCCAACATGGCCCCTTCTCCTCTTGAGCCCCGGATGAGGTCGATGATCCATCGTCTCGCTGATTTCGCTTATATCCGCATCGACAATGATGCCGCCGTTTAGCTTAATCCTGATCTTTCCGCCTTTGGCCCTGACTTCTTGGCAATTCCAGTGCCCCACGGGCTTCAGGCAACCTCGCTTTGCCGGGACGACCCCGTAAATGGAGCCGTGATACTGATATGGTTGCAGGTTTCGATACCTATCCGCGGTGTTATCCAGAATCTGTATCTCCATGCCCTGATAGGCGGCGTTTCCCTGCAAAGGTGCGCGGATGCCGAGGCCGTTATTTGCTCCCGGCGTCAGCTTGAATTCGAATCGCAAAACGAAGTCGTCACATTCCTCTGCGGTATAGAGGTTGCCGCCATCTGCACAGACGATTTTGCCTTCTTCGACGATATAGCCGGCGGTGTCTCCGGTCCAGCCGGTCAGGTCCTTGCCATTAAACAAGCTCACAAAGCCTTCGGCCCGTTCCTGTTCGGTAAGTCCTCGAGGACCGGCATCGCGCGGGATCTCGCGAATAAAGACATTGCGGAAGTGGATCGGGTCACCGTGACACTGAAGTTCGATCTGCTCGGAAGCAAAAATGGGCCGTGAGCGGTCCCAGTAATTCTCCATAACTACATCATTCACGACCAATTCACCGTTCAGATATACTGTGACCCGCTCTCCGACCATCTTGATATAGAAAGTGTTCCACTGGCCGATTGGATTGTCGGCAATCTTAGTCGGTTTACTGGGGTGTTTCTTATTGTTATAGAGCCCGCCCGATCCTACCTTCGTTTTGGCGGGGTCCCAAATCTGTACCTGTGGCGTGCCGCGAAGGTAGATGCCGCTGTCACCGCCGGGATGCACGATTTTCCAATCCACCAGCAATTCAAAGTCCTCGTAATCCCGAAGCGTCGCCAAACTGAATCCCTTGCCGTCGAATTTCAGGATGCCGTCTTCGACCGTCCAATGCTCCCGCATTCCTTTGTCCGCCTGGGCCTGCTCTGCCGCCAACCGCTCTGGGTCCACCTCGGCCCGCTTAATGGGATTATCGTAAGGCCGGGCCAGCAAGCCCTTCCAACCGTCAAGGTTTGTGCCATTGAATAGGGCCACATACCCCGGTGGCGGCTGATTCAATCCTGGCGCCTTCGGTATGACGAAAGAGCCTTGTTGCGGGGTCCTGCCGCCTTCTTGTGCCCCGACGCAAGGCTGCATGAGACACACAGCCGCCAGCAGCAGCACGAAACTTTCACTAACACATGTCATGTACCTTTTTGTCGCTCCTAACTCTCTCATTACCTATCGCTCCTTTCTTCTCTCTTGGGCTCGCCCGAACCGGGTGGCCGGGTCGACGTTTGTTTGGCAAGCCACCGTTGATAACCATCACGCTCGCAATGAAGATATGATGAATTCCGGAAATTTGCAATACTTGTGTTGTGGCCTTCTCGGCCGCTGTGGGACTTGTCGGCCTACGCAAAAATCAAAATGAACAACGCCGGCAGTAAGCGTTTCCGCTCATTCGAGCCCGGTACGACCGTCCGCTGTGTCAGCCTTCGGCAAAAGTATTGCGTTGACAGTAGCTTCGGGTAATATGTTCTACGATAGTCCGGCAGTGGGCCGGACGCAAGTCATCTCCAAAGGATCGCCAACGGTAAAAGGAGTAATCACATGTTCATCTATTATTCACCCTCTCGAAGAATGAGAAACATCACGGTCCTGAGCCTTGCTTTAGCCTGGTTCTATTGTCAAGTCGCAGTTGCGGCTGAGAAGCCGGACAGCCTCAACTTCTCCAGGCGCTGCCTTATGGTCAACCCGAACGAAGGTTGTGCCGTCGCTGACGTCGACCGCGATGGCAAGCTCGACATCGTCGCCGGGACACACTGGTACGCGGCACCTGATTTCATTCCCAGACCGGTTCGTGACATCCCTCAGGTAACGCTCGGCTTTGGCAGCAGGGATTTCTATGCCAACAATGGAGACCATATCTACGACGTGGACGGCGACGGCTGGCCGGATGTAATTTCCGGCGGCTGGACCGAGTCGGAACTCTACTGGTACAAGAACCCGGGCAAGAAAGGCCTCGAGAAGGGCTGGAAATGGAAGCCCCAACTGCTGGTCGACGCCCGCGCTGAGAATGAGGCTTTCAAGCTGCGTGACATAGACGCCGATGGAGTCCCGGAGGTCGTGGTCTTTTGCTGGGTCAAAACAGCGCCACTCGTGGTCTGGAAGCTGGGCAAGACGACAGACAGCCAGCCGACGGCAAAGAGGATTGTGCTGGGGGACAAGGGCTGTGGACACGGCTATGCCTTCGGCGACGTCAACGGTGACGGCCGAGAAGACATCCTCTGCGGAGTAGGCTGGTACGAGCACCCAATGGGTGACCCATTCGCCAAGCCCTGGAGATTTCATCCGGAGACCGCGTTACCGACCGCCAGCTCGCCTTTCTTGGTCGTCGATGTAAACGGAGATGGCCGCAACGACCTTGTCTGGGGCAGAGGCCACGACTACGGTGTCTACTGGTGGGAGCAAAAAGAACCGAAGCCGGATGGAACCACGACGTGGAAGCAGCATCTCATCGACAAATCCTGGTCGCAGGCACACAGTATGGCCTGGGCCGACCTCGACGGCGACGGCAAAGGTGAACTGATCACGGGCAAGCGCGTACGGGGCCATGGTGGCCGTGATCCCGGTGCGGACGAACCCGCATGTCTATTTTGCTATACATGGGACAGCGCTGCAGGAAAGTTCATCCGCCGCACGATTGTCGCCCCTGGCGGCGGCGTTGGTACGGGAATGCAGATCTGCGTTGCGGACCTCAACAGTGACAATCGCCCGGATATCGCCGTCGCAGGCAAGTCGGGGACCTGGCTGTTGATAAACGAGGGCGCAGCTCTGACGCGCGGTTTCCGCTAAGCGTCCTGATCGATTTCACTGTCGGACCGACGGAGCAACGCTATTTCTTGCCCGCCTTGCTCTTGGCCTGCCGCAGCAGCCTCTTTGCACGACGCGAAAGATCATCGTTGCCGGTCACCTTCACTACCTTCTCCAGCGGCTCAATCAGTTGAGGTGGGAACTTCGATGCGTTGCGTCTCTTGAGCAGCTTCTCAGCAACGGTCACGACAGCCATGCCGGCCTCCTGCCGCACTTCCGGCTCGTTCAGATGCGGCACAATCAAGTCGAGCGCCTTCGGCGATTCAATGCTACCCAAGGCACCGAGAAGCAGCTTCTTCTCATCGTTTCGCTCAATCAACTCCACGGCCTGCTGACACATAGATAACCGCTCGTTGGCGGGCAGATCAGGGCGGGCTGCATAACCAAGGTAACCCCGAAGACACAGCGCCTTGTCGCTCGGACTACTAACCTTCTTAGCCAATCTGAGCAGGATTGGGGCGGCATCCGCGTCTTTCCAAGAGCTAAGCGCGCGGATAGCGGCGGCATGGACTTGGGGGTTGGAGTCACCAACCCATGTGCATACGGCCTGCAAAGCATCAAACCCCCCAGTACCGGCAAGAACGCGGAACAGGATGGCCTTCTGTGCAGGCCCAGCTTTGTCTAGCGCGCCAGCAAGCTTCTTGACACAAGACTGGGGATCATCGGTTTTCGCACACAGATTGCTCAGCGCCTGTCTGGCTGCGTCCAGATCTTCGGACGTTCTTAGATCCATGAGCATATCGAGTAGCGCGGGCAACTGAGCCGGGCTGCCCAGTTCACCTACCATCTTGATCGCTGCAGATCGGACTCCGCGGTTGGCGCTGCGGGCTGTCTTCAGCAGTGCGCCGCTGGCCGTCGTCATCCGTCGACGTCCCATCAACTGGATCGCGGTGAACTGTTGGCTTGCATCGCGGCTATCAAGCATCGCCATAACAACGGCATCCGTCTCTTCACCCGGCAGGGCAGCGAGGCTCTCTTGCGCGGCTTGCGCAATCTCGCGGTCGGTGTCCTGCAGCAATTGCACAAGTACAGGCACGGCGGAGGCGTCTCCGATCTGCGGCAAGGCCCGAATAGCCTCCAGGCGAATGCTTTTTTTGCCGCTTCGGGCCAGAGCGAACAACGCCGGCAGCGCCGCGGGATCCGCACGCTTGCCGAGCGTCCGGAGCACCAGTATCTGATTGTCGGGGCCCAGATCGTCCAGCTCGGCAGTCAAGGCTTCGGTGACTTCGCTGCCCGGCATCTCCAGAGCCGTTTGGCAGGCGGCGGAGAACAGAATGTAATCATCGCTGCGCAAATGCTCTCGAAGCAGCGCTACGCCGTCCTCGCCACGGGTCAGAATCGCGCCGCGCAGAGCACCGCCACGAACCTGGTGCGGCGCATCCAATTCGCGCAATTGGTCGTAGACCTCAATGGCCAGATCGCGCCGGCCTTTAGCAACATGTGCCTCGGCACAGCGAAACAAGCCCTCACAGATAGCGAGCTTGTTGGCAGCCGGCGCCCTTGGCAAACAGAGCTGCAATACCTTGGTGGCAGCCTGGTTAGCGATGCTGCCCAGCGCCCTCGCTGCCGCTCGGGCCACTTCACGGTCAGGCTTGTTTAGCATTTTCGCAAGCGCACCGACCGCTTTGGCGTCTCGCCGCACGCCGATGCTGCCGATCACACCGACCAGCGGGCCGCCTTTGACTTTGCCCAGCGCATCGCGCAAGGCCTCGTCCACAGCCGGGTCCGGGATCGGCTCCAGGCCGTAACGGGCCATGTGCGAGAGCTTCTCGTCGCCAAGTAACGCGGCCAGTGGCGCGACGGCGTCCTTGGTCCCAATCACGGCCAGTTGCCGGCACGCATCGACCTTCTCCTTATGTCCTGCATCCGACTTTAGCACAGCAATTAGTTTGGCCTCGGCCTCCTTCGTAGCAGGAGGAAAGCTGTCCGCAAAGGATCGTACAGCCCCAGACAAGAGCAAAACAGTAACCAGAACAAGACGCATTCTTGACTTCAACATGGTTTCGTTTCCTTTCGGGTAGAGTCGGTCGTTAGATAATCCACGGCTCACGCATCGCTCGGCTGCGCAGCCGATTCGCTTGTGGATCGTTGATAAATTCCTCTTTGACGGGGTCGTAGCGCAGGTCACGTTTGAGCCACATGCAGATGTTGGCCCCGTGCACCGTGGACATGGAACGATACATCACTACTGGATTGGCCACGGTCTGCTGGCGAGATTTCACGCAGTCGAAGAGATTGCGGACGTGGCTCATCGGCCGGCCCGTGCGGGCCGTGTAGTCGGAGACTATCTTCTTGAAGTCGGCCATGAGACTCGGCGGCGAGACATCCGGTTTCGAATAGCCGTCCGCCACCGCCACCCAGCCCTCGGTGCCGTCGAAACGCATGCCGCAGGAGCCGCGCCACCACTTGTCGCCACGACTCAAGATCATCTTGACGCCGTTGGCAAAGTGCGTGACCATGCCATCGCCGGTTGGATTGTTGACGTATTCATATTTGACCGCTGAGGTGTCCAAGGCATCGATTCCCGCCTGGGCCTGGGCGAAGGTGTGAGCGCCCCATTCGCCGATACAACTGGTATGGAAGTCGTAGTGTCCGCGCCAGCCGCCCCGGACGTATTGGACGTTGTAGGGCCGCCACGGACACGGACCAAGCCACTGGTCCCAATCCACCTCCTTGTTGGGCGGTTCGGGCTGTGCGGGCAGCCAGTCGTGCCGCATCTCCGCTGCGTCCCAGGGAGCAATGTGGGCGTAGGCCGTGTGCACCTTGCCGAGCCGGCCGCTACGGGCCAGTTCAATGGCAAAAACAAAATTACCCTCGCTGAGCCGTTGCGTGCCGGTCTGATAAATGCGCCGATAGCGCTTGGCCGTCTCCACCACCGCGCGGCCCTCTGCGATGGTCATGCACGATGGCTTTTCGGAATACACGTCCTTGCCCGCCCGCATGGCCAGAATCGAAGCCAGCGCGTGCCAGCGGTCGCCGGTGGCAATCAGCACCGCGTCGATGTCCGTGCGCAAGGCCAGGAACTCGCGAATGTCGCGGTAGGTAGCGCAATCGTTGTTGCCGTAGCGCGTATCCACCATTTTCTTGACGGCCTCGCGGCTGGCTTTCTGGGCATCACACACCGCAACGAAGTGCACATCCGGCTCCGGCAGCATCCACCGCAATACGTGTGAGCCGCGGTTGCGGATGCCTATACCGCCCAGAATGATGCGCTCGCTCGGCGGGACGGCGCCATTGCGGCCCAACACTGAGGCGGGAACAATGGATGGCGCTGCCACCAGAGCCGCCGCGCGCTTCAAAAAGCGACGTCGTGTGAGGTTCAAGTTGTTGTTCGACATGACGGTCTCCTCTGATCAGTCTTGTTCACTAAAACTTGGCGGATCGGGCCCTGTGAGATACGCCACAAGGCTGCTATCTCACGGAGTCCCAGTTGCTCCGGCTCAAGATTTTACCCTTTTCGATATGCCGCGCCAATGCAATTCCGACAAAAGAAGAAGTCGGACCCGAGACGAGTCCCGACAGGTCAAAGTGGCGGACAAGCGGAGCTGCGCGGGGAAGTGGAAGGATTACCTACGGCTGGATGATCTGAATAGAGTAGGTGTGTGCGACCGATGGGTAGTATCAGCCGGGATTGATGGTGTATGGGCCGGGCACAGGGCCCGGCCCTTGTTCCTCGGTGTCAGGTGATGTCAACTGATGGCGATGCGGAGTACAGCGCTAGGCCACGGCCTTTTTCCTGTGGAACAGGAACACAATGACACCCAACGCGATTAAGCCAACAAGGCCGTTTTCGCCGAGTGTGCTGAGCAAGCCCGTCAGATTGGCCACGATCCCCCCGAAGAAAGGCACCGCACTACCAAAGAGGATCTCAACCACGATGCCCAGCGCAATTAACAACAGACAAATTTCAGTAATCTCACCAATCGATTTCTTTATTTCTTTGAAGAAATGCATCACTTAACCCCCATAGCCAGAACCAAAATGCACCTGAAGACGACAAAAACGTTGCCCTTCTAATGCTCTGACCCTCTTGTCCCGGGCCAGCGCCCTGTTATTAAACTATAAGAAATGGATTCACCAATGCAAATCCACGAGTTTGTTTTAATACGGCAGCTATCCTTTTATCGGATATCGGACCGCAATTCTTGGCCGAGAAAAAACCCTGCCAGACAACGTTGTTACATTAAGTAGCAGCTTCACAATGGGCGCTGCCAGTGTATAATTGCAGCGAAAAAGTGCTTTGGGCCGCGCTATTCGCTAATAGGCGCTGCTATTCTCCGAATAATTAAAGGACAGATGTGCAAAGGAGGTGAACCATGAAGGATCTTACGCGGAGAGATTTTGTCAAAGGTTCTGTAGCTGCCGGTACTCTGCTATCCGTGCCGTTTTCCAAGGTGCGCGGAGCCAACGACGTCATTCGTGTGGCCGTGGCCGGCATCCGTGGCCGTGGAAGCAGTCTCATTCGCGAGTTTCACAGCCTTGCGGGGGTACGGGTCGTCGCGGTGTGTGATGTAGACCAGAACGTTCTGGACCGCGAGGTCAAGAGATTCAAGGATCGCAATGAGAAAGTCGATGCATACATCGACTATCGACGGATGCTCAAAGATAAATCCATCGACGTAGTCGCCATTGCCACGTGCGATCACTGGCACGTGCCCATTGCCGGTTTTTCAATAATTGCAGGAAAGGATGCCTACGTAGAGAAACCGCTCAGCCACACGATCTCTGAGGGTCGCCTTCTGGTGAACCTGGCTCGCAAGCATGGCAAAATCGTTCAGCACGGCACACAGGCCAGAAGCACAGAAGGCGTCATAAAGGCGGTTGAATACTTGCGTTCAGGCAAGCTCGGCAAAGTTCGAATGGCCAAGGCAATCAACAGCCAGCTTCGCGGGCCCATCGGACGCAAGGCCGATACCAATCCTCCGCCGGGCGTCAACTACGATCTATGGCTTGGTCCTGCTCCGAAGCGGCCTTTTAATCCCAACAGATTTCACTACAACTGGCACTGGTTCTGGGACTACGGCACAGGCGACATCGGCAATGACGGCATCCACCAGATCGATATTGCCCGCTGGGGACTGGGCGTAGACATGCCCCAAGCCGTTTCTTGCAGCGGCGGGCAACTGTTCTACGATGACGATCACGAAACACCGGACACGCAGGTCGCCACATTCGAATACGATGACGTGTACTTGATGTACGAGATGCGCCTGTGGGCGCCCTATCCACATGAGGGTCACGACAACGGCGACGTCTTCTATGCGGACGATGGAAGAGTGTCTATCGGCCGAAACGGCTGGCAAGTAACCTACAAAAACGGCAAAGCCGGGCCGAGCGGTCCGCGGGGTGGCGGCTCGCACATTGTGAATTTCATCCAGGCTGTGCGCAGCCGCAAACCCGCCGACCTAAACGCTGATGTAGAGGTAGCCCACTGCTCGGCCGCCCTTTGTCACATGGCGAATATTGCCATGCGGGTCGGCCGAAGGCTCCGATTCGATGCTAACCGCGAGCAGTTCATCGACGACCCGGAAGCAAACGGGTATCTGACGAAACACTACCGTCAAGGCTACGAACTGCCGACGCTGTGAATGTAAATTTGCGAACGCAAAACTTCACCTGATGAGTGTCAGAATTTGGTTGAAAGGCAGGTGTCATTATGAGCATCTCACGACGGACTTTTCTGGGCAGTGTAGTCGTCGGGTATCCCGCGCTACAGACCTTGTTGAACGCACAGACTCCATCAAACGTCAAACACTATGTCCGGTTTGAGATGGACCATCGCACGGCCTACGGATTGCTGCGAGACGGAACCGTTCACGAACTGCGAGGCTCAATCTTTCGTGAACCCACAAAGACCGGAAGGACCTATTCACTTGCTGAGGTGAAGTTGTTGGCCCCGTGCGAGCCTACCAAAGTTCTGGCCGTGGCCCTGAACTATGCCAGCCACTTGGGTGAGCGTCCCAAGCCCAAAAATCCGGAGCTGTTCTGGAAGTCACCATCGGCCATCCTCGAACCCGGCGGTTCTATCGTGATTCCGCCGGGGACAAATCGCTGCGACTACGAAGGTGAATTAGTGGTGGTGATAGGCAAGAAAACAAAGAACATCTCGGTACGGCAAGCACGGGAGCACATTTTCGGTGTGACTTGCGGCAACGACGTCAGCGCTCGAGACTGGCAGGAAAATGACATCCAGTGGTGGCGGGCCAAAGCCTCCGACACGTTTGCACCGCTGGGGCCGGCGATTGCCCGGGGACTCGACTACAGTGACCTGCTGCTAACCACACGCCTTAACGGGCAAGTCAAGCAGCGGCAAAGGACCTCCGATCTGTTCTTCGACGTGCATGAAGTCGTCAGTTTCATCAGCCGGTTTGTGACACTCTATCCGGGCGACGTGATCTATACCGGAACACCCGGACAGACTTCCCCGATGAAATCCGGGGATGTCGTGGAAGTAGAAATCGAGGGGATCGGCATATTGAAAAACGGCGTGGCCTAACCATCCGGCGGCTTCACGTTGTTCCGCTACATGAGCGGTCAAAGTGGGAGCTCAGCGAAAGACACGCAGGCGCACCGAAGCACCGAGCAGCCGCTGCATCTCGGATTGATGACCTACAATTTGGGCAAAGACTGGGACATCGAAACCATCATAAAGAACTGCAAGGAAACGAAATTTAAGCACGCTGAACTGAGAACCACACATGCACACGGTGTGGAAGTCAGCTTGACGAAAGCTCAGAGACAGCAAGTGCGCAAGAAGTTCGCAGACGCCGGAATCAAGCTGAGCCTGGCCAGCGCCTTCATGTATCACTTCGAAGACCAACAACAGGTTCGCCGGAATATTGAGGGCACAAAGCAGTACACCCTTCTGGCACATGACATTGGGGCTATCGGCATTCGAGTGTTTCCCAACGCTATTTTGGTGGACAAGGGAATTCCGGAAGAAAAGACGCTGAAGCAAATTGGCAAAGCTCTGGCGGAGGTTGGTGAATTTGCCCATGACTATGGTGTAGAAATAAGGATCAGCAATCACGGTAAAAAAACTAATGACGTGACCCGCATCAAGAAGATCATAGATTACTCCGGCAGCAAGCACGTGAATATGAACTGGAATTGCGACGGGACGGACACAGAAGGCATCGGTTTCGAAGCCAAGTTTAACCTCGTCAAAGACCGAATCCGAAACCTTCATATCCACGACTTGACGAGCGAGACATACCCATATCGAAAGCTCTTCGCACTACTGCGCAGGTCCGGATATCAAGGCTACTGCGATGCAGAAATCCAGGCGAGTCCCGAGCCTCTTCGCCTGATGAGGTACTATCGAGCATTGTTTCTCGCTCTTCAGAACGCCTTTTGATGGAGAAACGAAGAATGAGAACGATCTCGCGAACAGGCTTTATACGAAATCAAGCGGTCTCTTGGGCGGAGCGATAACCGGCGGGCTCCCCGGCTCGAGGATGTGGTCAGGCTTGCCGGCTATCAGCCCTGGGCGGACGGCGCCGTGATGAGTCCTGTTTTTCCAAATGGACGGTCTTGCCGTTTGCTTTGGCAGACTTGTGACAAGCCAGAATGAGTCTGAGGTTACCAATAGCGTCAGCCGCATCCAGCGGCTTGTTGTCTGTGATCGACCTTGCATGTCTGGAAATGACCGCCTGGTAGATGTTTTGCACCTGCTTGATTTTAACGGTCTCTACATCCTTGAAATGGTCAACTTCAAGCCGGATATCCACAGGCTCACCTTCATGGCCGGACAACTGAAACAGCGTGCCGTAACCTCGAACGATGCCTTCCGTGCCATAGATTTCATATCCCAGGTTGGTCAGTGTGCTTCCCAAGCCGCCACGCGGCTGGTTGAAAGCGACCCTCACCGTCCCCTGGATGCCATTCGTCAGGCGGAACTGAATCAAGGCCCCGTTTTCCACTTTGATGTCCAGAGTTCGCGGGGCATAGACACAAGCCAAAGAGGTTACGTCACTATCCAACAGGAACTCCGCCATGTACAGACAATGGCTGCCCACGTCGCCGATAGGACCGCCCAGCTCGTCCGGATTGGAACAGCGCCAACTGGCCGCCTCTTGTTGCGCAGCCCCGTAGAGAAACTCCATATGCAGACAGACGTCGTTTACCTCGCCGATGGCTCCTTGCTTCACCAGCTCCTTGGCTCGCTGGTTGTAGACGTTCTCGGTCATCATATGATCCACAGCCAGACTGACATTTTTCTGGCGCGCGAGCTGCCGCAGTCGCTCTGCATCTTCCAGAGTGGTGGCCATTGGCTTTTCGACCAAGCAGTGTTTGCCGGCCTGAATCGCCTGTTCTGCTATGGGCGCATGGGAGAGGTTATTCGTCGCAATAAAGACCGCTTCCACTTGCGAATCATCTATGACTTGCTCCGCAGAATCATACCATTTCAGGCCCAGTTTTGCGGCGCTCTCTTGGCGGGCCTGGCTTATGTCCGTCACGCCGGCAAGTTCTGCCTCGGGGTGGCCGTTGAACCGGCTTTTATCCAAGCCAAAGCCCTCGCGGGCGATGCGGTTCTCGGCGATACCGCCAAAGCCGATGATGGAATAGCGCATTTTTCGCATCGACAATCTCCTTCGCGGTTTCTATCTCGCGTAGGCCTGAATGACCTTCGCCAAGGCCACGCCAATCTGTCCGCAGTCCTCCGATGTAAATGTAGGGAAAGCGAAACAAGTGAATGTGTGACTCTGATGCCACAGGGCATTGGGCACTTGCACTTTG
>Ga0180433_10005293_pt1 | contig 17545 bp, 8 predicted proteins | sample SS_ome_8_FD_132980 | JGI IMG/M metagenome (GOLD analysis project Ga0180433, IMG submission 132980) | Hypersaline lake sediment archaeal communities from the Salton Sea, California, USA - SS_1_D_1 metaG | ecosystem: Environmental > Aquatic > Non-marine Saline and Alkaline > Hypersaline > Sediment... | reverse complement strand
TCACCTGCGTTTAATGTGGTTAGGTGGTATGATGTTTGTAGTGTTGTGTCGTTTGTGTATATGTTGTATAGTGGGTCTGTTCCTGTGTTTGTTATTGTTATTGTGTAGTTTACGCTTTCTCCTATATATACAATCGATTTGTTCACCGTTTTAGTTAAATCTATACCAGTTGATATGATATACACAGCTGCATCATCTGTGTCTGTGTATTTTTTTCCTAGTTCGTCGTATGCTTCTGTTTGTACTGTGTTTGTGAATGGGTCTGGTGTTTCTTGTAGGGTGTGTTCAACATAGTATGTTTTTGTTTCGCCTGAATTTAGCACGTTGATATAATGTGATATTTCTAGTGTTGTGTCGTTTACATATACGTTGTATAGTGGGTCTGTTCCTGTGTTTTGTACTGTTATTGTATAATTTACCTTATCTCCACTATATGCTTTTGATACATTAGCTGTTTTTTCAACTATTAAATTTGGTAAAAGGACTTTTACAAAAGCACTATCTTCATCATAAATAAATTTATTTAACTCATCTTTTGCAGTTACATTACCTATATTTGTAACATCTGAATCTATTGTTGTAGAAGCACTATAAAACCATGTTTCTGTTGCATCAAGCCAACCGTTTGAGTTATCATCACCTGAGATGTATTCTGGAACTAATCCTTGATCGTCAGTTACTGTAATGCTTGTTAGATTACAATCACCTTTGTTTTCTATTTTATAAGTGTATGTAACGGATTGCCCGGAATGAACAGTTGTTAGATTTGCAGTTTTATTGATTGATACTTCAGGATTTATTATTTTTACACTCGCACTACTTGTATTTGTAACATATTTTCCTGTTGGATCTGTTCCATTTACCAAAACATTGTTTGTAACATCAGTTGATGGGTTTGTTATATATTCCGTAGACCAGATTTCGCCTGAATTTAAGGTGATTTCATCTATAATATTTCCTTCATTATCATCTGTTATTTTAATATTTGTTAGAATATCTGCTCCTATGTTTGTAACAGTTATATTCCATGTTACAGGTTCATTTTGATGTATAGTTGAAGGTGTTGCTGTTTTTGTTACTTTTATGTCTGATTGTATTATATCTACTGTTGCTGTGTCTGTGTCTGTGTATTTTTTTCCTAGTTCGTCGTATCCTTCTGTTTGTACTGTGTTTGTGAATGGGTCTGGTGTTTCTTGTAGGGTGTGTTCAACATAGTATGTTTTTGTTTCGCCTGAATTTAATGATGCTATGTGATATGTTATTCCTAACGTTGTGTCATTTACATATACATTGTATAGTGGGTCTGTTCCTGTGTTTTGTACTGTTATTGTATAATTTACTTTATCCCCAATGTGTCCCATGCTTATGTTTGCTGTTTTATCTATATTTAATCCAGCGTTTATGACATGTACTGTTTCAGAATCTTTGGAATATACTGTTTTTCCAAGAATATTTTTTCCTGATACATTGCCTGTATTTGTTGTATCCTCTGTTATTGTCGCTATTGCTTGGTATATCCAAGTCTCTGTTAGGTCAAGCCAACCATTGTTGTTTGTATCTCCACTCGCATAGTTTATCAAAGAAGACGAAATCTTATCATCTGTTAGATCAATGTTTGTTAAATTAAAATCACCTGTGTTATACACAGTATAAGTATATGTAACAGAGTCACCGCTGTGTATTACTGTTTTATCAACTGTTTTTTCAAGAGAGATATTTGCATCAAAGATATGTGCTTCTGCTGTATCTTCAACAAAACGATATTTATGTGGACATGTTTCAAATGCTGATAAATTAACAGTATTTACTGATGTGCCCTGTCCACTATCAACAGATGCATTGAATTCTAAATAAAAACTTTCTTCATCGTATAAAGAAAAGTTATAATCAAGATCCCATTTTACTGTATGGCCATCTGGTGATATGTATGTTGGAGGGGTAGTTGCGGAATTATCATAAGTTAATGTATCTGGTAAATAGTCTGTGATTTCTATATCATATATCCTGATACCTTGGTAGGCTTTATCGTTATATGTAATTGTTATGTTAAACCGGATTTTCTCTCCTATTTGAGTTTCAACATATTCTTCCCAGCTGTTTCCATTCCAAACAGTTTTTTCTAGAAGAACTGGTTTTATGACATTATTTTGTTCACCCGGTGTTCCACCCATTGTTGGGCTTGCTTGCCAGTCGTCTTCGTTATCTAACTCTAGGCTTCTTCCTGTACCATCTGCTTCATTGTCTTGCGGATAGTTTGCAATGGCAGTTAAAAAACCTCCATCTTTTAAATACATGTACCCGCCGTTATTTGGAAGCGAAAAAATGCTACCTGTCAGTATGCCTGTGTAATCTGGATAATCTTGTAGAAATGTTGATGGATCATCTGATATTATTGCGTATCCTTCAGGAGGTATTTCCATGCCCCCTTGGAATGAATATATATCCTCGTCATTACCACCATTTACATATAGTTGCCAATCGGTAATATCAACAGTGTTTGTTCCATAGTTATATATCTCAATCCATTCATGACCTGTATCATCACCTACTGGATTGTACATTATTTCGTTTATTCGGACTTCTTGTTCTGGCGTAGCTGTTATTGAAAAATTATTAAAAGCTACTAAAATAAGAGTTAGTGCTATAGCTAATGTATAGATGCTCTTTGTTTTTTTGCTATAATTTACATCCTTTCTTGTAAATTTCATCTGAATTCAACCTCCGCCCCTTTGAGACGCGTTTTTATTTTTATATTCGATTTGAATATATCATCATATATAGTAATATCAACGGATATATTTCGTTATAAATCTTTATTATATATTCTATTGATTTTTCGGGAAATATGATATATTAATTAAAGCCTTTCTATATTTTTACACTACCTCTTGTTTGACAGTTTGGACATTTTAGCTTTATGTGTTGTCCACTTCTTCCTTTTATATGAACTTCTTCTCTGCATTTTGGACATTTTGCAGTTTTTGTTATTTTGTTGTAATTCGTATGGTAAAAATAGCCTATGGCTATTATTAATGCTAAAATTATTATCACAAATATTACTAGAATAAAATCTATACTGCTTTCTTTTTCTTTTGTTTTATACTCTGAAACAGAGTCTTCGTTTGATTGATATATATAGTCCCATTGGCCATCATTATCGATATCTATTAGATAGTCTTCATCTTCTTTTCCAAGGTTTGAAAAAGTTTTTTCTTTCTGACTGTATATTTGTTCATATTCATCTGATGTGTTTGCTAAAAGTAAGTATTCTTCATCATCTATCATTATACTTTTTATATTTTCATATATGTGAACTGCTAGAGTTTCAGACCAGCTACTTTTATCATAGTGGGAATCTCTTGCCATTACACTTATGTAATATGTTCCAGAATTATCCCAGCTGTGACTTGCTGTAGGATCATTTGACCATATCGTTGAGCTGTCATCATCCCAATCATATGTGTATTCAATATCGTCTCCATTTGGATCTGTAGTTTGGGTAGTGTATTGTAAGGATTCTGTTTTTCTTCCAATTATTTGTCCTTCTGGTTTTTCTGGTTGTAACGGTGGTTGATTAAATGTGGAGCTTGTTTCTATCTTTATTTTTAAAGATGTTGACCAACTGCTTTCAGCATTTGATGCATCTTTTGCTTTTACTCGTATGTAGTATGTACCTGCATTACTCCATTTATGTGATGCTGTAATTTTTTCACCAGAAAGATACGGTCCTTTCCAATCAGCATCTGTATTATCCCCCCAGTCAAATCTATAGTAGATATTATTTCCATCTGGATCTGTTGTTGAAGTTGAAAAACTGTATTGTTTTGCGATTATTCCGGATGTTGATCCTTCTGGTGTGCTTGGTGTATTTGGTGGATTGTTTGATGGTGGGTTTACTGGTGGATTTACCGGTGGGTTTACTGGTGGATTTTCTTGTTCATCTATTGTGATGTCTGCTCCATCTGACCAATCGGACCATTCGATTCCATCATGTGCTCTAACTTTAACTGTATATGTTCCTTTTTGATCCCAAGTATGAGTCATTTTTATTGTTACATCTGGTTCTACCCAGCCTGTTTGAGTTGTTGTATCTCCCCAATCAAATTCATATTTCAAGGTATTTCCATCGTTATCGTTTGATTTTGTTGAAAATTCATATGATTCTCCAACATCTCCTTCACTTGGGCCTTCTGGCTTTGATGGTTTTTCAGGTTTATCGTTTTGTTCTTCTGAAAGTGTTGTAAACTTCCATGTAGAACTTGTGTTTTCTGTATATCCATCACTTGCTGTAATCTTCCAATAATATGTTGTTTCTGGTGACAGTTTTTCAAGGGTATATTCTGTGCTATCATGATTTAATACAAGTAATGGTGGATTACTTTCCTCTCCAAAATATATGTTATATGTTAAATCGTTATCTTCAGGATCTTCACAACTCCATTGTAGGGTTGTATCAACTGATATATTTTCTGAATTGTGTTCTGGTGTGGGGTCATGTGGTTTAACTGGTGGATTATTATAGATTGTAAAATAATGTGTTGATGATGTTTTTGTGTTACCGCTTGTATCTTTTGCTTTTATTGTAAAGCTATATTGACCTGTTGTGGTGTAACTTTCAGAATACGCATATAATCCACTTATTTTTTGCATATTTTGATTTAATGCACTATATCCCCCTGGTCCTTGCACACTAATTTTTACAGATTCTATTTCTAGATTGTCTGTTACCTGACAGGTTATATCAACAGGTTTTCCTATTATTTGAGAAGGAGGGTCCACATCTATATTACTTATTTGAGGTGCTGAACCATCTGTTACTGTTATTTCTTTTGTAGTTGTTTGATCTCCATTGTTTTCTGTATCTTTTGCATAGATGAAATAATAAAGTGGTCTTGATGTAACTGTTATAGTATGTTCATAATATAGGCCGTTTTCATTCATATATGATATTTGTGCGGTTTGGCCTTGATACCAATAGGTAACTTGAGCCCAGTCTACTTCTAAGTTATCAGTTACTTGTGCTTTGAATGTTAGTTGGTCCCCTGCTTGTACCTGTGTTGGTGTATGATCTGTTATTTGTGGTGGAGTTGTATCTACTATTTCAAAATTATATGTTTGAGATGTGTTTGTGTTTCCGGTTGTGTCTTTTATCCAGATGTAATAATCATAGGTTCCAAGTATATCATAAATTTGATCATAATAAAATTCGTTTAATGTGATGTTTATTGGTGTAAATCCTGCGGGTCCAGTAATTATTATATTTATTTTATCTAGTTCTATATTGTCACTTACAAGAAACGTGATGTTTACATTCGAATGGATTTCTTGTACCTCTGGATTTGCAGATATGCTTCTTATTGCTGGTGGGTCATCATCTGTTATGTCTACATCCTTTGCACTTGTGTTTTTCCAGTTGTTTGATGTATCTTTTGTATGTATTATGTAATATAACTTACCTGTAGTATCATCAATTGTAATTAACCTTTGATATATATTGTTTTGAATTTCACTCATTGATAGACTTGTGTGACTTTCAGTATTATACCAATATTCTACTGTTACGCTTTCTACTTCTATGTTATCTTCTACAGTTGCTTTGAATATGAATTGGTTTCCTGTATAGGCTATTGTATCTGATTGGTCTGTAACAGTTGGCAGATCGTTATCTGTTATTGCAACATCTTTTGTAACGGTTGTCTTTAGATTATCTGATGTATCATATGAAAATATCTGATAATGTAATGTTTCAAGTGTATCTTGAATTGTTATACTATATATGTAATGGTTATTTGATTGTAAAACCATACTATGGGTATCATGGGTGCTACTTCCATACCAGTATTCTACATATGCTGTATCAACTTCTACATTATCTGTGATTGTTGCATTAAAAGTAAAGGAATCTCCTGTTGAAGCATGATTTAAGGTATTATCAATTATTGTTGGTTGCGTTGTATCTACTATTTCAAATGTTTTTGTAATCGATTTATAACTATTGCTACTTGTATCTACTGCCCATATGTAGTAGTTATATGTTCCAAGATGGTGATAGCTATTGTTATAGGAAAATAAATTGTTTACATCTATCATTGTTGTGTTTACTGAGATAAACCCACTTGGGCCTGTTATGTTTATTTTAGCAACGCTTACTTCTATATTATCAGTTACTTCACATGTTACATTTACAAATCCATTATATTCCTGCGGATTTGGATTTGCAACTATATTTGTTACTTGAGGTTGATCATCATCAATTATTGACACATCTTTTGTTCCTGTGTTGTTCCAATTATCTGATGTGTCATTTGCTGATATTATGTAGTGTAGTGTTTCTAGAGTGTTATCTATTGTTATTGCTTTTTCGTAGACATCATCATGTGTATTGTCCATTGATAGGTTTGTATGACTTCCACCTTCGTACCAGTATTCTACATATACATTTGATACTTCGATATTGTCTGTTATTATAGCTTCAAAAGTAAATTGATTGCCTGTATAAGCTGTATTTTGTGTGTTGTCATCTATTTCTGCTAAGTCGTTATCAAAAATATTTACATCTTTTGTAATTGTGTTCTTCCAGTTGTTTGATGTGTCTTTTGCAATGATTTGATAGTGTAGAGTATCAAGTGTATCATCTATTGTTATTGTATAGTGATAATAAGAACCAGATATGTATTGCATAGCTTTAGTTGTGTGTGATCCACTTCCGTACCAGTATTCTACATATGCTGTATCTACTGCTACATTATCAGTAACGCTTGCATTAAATGTGAATTGTTCGCCTGTTGTTGCAACAGAAGCACTATGATCTGTTATTTCAGGTGGTGTCGTGTCCTGTATTACAAATGTTTTTTCTACTGATTTTATTGTGTTTCCACTTGTATCTTCTGCAAAGATAAAGTATGTGTAAGTCCCTAATATGTCATAAATCAAGTTGTAATAATAAGAATTAGCCTTATCCATTGAGATGTTAATTGGTGTAAAACCAGTTGGTCCTTCTATGTTTACTTTTACATCAAAAACATCAATGTTATCATTTACATCGCATGTGATGTTTACGCTGTTGTGAACTTCTTGAGGATTTGGTGCTGCATTTACATTAGTAATTATTGGTGAATCATCGTCTAACACAGTTACATCCTTTATTCCTGTGCTGTTCCAGTTATTTGAGTTGTCCTTTGCAGATATTAAGTAATGTAGTGTTCCAAGCGTATCATCTATTACTACTGTTTTTTTGTAGATGTTACCTTGTATGTTATCCATTGATAGGTTTGTATGACTTCCACTGTTGTACCAGTATTCTACATATACATTTGAAACTTGTATGTTATCTATGATTGTTGCGTTGAATGTAAATGCGTTTTGAGTATAAGCAGTACTTTCTGTGTTATCATCTATTTCTGATGGGTCGTTATCATATATTGTTATACCAGAGGTATCTGTATTATTCCAGTTGTTTGATGTGTCTTTTGCAATGATTTGGTAGTGTAGAATATCTAGTGTGTCATCTACAACTATTGGATATTCGTAATAGTTGTTTCCTGTATCGGTCATATCATGGGTTACGCTTTGTCCAGTTCCATACCAATATTTAACTTGGACAAAATCTACTCCCATATTATCTATAACTGTTGCATTAAAAACAAAAGCATCTCCTGTGTATGCAACACTTGCTGTATTGTCACTTATTTGAGGTGGAATTGCATCTGTAACGTTGATTTCTTTTGTTATATTATCTATTGCTCCATCATCATCAGTTATTGTTAATGTGACATCATATGTTCCTTGACTGCTATAGGTATGTTGAACTGTTTCTCCTGTGTCTGTTTGTTCATCTCCAAAATCCCAATCCCAGGTTTGTATTGTTCCATCCAAATCAATTGATTGATCTGTAAATACTATTGTATTTGGTTGTCCACTTATCCTATTCCAATTAAAATCTGCATTTGGTGGAACGTTATAGACTCGAATCTGTGTTGTTGTCATGCTTATTGAGCCATCATCATCTGTAACTGTTAGTGTTACAGTATATGTTCCATCATCTGAGTATTGGTGAGTTGGGTTTTGTTCATCACTTGTATTGTCATCTCCAAAATCCCAATGCCAATCTGTTAATACACCTGCTTGATCTATTGAGGTGTCTGTAAATTGTATGTTTTGTATATCTGTTGGTTGTGTTGGAAAATATGTAAAGTTTGCAATTGGTGGTTCTTTATATTTTATTGTTAAATAGTTTGTTGGATAAAACTGCCCTTGGTCATATGAGTAACCTGTTACAATCACCTTGTTTGTGCTATCAACAGTTACTGATTGGGCATATTCATCTTTACCTAATCCTCTATCATATTGTTTTTCCCAGATGAAGTTTCCATTTTGGTCGTATTTTAATGTTAAATAGTTGTTCTGTTGACCAGATATTATTGAGTAACCTGTCAAAATTACTTCATCTCTATGGTTTACTGTTACATCTTTACAAACATCAGTTGTACCTTTATCATATGTTTCGTTCCATAGTTCGTTTCCATTTTCATCGTATTTTATGATGTAATAGTTATCTGAGCCACCTGAATTCTTGTTTCCTACTGCAATGACGTTATCATTTGAATCCACTGCTACTCCACTTGCGTAACAGTTGGATCCTGTAGTATAACTTTCAGTCCATATTTCGTTTCCATCTGAATCGCATTTTATTGTCAGCCATCTTTTTATGTTGCTGATTTTTATGTATCCTGTTACTATTATGTTATCGTTTGAGTCTACTTTTACGGATTTTGCACAACCATCATATTGGTCACTGTATGTTTTGTTCCATAGTTCATTTCCATCTTGGTCATATTTTATCAAAAAGTATTTTTCATCTGCTTCACCTGCTACGATAATATTATCATCTGAGTCTGTTGTTACATCATATGCTACATCCTGGTAATTGCTGTTGTACGAATTGTTGAAAAGTTCTGTTCCTGTCGAATTGTATTTTACTGTTATTATGTCATAATATCCGTAGTTGTTTTTGTACCCTGTAATTATTATGTTATCACTTGAGTCTACTGTTACTCCATTGGGTCTACTTTTTGAGTAGTATGAAAATAGTATGCTTGTCGATTGTGTTCCATCTGGTAAATATTTTATTGTAAGGCAATTTTCATCGTTTACAATCCTTGTATATCCTGTTACTATTATGTTGTTTTGTGAATCTACTGCAACTCCATGTGCTTCATCTGATTTGGTGCCATCGTATATTTGGATCCATTGTTCTGTTGGTTCTGCTTTTACAATTTCAACTGATAGTGGATAAATTATCACTGATAATAAGAATACGATTAGTACAATACCTGTCATGTTTTTTCTGCATTTCAAGTCTTTATCACTCCAGGTTTTTAATTATAAGCAAATTAAAGTATATTTTAATTTTTATAATTATATTAATAAATAATAACTTATATAAATAACTTACGCCTATATTTTTATAAAACAGCAAAAATATAAGAAAAAATAAGATTTTTTAAGGATTTTAGCCTATTTAGATAGTTTTTTTCTATTTTTTGATAACAAAGCAATAAAAAGTACTGAAAAAACAAGTAAAAACAATTCAAAACCTGGTGTGTCCTGACCGTTATTTACTTCTTTATTGATATTGATGTAAATGACTTTGCTATCTTCATATCCTAAAGGATTTCTAAGTGTTGCACTTATTTTGTATTGACCGATTTTGCTTGTATCGTTAAAATAAATTCTTGCTTTAAAATAGTCTTCTTCTGAAACATATTCTGCATCTATTGTGTCTTCTGTTGAGTTTCCATCGCTTAATTCATAATTTATCAAACAGTTCATCTCAGAATTGCTGTAGTTATTATCAAAACCTTTTACATAAATGTCTATGTAACCTGGTGCTGTAATATCTTCTGATGATTCTAACAATGTGATATATGGTTTTTCATTGTTATTTTTTATAAAAAATATCTCTGCTCCTTCACCTGCATAATAGTTTCTCCATACTGCATACAAATTTTCTCCTTGACTTGAGATATATGCATCTGTAACCGTTATGCTGTTTTTGCTAAGTATTGTATCATTTGTCCAAGTTTCTCCACCATCAGTAGATTTTCTAAAATATACGTCAAATTTTCCATTTTTATCATCTCTCCAAATGAGATACAAATTATCTTTATGGCATAATAGTTGCGGTACAATAGATGTAGATGAATCCTCTGTTAATCTTACTATATCTGACCATGTTTCTCCATCATCATTTGATTTTATAAAATATAGTTCTGCGTTTCCATCTAGTTCATCTTGCCATATAACATAGATGTTTTTTTTGTATACTGCAATTTGTGGTGATACGGAGTTTCCCTCATCTGTAAGATATGTTTTTTTGCTCCATTCTCCATCTCTACCTGCATTTTTCATAAAAACGATATCTGAGTCAAGTCCTCCTTCTTCGATTAACAAATAAAGATTATCCTCTGTTACTGTAAGAGCAGGATCATAAGATGGTGTTAAATCATAAGTGATTCTCTCTGTTTTTAACCATGTATCTCCATTGTCATAGCTTCTTTTGATATAGATTTCAGAACTACCTGTTTTATGGTCTTTCCAGACGATAAAAATTGTGTCTTTGTCTCCTGTTATTTTATACTCAAATATGTTTCCTTCTCTTGGGTTATCAAAAGTAAGTCTTGTATCATTTGTCCACGTTTCACCATTGTCAAGACTCTTTTTATAGTATATCTCAGGATTTCCATCCCTCCAATCCTTCCAAATCAAATGAATTGTATCATTTACTATTATTATTTCAGGATCCATTGCAACGTTTTCTTCTTCTAGTGTAAGAATTCTTTCTTCACTCCATGTTTCACCGTTGTCAAGGCTTTTTAGATAAACTAGATAACAATTATATTCTGTGAACCAATCTGACCATACCACATGTATTATTTCGTTATCTGCGACTATTCTTGGGTTTGTTGGAAGCATGCTTTTTTCATGCAGCATTAATGTTTCTGTCCAGTTTTCATCTTGAGCATTTACAATAGATATACTTGATAGTAAAAAAAGAAGGAAAATTATTGTTAGATAAGCTGTTTTTTGTTTCATTTCCCATTCAAAGCCTTACTTATTGTCTGTTTTAGGTTTCTTTGCTTCTTTTGTTAGTTTTATGTTTTTAAATTTTCCTAAGAAGTTTTTTTCTTTTTTTGGTTTTTTCATCTCTTCTGTTTTTTGATGCTTTGCTTTTGCCTTTTTTGCTCTCTTTGGATTTTTCTTTTTGGACTTCTTTTTGATTATCCTTTTCTTTTTTAATACTAGATACAAAGCTACTATTACTACTATACCTGTTGTTCCTAAAACTAATCCTAACACAGCTGGTTCTATTGACTGAACTCCTACTTGAAATGTTAATTCTTTTGTGTTTGATATTTTTCCGCTGTATTCTACATATCCTCTAAGTAGATATGTTCCTGTCTCATTTGGTTTTATATATACTGATAGTTCATCGTCATAGTATCTATAGATTGTTTGTTCTTTTGATTCCAGAACTTCAATTAGTTCATCATCAAGGTATACTTCGCATATAAATTTTGCAGTTGTCTCTATTTCTCCTGTGTTTATAAAATGAGCAAAGACTCTGTTGTATATTCCTACCCTAGCTGTTGATGTCTGTAGATATATGCTTTCTAGTTCTCCTTCAACAGATAATGAGCCTGGTGGAAGTAGTTCAAAGGGTATGTCTTCTTGGTGAATGGTTTCTCCAGACGCAGTTATTGTAATATTTGCAACATAGTCTCCTGCAACCATTCCAACTGTATCCCAGCTTGCACGTATCTGACTTGAATCACCTGGTTCGATTTCTTCTTTTTCATGTGTGAAGCTATCTATATATCTTCCATCCTTTGTAATTTCTACATCTATCTTTGGTTTTACTCTTACGTTTCCTTCGTTTTTAGAATAGAGAATCATGTTTAATGGAAAGTTTATCTCTGTTGTATCTACTCTTATATTTGTTACGTTTAGAACTAAATTTTGTTCTCCAGTGACGTTTAGGTTTACAAATATTGGCATTGCTAGTTGGACTTCGGTTTGACCTGAATCCGTTAAAGTTGCGTTTGATAGTAGATTTACTTGAATCGATCCGTTATAGATACCATTTGATACTTCTATTGGTACGTCTATTTTTGATATTACTTTAGCACTTGTCTGTGGAGCTACATCTTTTAATAGTGTTATTGGGGTTGTATAGTTTGTATCATTTGTTGCATAAAATTTTGTCCATGTGGCTATGTCTCCTGTTGCAACTAGTTCCATATCTCTTGGTCCTTGATCTAGGTTCCATACAAAGACGGTGTTTCTATAGTCCATACCTCTTAGTGCGCTTTCAATAGTTATGTTATCTGGTGCTACTCCAAGACCAAGTGAACTTACATTAGTTGCACTTAGAAACATACTTGTTAGTAGCAGTATTACTAAAAATATTGTTTTTTGTTTCATAATTTATCCACATTCCTATTATATATCATGAATTAAATATATTTTAATTGATAATAGACAAATGAGGAAATCATATTTATACTTTTTGATTAAAATATAAATGTCTATAAAAAAATAGTTTAAGGGGAAATGTTCCCCATTTTATTTATTTTTTATCTGTCATTGGGTTGCTATTCTGGACTACCACAGCAAGGTGGATATGGTGCTCCTGGTGGCATGGTCTGATGAAGTTCTTCATCAGTGATTTCATTTACAAGTGGTGTATCCCATACAGGTTCCCCACTAATCAATGCATATAAAATCATATTACCCTCATATAATGTCCCAGGATTAGCCTCTTTTATATGTATAGAAAAATCAAGTTTTTCTTCAGTACATAAATCAAGAACTCCAATAGAAGTTGCATCATCTGAGGTTTTTACTGCTGAGTCCCAGTCTAGATGTTCACAAAATGGCAATATGTTACTTACGACTGTTCCACCAGACGGACCTAGTCTTGCGTCAAATTCGACGTTCCATGTGTCAGAGCTGTCTTTAGCAAAGAACATATCATCATGAAGCACTTTTAGCTCGACCGGTACGTTACCATAATTTCTTACGGTTGGGATGCTATCACCCCAAACTAAGTTACCATCTCGCCAGGTGTTTGTGCCTACAGTTACAGCATTACCATAGTTTACAACACTAAAATCTAAAGCAATAGCTGCAGTTGGGATGTACCAAAATTGGTTCCATAGAGTTTCACTCCATGCCATACCGTCGAAAGCTCTAACCCCTACTTTATAAAAGCCAGCAGCTTGACAATAGTCAATATATGCACTTCCACGATATACTACACAATTGAGATAATCTGCAAGTTCTATATCTATTTCTCCTTCAGTATAACCTGAATTATATGTTATAACTGAAGGGTTATTTGTCTTGACGTTGTTCCATGCATTTTGGCCTGGAGTAGTGCCTAGTGGTGTTAATGGTACTTTATATTTATAGCTGCAGTCTGGATGATATACATATGCATATGCTGAGTGTATTGCAGCTGAGCGCTGAAGTATTACAGCATAATAGTATACTGTTGCTTTACCACCAATAAATGGTGCAACTTGAGTTCCAATGGTTTGCATATCATCATCATGCTGATTACCTGTACTTGTGACTTCCCATTTTGCTTTTATGATTGGGTTTTCCCAACCACCTTGTCCAGTAGAGCCACCAGCTATGGTTACCATATTAATTAGAGCATTTGGTTGTTCTGGAACGGTTGGTTCTCCGATGCCGTATCCTGGAGTTAATATTACTCTATAATTATCACTTCCAAGATCGATTATCTGGACTTCAAAACCAGGATATTGCAAGGGTACAACTTCACTTCCCCAAGACCAATCCATGTCCCAAGCCTGAGCTCCACCGCCATTAGCAGCTGCCCAACCTGGGTTAGCAGGAGTACCTGTTCCAGATATATATTCGCCAACGTCTGTTTCTATTGCATACATATTGTCCCAATCCATACAACCAGACATTGGTACACCTCTTGCTTCTGTAGAATGAGGATCTGATTCAGTAGATCCAGCATGGTTTCTTAATGCCCATGCATTAGCAGATAACTCTAAGCTATATTGATACCAATCAGGTGTATCTGGATCCCAATCTGGCCATCCATCATGTCCTACAATTGGATCAACATCGGGATCTCCACTAAATCTTGCAGCGTCTCCTTCTTTTGCATAAATATCATAACCCGCTTCTTGATCGCCAAGATTTTCAACATCTTCATTAACCATATATACAACGCCATCATATGTTCCATCAACATTTGCTGTAAGCGTTCCTTCAAAAATCATTGTAGATGATGCAACGGTGTTAGCTGCACTTACACTTGGTACAAAAGCAACAGCTGTTGCAACCATGATGATTCCTACAAGAATTGTTCCTATTTTTCTCATAAGTTTCTTTCCTCCACGATTTCTAATAAATCTTATTTATTTCTCTTGGCCCTATAGGCCCTATCTCATATCTCTGAGATACCTCTACATCTAGTAGGCGGGTATCGTTTGTATACCATCTTTTTAAGTGATTATTATGATAATCGAGCTAGGCAAAGCACGAATTTTAAATCAAAGATGATATCACCTGCCCCCAAACAATAAATTTAACCTACAAATATTCCACATTTCAGTTGTTATTGCAACAACTTTTCCATCTATAGGCTAAATCTTTATAAAAACTAAATATAATATGTTCTATATTAAATATCTGGAATATAAATATAGAACAAAGATATAGAACAATCCTCTATATCTATAAAATGAAAATTATAAATTAAAAGAATAAATGTTTTAAAAAATAGTATAAAGGGAACCAAGTTCCCCTTACTTCTTTAGTTTAATATTTGCTTTTGCCTAGCTCGATTAACAGCCACAACCACAGTCACCAGTTCCAGGTACACCAACTGCATCACAGCATGGTGGTAAAGGAATTCCTGGAGGCATGGTGTCTTTTAGATCTTCACCAGTAATTTCATTAAATTCTGGTGTTGTGTATGGTGGTGCTCCGTGTCTCAATGCAAACAATGTCATGTGACCTTGGTAGGTTGCACATGGTTCGGCTTCTTTTATGTGTATTGAAAAATCAAGTTTGTTTTCAGTACAGACTTCAAGAGTTCCGAAAAATGTTGCATCGGCTTCGGTACCGCCATTTGGCCATTGGTCATATTCGCAGTATGGAACATATGTGTGTGTTGTTCCACCGCTTGGACCTAGTCTTGCGTCAAATTCGACGTTCCATGCACCGGTACTGTCTTTTGCAAACATCATGTCATCCTGTAATACTTTTAGATCGACTGGTACGTTACCATAATTTCTTACGGTTGGTATATTGTCGCCCCAAACTAAGTTACCATCTCGCCAGGTGTTTGTGCCTACAGTTACAGCATTACCATAGTTTACAGTTGAAAAATCAACTTCAATAGCTGCTGTTGGTATATACCAGAAAGTGTTCCATAAGGATTCACTCCATGCCATACCGTCGAAAGCTCTTACACCGACTTTATAGCAACCACCAGGTTGACAGTAGTTAATCTCTTCGCATCCGTGATATACATAACAGTTTAGATAATCAGCTATTTCGATATCTATTTCTGCTTGGTCATATCCATCGTTATAGCAAATGACTGTTGGGTTGTTTGTTTTTACTTTGTCCCAGGCGAGTTGACCGTCGCTGACACCTAATGGTGATAAAGGTACTTTATATTTGTATGTACAATCTGGGTGCCATACATATGCATATGCTGAGTGTATTTCAGCAGAGCGCTGAAGTATTATAGCATAATAGTGTACAAGTTTGTCTCCACCAATTACAGGTGCGACTTGTGTACCGTAGCATACCATATCATCATCATTCATATCTGTGTCTGTGACTTCCCACTTTGCTTTAATGATTGGGTTTTCCCAACCAGCAGGGCCGCCTGTACCAGGATTACATCCAGGTGAACCAGCAATGGTTACTTTAGTGTCTACATCAACAGTGTAAAGATCACTGTAAGGTGGACATTCTGGGCAATCTTCGGTACATCCAGGACCACAATCACAATCGTCATCATCTGCAACAACAATTCCAGATGTTAGGATCATTGCGAATGCAATAAAAAGGGTTAATAATTTTTTCATAAAAATTACCTCCTATTCAAAATCTTATTTATTCTCATTTGGCCCAATAGGCCCATGTCTATAGCTCTTATTGATGGACATATGACTGAAAGCCACGTATCCAACGTGTGCCGAGTTTTTATCAACACTTCTTGCCTCCTAAAATGATAACCAGATAATTCTGGTATTACAAGAAACATAAATAATCAGACATTTATATATATTTGAGAAATAAAACTATAGAATAATATTCTACATCTAATATACTTGATTATATTACATTATTATTATATTAGTTGTAAGCCTAGATCTAGGTCCTAAAAACAAACAAACTTAAATTTCAATCTATATAACACTCTATAAATTTTTTTAAAGAATGATTTTTTTGGCTGAAACTAATAGTTTAGTTCATTTTCTGTTGCTCTAAATAATGAACCCTTTCTTCAAGAGTTGTCAACCTTCTGTTGAAATCCTGTACGCCTTGCTTTATTCTTTCGCCAAACAATTCCACAGCTTCGGTCCTATCCTCCATCTCAAGCTCATCAAAACCGATGAGCCACATTCTAAGAAGTAGTTTGATTAATCTATCAAACTTTTCTTTTTCAGGGGAGTTCATCAAATAAGAATTATTTTTTCCCAATGCTCTTTTCACCTATCTAAATTGGTTTTTATGATCCTCAAAAAAACAAATTTTTTTTGGATTACGCAAAATAGTATGCTTTACCTTATTAACACTTTTCTGAAACAATCTTCTATAAAAAAACTGAAGAAAATAACTTCTTTTCTTCTTACGAAATCCTTAAATCTTTAAGGGCTTTATTGATGTTTTCAACAACTTCTTTGCCTTTCTCAGTTGTAAGATATGTCTTTGTCGAACTTGAGTTTTCAATCTTAAGCATATCTGATTTTAAAAGATGCTTTAGATAGCTTTGAAGTTGAGTATAACTTAGATTTGTTTGATAAAGAATTCGAGTTTTTTTGGTCCCACTTTTTGCAAGTGTGAGTATTTCACTTATGATCTCAAATTCTGATCTTCGCGAATTTATCACCAATTTAGATTTCCCTCTTAGTCTTAAATTTCATAATACTTAATTTATATTATGTTAAGAAAAATAATGGTGGTATAATATATAAGCTTTACTATAATTAGATTTTTTTAAAAATGAGTTTAAAATAATAACCAAAATAAAAATGTTTTTTCGCCAAAATAAACAAAAATATAGATAAAAAATTTACAGTCTTTCTTTATCATATTAGATATAATATCTCTCTAAAATCTCTTATATGAAACATTTGTCACATTATTTGTAATTTCAATTATTTTTCACAAAAACATCTAAAAATAATATTTTGGCTACTTGATATATTTCTTCAAATACGGATAAATCAATCTTAAATCCTTATTTTCAACCACAAAATCT
>Ga0180433_10005290_pt1 | contig 17551 bp, 13 predicted proteins | sample SS_ome_8_FD_132980 | JGI IMG/M metagenome (GOLD analysis project Ga0180433, IMG submission 132980) | Hypersaline lake sediment archaeal communities from the Salton Sea, California, USA - SS_1_D_1 metaG | ecosystem: Environmental > Aquatic > Non-marine Saline and Alkaline > Hypersaline >... | reverse complement strand
CTTTTTTTGGAGCTTTGGGAATTATTTTTTTACTTATTTTTTTCTTAAAATTAAAAAGATTATATTTTTTGGATTTATGTTTGCCTTTTGAGAGCCAGACATAATTTGAAAGTTGTCGTGTTTGTGGGGTAAAGTTGAGTTTCAGTCCCATAAAATCATAATTTTTTATTTTTTCTAGTTCTTTTATTATATTTTCTTTGGTAACTTTTATTTTAATTTTTTTGAGTATATCGATAAGTATTTCTGTTACAACATACGTTTCTGCACTATATATATCTATATCCTTTTTTTCCCCCTCATCCTGATCCTGAGCATGGTCGATGGATCGAAGGACAAATTCTTGGAGAATTTTTATCTTACTTGTTTCTGGGTTTGGGAGATTTTCTATTCCTATATATTTATTATAAATATTATTTTCCTGTAAGAATTTTTTAAATTCATTTGAACCGAGTCTATATCCAATAATGGTGGTTTTTCTTAAATTGATTGGCTCGATTTCATTTATAATTTTTATTGCGGAAGTCGGTGAGCAAAATAGAAATAAAATATTAGGTTTAAAGGTTTTTATTTTTGCTGCTTGTTTTTTTAATCTCAGAACAGTAGGATCATATGGTATGACAACATAGTCCTTTTTATCAAGGTTTTTTGTAATATTAGGTATTGCAAGACCTGCCAATTTTTTCTGGTAGAAGAAGGCAAATTTTTTGGCTTTTATATTTTTTTGTACATAAGAAAATGCGAACTTTTCTACATCACTGTATCCAGGTCCAAAATTTACTATATATTTGAGTGTGGGATCTCTTAAGATAGAATATGCGGTGTTTGGGAATAATAGGGCTATTGATCCACTTTTGACCATGTCTAAATATGATAATGTTGTAGCGCCGCCAACAGGAGAAAAAATGATATCTATGCCTTTATTTTTTAATATTTCTATATTTTTTTTTGCCTTGGATGGTTGACCTTCGTCCTCTAAGATAGTTATTTCTAGCGTTTTGCCATGTATTCCATTTTTGTTTGCATTTTCTATGGTTGTGTTAAGCACATTTTGTATACTCTTTCCAATATCAGAAAGTTCTCCAGTAGTATCGAGTGTTGTGCCCATTTTAATCTTTTGAGTTGCAACTTTTTCTGGTTTTTTTATATCCCCAGAGGCTATGTTAAATGTTGCGATTTTTTCTATTGAAAGCGGTTCTCTGACATCTTGATTGTATAACGTTATTGTCCAGTCATCAAATTTTTCTTTTATTTTTAGTATCGAAAAGGAGTCATAAAAAAAGTTATATTCTATACGATGGCTTTGTATAGGAGATGAAAATATCGTAAATGCAGTTGCCCCTTTATCTGGGTCTATGAGCGCTAGCCCTTTGCGAGCGAAAAATTGTTTTAATGTTTCGCTTGATTTTATTATAGCTCGTACTTCAATATTTGGACTAGTTGCTTGTTTGGTTTCTTTGAGAGTATGTATTTTTATTTCTTCACCATTTTCATCTATAAAGAGTTCAGTAAATTTTGATTCATTAAGTTCGTTATATGTCCTGTCAAAATAAGAAATTCTTACCACATGATTTTTATTTTCTTCTTTTTTTGTGATATAAAGGGCAAGTGGGAGTGTGTCAAAAAATCTATTTATAAGATTTTTTAAAGGTATTTTTTCAGTAGAGATATGTTTTGCTCTTATTTCTAATTCATCTCGTAAATTAAAATTGAGCCAATATTCTTTATCTTCATGCTTTCCCCTAATATAGATGACTTGCTTTGGGTTATTTGCCATGAGTCTCAAGATGATGGTCAATGTTTCTAGGCTATAAGGTGATATATTTATTGAATTCCCATTAAATACAAGAAATGTTTTTTTATCTAATATGCGTAGATTATTATTTATTATTTTTTCTTTTTTAAGGTGCTCTAAACATCTTTCTAGTGAGTGAAAAGCCCCAAATAGGCTTGACCATATTATAAATTTAGAATGTGCCGATGGTATGATTTTTTTTACAAATCTTGAGATGTGTGCATTATTTTCTCTTTCCTTAGTGACATATTTTAGCAGTTTCTTAAATTCTTGAACTGACCATAATGGCTTTCTAAATGTTATAAAGTTGAACATCTTTTGCCAAAAGGTTGGTAAATTTTTTTTATAAAAAGAATTGTATTTTGGTTTAAGAAGATCTTTATTTTCTATGTCTGGATATTCTTCATGAGTGTCTGTGTATTGTTTTATTTTTGATAAACTATCAAAAATAGTTATATTTTTTAGTTCTTTTGTATATATTTTTGCGTGCCCCAAAAGAGCTAGTAATAAAATATATTTACTTATATTTTTTATTTTCATTATGTCCTTTTTTTTTAATTTTTACTCCCATTTTTTTCTGCAATTGCAAGGATATATTTGCTTTTTATTCCAATGTTTAAATTTTTTTTACGCAACCGGGGCGTAACCTTTTTTACTTAAATGCCCAATAAAAACACAAATAGTATAATGCCCCTAAGAATATAAGGTGAGTTAATAGTACTACCAAACCTCTTTCAAATTTATATTCTTTATTTTTTGTTGCTATATTAACGATAAATATTATGATTGATATAAATAGAAGCAAATTAAATATATGATCGATAAACATGAGGTATCCAACTTTTGGTGATACCCCCTCTACTACAAACCTATAGGTTATAATACCGGTAATGCTCCCTAAAGACATAGAGATTTTTCTTGCATACATATCTTTACCTAGTGAGAGAGAGAATAACATTAAATAGAAGAACAAAAGTAGCGGAAAAAAGAGAACAACGAGTTGTCGTGTGCCTGATCGTATAAAATCTACAGCAAATACAATGACAGGATGATAGATTTTTGTTGTTGGGTCATTTCTATCAAGTACTGATTCTGAATAACCTGATATTACTTCATGCTTATCTTTTTTCCAACCTGAAATGAGCATATTCTTTGATAATGTTAATCCTGATTCTGACGCTTCAAATATTAGATCTTTTGGTGATACGGATTTATTGGTTAATGTGATAAATATTCGATGACTGTTGAGTGGAAATACTTTGTAGTTTAAATTTGTGGTAAATTTAAATTTTATTCGATATTTTGCAAGGACTAAATTACCTATTAGTTTAGTCATTGGTTTTGAGCGTGTAAGTATATCACCTTTTTCAAAGGAAAATTTTTCTATAGTATCTAATGATATTATAGAGGGATTAAATTTAAACCATACAATAGCATTTAAAATAAAGCTATTATGGGTCAAATCAAATTCATGAAAGTTTTCTAAGCTGATGCCTGTTTCTACTTTATGTCCCATGACTCTCATTTTAGCAGTCATGGGTTCTATCTTAGGGGGGGGGTCAGTACTTATAAAAGTATGAGTTGGTTTGAGTAGAAATAGAAAGACCAAAATGACACTTATAATAAATAAAACAACTTGAGATCCAATATTAGTAAGGTTTTTAGGGTTTATTAGAGATATAAATTTTTTAATCATTTTTTATTCTCCAGCAATAAAGAGTTGGGGGCTTCTTCTATTTAATAATGGAAGTTTATATGCTGTAAAGTCAATTGTTTTGTTTTTTTATATAAATAAATACATATGAAAAAATTGTATCATTTAAGAAGGCGCGGGCGAGGCCTGGATAGTGAGCCCGGGTATAAAGTAATTAAAAAAGAATTATCTCAGTGTAAACTCAGTTGCGATGCTTGATCAATTTATTCCAATGGGCATAACATATAATGGTTGCTCATTTTCTTGTGCACCAATTAGTTTTTGTACTTTTTTATCTGAAAAGGCTCCAACAGTTACTGTTCCTACCCCAAGAGATACCCCTTGTAAATAAATATTTTCAGCAACGTGTCCCGCTTCCATATACACATATCGTGTGCCCCGAGAGCCATATTTGACGCGTGTTCGCTCAAAAACCCCTGTGATGATAATGGCAGCTGCACCATTACTTATACAAGATTGTTCCAGTGAAGCCGTTGCAAGTTGTCCAAGATATTTTCCAGATTTGATTGGCTTGAGTGAATGTGTTTTACAGTTATACTTGTATACTCCTGCTGGCAAATTAGTGACATTTTCTACAACAATATATAATTCCATAGGATAAAGCGCACCGGCTGATGGAGCTGTGCGTAGCCCATATCCATCTCTTACCTTTGTTATCCCTTGTGCTGCCCATAATAGTTGCGAAAGTTGTGCAAGTTCAATGGGCTTATTGTTGTATTCTCTTATTGATCGACGGGTACATAATGTTTTTTCAATAGATATACTGCTATCATGCTTGGCGGTAGTAAGTTTAATTTCTTTGCGAGATACTTTTTCAATATTATTCATTTTTACACCTCTCTTAGAAAAAGAAATAAAAGCTGCACAAAAAAGAAATAATCCTAGTGCTAAAATAATTTTTTTGTTACATAATTTATTACACGGTATCATATCTATCTCCTTGTTTTATATTATCTATCATCAGGTATTATAATAAAAAAAAGATGTAAGAGAAAATTGATTGAAAAAAATAAAGCTGATAGGGTATAATAAAAGTATGTTATAGTTTATAAAAAAGAGATGGTAAGGGGAGGCTATATGTCAGAGCAAAAAAAGACAGTATATAATCAATTGTTTGCAGATTTATTGAAATATGCTGATGTGAATCTCAATGGAGATCGTCCGTGGGATATACGGGTATATAATAAAATTTTCTTTGGACGTGTGTTTCGTGATCCTTCAATGGGGCTTGGAGAGTCTTACATGGAAGGTTGGTGGGATTGTGATAACATTGATGAGTTAATATCTCGTATCTTTAGGGCCCGTCTTGATCAGAAAGTTTCGATGAGCTTTTTTAATAAATTAAGGGTGTTAAAGCATATTCTTTTTAATATGCAGTCAAAAAGAAAAGCATTTGAAATTGGCGAGAAACATTATGACATAGGGAATGATTTGTATAAGTACATGCTTGATAATCGTATGGTATATACTTGTGCATTTTGGGAAAATGCTTCTGATTTACATCAAGCTCAAGAAAATAAATTAGAACTTGTTTGTAAAAAAATAAGCTTAAAGCCAGGAGATAAAGTTCTTGATATTGGATGTGGTTGGGGAAGTTTCGCCAAATATGCTGCTGAAAAACATGGGGCACATGTCATTGGTGTTACCGTATCTGAGGAACAGGTTGAGTTAGGAAACAAACTTTGTAAAGGTTTGCCGGTTGAGATTCGACTTCAAGATTATCGTGACGTAGACGAGAAATTTGACCATGTTATTTCCCTTGGTATGTTCGAGCATGTGGGTCCTAAAAATTATAGTACCTATATGAAAATGGCTCATAAATGCTTAAAAGATGATGGTTTTTTTTTGTTGCATACAATTGGTCGAATAAAACCAGGCAAAATGGATCCTTGGATAAATAAATATATATTCCCCAATGCGATATTGCCATCTTTAGAAGAAATTTCACAAGCAAAAGAAGATTTATTTGTTATAGAAGATGTTCATAATTTTAGTGCAGATTATGACAAAACGCTAATGGCATGGCATAAAAATTTTGAGAATAACTGGCATAAGTTTAGCCAGAATTATAGCGAACGCTTCCATAGAATGTGGCGATATTACTTACTTGCCTGTGCCGGTGCTTTTCGATCAAGGGTAAATCAGCTTTGGCAGATTGTGTTGTCAAAAGAGGGAGTGTCAGGAGGATACAAATCGACCCGCTCGTTATAAAATAGTCAAGAATTAGTAATTTTTTAATATTGTTAATCAGCTGAGAAGCAGCATTTGATTGACTTTATTATTTCTTCATAGGCACATGCCCCACAAAATAGGACCTGGTCTTCCCAATCTTCGGTTAAGCATCTATACATGGCTTTTTTTATGTTTCCTATGGCTTCTTTTACTTTTTCTTTTTTGCGCCTTGCTATTGCTGCTTTATGTGTTTTATTATGTTTTTCTATTTTTCTTTTTATTGCCTTTATTGTCGGGAAAGCTTTTATTCTATGTTCCTCGAAATTTTTATAGGGGTACTCCCAATTACAGAAATAAAGAATATTTCCTTTTTTTGCAAGCCACTTTGTTTTTTTAAGTATATTTATTAAATAAGGGAATTTTAGTGTTTTGCTATAATACTTACCTTTTTTTAATGCAATATTCCTTATTATTATTTTTTTTGTTCTTTGGTTATATAGTTCAAGATAACACGTTTTGCTTGCCAGTTTAAAGCTATTGAATAGTTTCTGTTGTTCTTTTGGTTTATATACATTTTTTGGAATATATTGTGCAATAATTCCTATGCAATCATTACAAATATATGGCTGAAAATCTTCTTCTTCTTCTTCTTCTTCTTCTTCTTCTATTACCTCTTCTTCTTCTTCTTCTTCTTTGTTACTAGGTTCTCTTTGGAGATGGGAGCGCCAGAGGTCGAGGTCTGGTTGTATTTCAATTTCTTCAGAAGAGTTTTGTTGTGAATTTTTAATTGGGTTAGTATCTACAAAGAGGGTAAGGGTTGAACAAGAATATATGGCTACAAATATGGAAAATATTATTTTTTTTATGAACATGAAAACAAACTCCATTTAATGAGGTTTTACTATTAAAATATTATTTTTCTTATAAGAATATGGTAGCATATTCCTAGATAAGTGTCAAATGGAATTTTTAGCGCTGTCAAGCCAACATAAAAATGTCCTACTTTTCTCAAAAATGAAAATTTCCAGTAGACCGTTTTTTGGGTAAAACTAGCTATTGGTGCGTCTGAAGGGGCGATTTCTCATAAATAATTTTTGATACTTTTTTACTAAACTGGATAGCTTCATCTAGCCTGCGTTGATATATATTCCTGCCAATAGCTGCACCACAAGTGTCCCCAATATGCATCTGGTCATATAAGTTTTGTAAAAATAGCGCTTCATCCTTTTTGGGCCCACCGGAGCATATAAGTTTTGTTTTGCCTGCGGCCATAACTGCTTGTTGTAAATCTTGTGGATTTTTTGGAGCATTGATTTTTGCAAAATCGGCACCCAAAGAAACAGCAACACCTGCAGCACCAGCAAGTAAATCAGGATCTTTTTCATCTTTTACATGGTGACCACGAGGATACATCCATAAAATAGTGATAAGGCCAGCATGGTGTGCTTCATAAAGGAGTTGTGAAGCTTGTGAGAGCATCTCAGATTCAAATTCGCTTCCCAAATAAATGGTATAGCCAATTCCGCAAATAGAGAGTCCAGAATTTTTCTTAAATTCGAGAACTTCATTGATATCCCAGAGTTGAGAACTGACAGGATCAAAATCCTCTTTGGGGATAATATTGGTTTTTGAATTGAGCTTAATTATGTAATTAATCTCAGGATATTCTTTGCCGTATTGGGAGATTAAGCCCATTTGGGTTGCAAATGCTCCAATATCTCCTTTGGAGGCAATTTCAAAAAGATGTTCAGGGTTGTTTACTTCAGGGGGGATAGTTTCCCCATAAAAATCTTTATTTAAATGCTCGATTTTTTGATCTCCTGCAAATAAAAATAATTTATTCGTGTGTTTAGTGATTTTGTTATAATTTTGGATATATGTTTCTTGAGCTGTTGGTGGGATATCTGCAGGGACTTTTATTTTTTTCATTATAAAATCCCCCTGGCTAAGCTATTTCTAGCATTTTTTTATATAATTTTATGAGTGTAGGTTTTAATATTATTTCAATATTCTTTATATCTATTTCACTTACTTTTGCAGAACATATTTGCCCCTCTTTTATTTTTGACTTGTGTTTTTCTAATAATGTTCCAGCTTGGTCAAGAGATTTAATTGGGAGTTTCCAGTAAGAGCTGACTATTTCAAAATTAATTTTATTATTATTATGATCAAGTATAAAAATGATTCGCATAGTTGCGTCATATTTTTTATTATTTATTAGTATTGGTTTTGACTCTTCAAAACTTTCTACCAAAAATACATTGCGTGTATGATTTAGCCAATAATTATATGCTACATCTTTATGATATTTTATATTTTCTTTATTTTTAAATATATTTTTTAATGTTTTATCTAAATTATCTTTATCGATTATAATAACCCCTTTGCCTTTAGATGAGTTGGTTGGCTTTATAACGACTTTATCCGTTTCTAAGTCTTGCAATATTTGATTCGCAAGATTTTTTGTATATTTTGCAGGATATGTTTTCCACTTAGGCTTGAAGTTTTGTAGCTCTTTATCCTCAAACAAGCGACTTGCCCTATGCTTACTTGCACAGTAATGTACGGTTTTGTTGTTTACTATTAAAATATTAGGATATTTAGCTTGTAGCTTTTTAAGTTTTGTTCCTGTATGGCACTTAGAGATAAAGATCCCATTATAATTTTTTATTTTTGTTGGTTTTGTAATTTCTCTTTTAATAGCTTGGGCAAATACTATATCTTTTTGGAGTTCGTTAAAGGTGTGATAATGGGTGCCACCAATTTTTTTAAGATAATCAAGGCCTCGCAAGGTTCCGTCGTTAGAGTATCCTTGTCCTGCATACCAGATAGGCAATCCAAAACTATTGAGATAATCCCAAAAATGATCCCATATGATGCCCGGGGTAAATAATTTATTATGCCCTTTAAACCTGGACATTTCTAGGCGTCCAAATTCCAATATTTTTATTGGATTTGCATTATAGGGATTATATTTAAGATCCACAATTATACAGGATATATCAGCTTTATTAATTGTTTTTTGAGTCTTGCCAGGCTTTGCTATATCTTTGGCTTTGTCAGGAGAGCTTAAAGAGAGAGATGTTTGAGAGAGGGGAAAAATTGGCTTGATATCTGCTTGAGAGCAAAAACAAGAAGATAGCATAAAAAATAAGAGCAAAAGATTTTTAATTTTCATTTTTTTCCTTTTACTTTTTTTAAAGTATAGTTATTTACATTATTTTACGCTTTTATGGGAGATAATAGAAATATTAAATGATTTTATCATGAATTAAGGTTTTTTCTGCTACCTTTTCAAATAATGGAACAGCGACTGATTGTGCATATACGTTTCTTTTTACCCCGTTTATAAAAGAGGATGGTACTTCTTTTATAAAGGTTACGATAACTCGTTTGTAATTATCTTTTTCAATGATGCCGGCACAGGTAAAAATATTATTATTTTCTGAATATCTTCCATTGACGAGTAAATTTGCAGTACCGGTTTTGCACATGACTTTATATCCGTTAATACGTGCACGTCTTGCAGTTCCTCTGAGTGTTGTGTTTTCTAGTATCTGTTTTATTGTATCTATACTATCTTGAGAATACAAGGCTTTGGGGTTTATATTTTTTTGTGCAGTATCTGTGTTATTTTTGGCATGAGACAAAAGCAAACGAGGAGATATGGGGGTTCCATTTCTTGCAATCAAGCAAAATGCTTTTGCAAGTTGTAAGAGTGTTGCAGAAATTTCGTATCCATAAGAAAGAGAGATAATAGATTGCTTTGACCATTTATGGGGAGGGTTAATAAAGCCTCGTTGTTCTGCGGGAAAATCAATATCTGTTTTTTTGCCAAAACCAATTTTTTTATAATGATCATATATTTTTTCGCCGACTCGTTTTGCGACTATGGCGATGCCAATATTATTTGATTTTTCTACTACCTCAGAGAATGTAATGGGTCCATGTGCTTTGACAGTATTTATTTTCCTGCCATCTATATAGGTTGTTTTTTTACTTTTACAATCTATAATTTCATCTTTTGTGACGACACCTTCTTCAAGTGCTGCTAGTGCTGCAAATACTTTTATCACAGAGCCGAGTTCATAACATTCAGTGATAACTTTATTTTTACGATTATGCGTAGTTATGCTTTGTGTATTATTAGGGTCAAAGTAAGGGTAGTTGACCATGGTTACGATATCACCGTTATCAGGGTTTACAACCAATATGGCACCTTCTTTTGCATTATATCTTTTGATCGTCTCTTTGAGCTCTTCTGCGACAAGAAATTGTAAGTTGCTGTCAATAGAGAGTGTTATGGGTTGTGCTATTTGGCCTTGTATTTTTGTTTCTTTTTTAAAGTAAAAGTATCCTGAACGGGCATCTTTTTCTAAAAAGAAAGTGGTCGGAGTTCCTGAAAGTTTTTGATTATAGTTGAGTTCTAATCCAGAGAGGCCGTTATTGTCGATGTCTGTGATACCCACAACAGTACTTGCAGATTCAACAGGATAAAACCTATTGGGTTCTTTTAGAAGATGTAGGTCTGGAATATTACTTTTTTTAATCGTTTGTAATTGTGAATCAGTTAATTTTCTTTGTATAAACATAAAATGCTTATTTTTATTTTTTCCAAGAAGTTTTATTTTATCTGGAAAATGTTCTTTTAAGAATGTGTGTAATGCATCTTGATTTTTTATCTGCTTAGGAAGTATGAATGCTGAAAAAGCATCTTTATTGATGGCCAAAAATTGGGTCCCTGTTTTGTCAAATATAGGAGCTCGCTCAGGTTGCATAGTTATAGTAACGTTATACTGTTTTTTGCCTAGGTTAGAATAAAAATTACTTTGCATAATTTGTATCATAAAAAGGTTGATTCCTATGATGACAAGCAAAGTGCAAAATATGAGAAATATTAAAAATGTTCTTATTTTGTAACTTTTATTCACTAATTACTTCTCTTTTTTTACCCCTAAGATGAAGGGGAATTACGTTTTTGTGTTAGGGAGTTTTTTTACTTGCTTAAGTTTTACTTTACTCATTTTCAAGTTATTTTTGGCAAACTTTTTAATTGTTGAATATTTTTGCATATGACATAATTTTTGTATAAGCTCTTGTTTTTTTTGTGTGAGCTGTTTTATTTCATTTTCATATTTTTGTCTGTCATATGATAATTTAATTGTCTGGTTATACTTGTTTATTTGGAAGAAGATAAAAAATAAGTGAGTGATCACAAATAAAAATATAAATGTTGTTTTTTTCATAACTACTTGCTTTCTTGTGTTATTTCTCTCTTAAAATAAAAATATCAGTAAAAACAAATTTGTCTTTACTGATATTACAAAAAATCTTAATTATTTATCAATTAAATTTTGTATAAATTTTGATAAAATTTTAAAATATTATGTTTCTTAGCTAGACTTATACGTTTTTAGGTAAGTTTCGATTCCATTTATTATAGCATTCGTTTATAGCATTTACTTTTTCTTCTATGAAGTAGCATGGTGCAGCACCACAAGAAATCCAGAATAATATTATATCTGCATATTCTACAAAAAGATCTTTCTTTTTCTGAAATCTTGATTTTTTTGCTACAATTGGGTGTTCTTCTATCTTTTCTTCTTTCATAATTCTTTTGTATGGACTTTCAGAACTTTCACTTTCAGATTCAGAAATTTGTTGAACTGGAATCTTATGATTCATGCCAAATAGTTGAAGGCTAGATAATATTGCTGAATTTAGTAATAAAGAAAATATAAGTTTTTTCATGTTTGTCCCTATATATTTAAAAGGTTAGATGTTACTAAAAAGTACCACGACTTCTAAAAAGTCGTGGCCTGATATTTTTATTATTAATGATGCTAGAAACTACCAATCATAGGTCATGCCAAAGTGTACCTCACTTGGTGTTTCATTCCATTTCTTTCTTCTGTCAAGTTTGAAGCCCCAGTCAACTCTAACAGGAACAGGATTCATCATCCTAAATCCAAATCCTACTGCATGTCTGTAATTAAAGGTGTTTTTTTCGATTTGGCTTGGGCAAAGGTTAGTATATGGGTTATCCCAGCCGGTACCACCGTCGTAGAATGCAACACCTTTAATATTAAAGTCATGTGTTATAGGGAACACAAGCTCTACGTTTGTAAAGAATGCTTTTGAGCCACCAATTGAGTCACCACAGAATTGAGGTCCAACTTGGCCAAACAAGAAACCACGTACACTAGCAGGCCCACCAATATGGAACAATTCTCTATAAGGGACATATTTGTTCCTTAATTTTTTGACATACCCAAAGTAGGTATGGAAACGAAGCACTAAGTCATTTACTCCAATTAATGCAGTATACCAGTTGAAGTCAAAGTCCATTTTGAAGTATCCAATATTACAGTGTAAAGAAGGGATGCCAAATTTGGAGCATATATTCCATTTATATCCTTTACTTGTGTGCATAGGGTGGTTTTTCCTATCCTGACCCACGTGTGTTTCAAACCAGAAGTATGAACCGCCGACAAAAAGTCGATCTATTATTTTTTGATATTGAGGTATAAAGCATCTCTTGTCCATTGGTAAGAACATAATTTCTGGTCTTGTTTCATATCGTACTTTATCTCCACCGAATCTAAAGAGTATTTGAGAATTATATAATCGTGGAGATACAAATCCTAATGTTATACCTCCACCAGTTGTTTTTTCGTGTACCGGTCTTAAGTTTCTAAATTCACCATAAGTAGGTCGTTTATGATAAATATCAAGTGCACCGGTAATTGGCATATCAAATAACCATGGATCAGTTATATTAAATATAATGTTTTGCTCACCCTTAGCAAGTGTTGCATTAAGTGAGAGTGTCATACCTGTTCCAAATAAGTTTGTATCATTTAATTCACCACTTAACGAGAAACCGGAGTTTGCAGCGGTAAGACTTTGTACGGAACCACCAAATCCAAGTTTAATACCTGCATGACCTGTTTTTACCTCTTTCAAGATAAGATCAAGATTTGCCGTATTTTTATCAAGTCTTGTTATTTTCCAGTTTACACCATCTCTTGGATCAAAATACCCGAGGGATTCTATACCGTATTTAGATAGTTCTTTTTTCCTGTTTGTTATAAGCTCTCCCTCACGCATCATGATTTTTCTTCTAATCACTTTGTCTTTTGTTTTTTTATTACCGATTATGTTTATTTTATTAAGAAAAATCTTTTCACCTAACTCTGCATAGAATGCAATATCTACTGTATTGTCTTCATCGTTTGGTTGTATTGATGGTTCTATGTGAGCAAAGACATATCCAAGATCGCCCCACATTAATTCAAGAGCTTTTATTGCATCAATAATTTTCTTTCTCGAATAGAAATCTTCTGGTTTTATTGGCAATCTTGATACGAGATATTCATCCTTAAGAATATCATTGCCAGGTGCTTTTACACTTTTTACTTTATATAAATCGTCTTCTTTTATATGGAATGTAACCGTGAAATTTTTAGTTTCTGGATCCATATCGACATCTGCTTTGGTTACTTTTGCCTTCATGTAACCTTCGCTTTGGTAGTATTGTTCAAGTAAATGTTTGTCACTTTCTAAGCGTTCTTTTTGTAAGCTTCCTGCTCCATCAAGAATACCCAAAATCCAATCTTCCCTAGTAAATATTAATTTTTTAAGTTCTCTGCCACTTATATTTTCGTTTCCAACAAAGCAAATTCTCTTAACCTTAGATATTGGTCCTTCTTCTACGTTAAATATAGCAATTGCTCTACCGTCAGTATCTACCTTGAGTTCAGATGTAATAATAGCCTGGTGGAAGTTCTTTGCAGAATATACATTTTTTATTATTAACTCGAGCCGTTTTAATTCTTCTTGGTCTAATGCCGGTATCTCTTGTAAGTTAATCTTTTTATCAAGCTCTTCGCTAATGACTTTGCCTTTTTTGTTTAAGAACTTAATCTCTTTTAAGACGTGTTTCTCTTTAATTTTGACATGCAGATTAAGTCCATCTGCGCCAACCAGTTCACCAAGCAGTTTTACATCTCGAATTCTTTTGAGATCAAAGTATAAATTATGAATCAATTGGCGAGTTTTTCTTGGATCAAATTTTTCTCCAATTTTATACGGTATCTTATTTAAGATGGCTTGCGTATCTACTAACTTGTTTCCAGATATGATTATATTTAAAATGGTTTTTGGGATATACTGTTGATTTGCTATATTGGCTGGTACTTGTGGCCCAGGATCAGCTTTTTGGCCATATTGCTCTTGGAAGTTTTGTGGGGGATTTGCAACATTTTGGTTAGCATTCACAGAGTGAATTGACAATAACAGCGATAATTTAAATAACGCTATATATATTGTTTTATAAAAGTTGTTACTCGATGGTATCATTTATAAGCTCCTGTTATTTTTTTTCTAGTCATCAATAATAAAGGCTCGATACAAAAGATAATACTATTTTTTTTTGAAATTGGCCAGTTATAAGAACCTTAAAATTGTGTATAATAATTTTATAAATAGATTTTCTTAATTTTTACTTTTTTAAAAAGGCAATAGTATGATTAAAATTACAAATACTTTAACGGGAAATAAAGAAGTTTTCAAGCCCTTGATACCAAATAAAATAAAAATGTATGTGTGTGGTGTCACTCCCTATGATGCTGCTCATGTAGGGCATGGTCGTGTATCAGTAGTCTTTGATGCTTTTTATAGATTGCTAAAGTTTTTAAATTATGATGTTACCTATTGTAGAAACTATACTGATATAGATGATAAGTTATTAAAAAAAGCAGAAAAAGAGTTTGGAGATCAACTAAGATATCCAGAAATAGCAAAAAAATATATAGATTTATATACTCAGGATCTGAAGAAGCTTAACTGCTTAACTCCTGATTTTGAACCTCTAGTCACAGAAAATATTCCTGAAATTATCGAATTCATAAAAAAATTGATAGATTCGGGGCATGCCTACGTCGTTGACAATGACGTCTATTTTAGTGTAAAAAGTTTTCCCGAGTATTTAAAACTTTCAAAACAAAACAAAGATGACTTAAAAGCTGGTTCTCGCGTAGAAATTAATGAGAAAAAGCAAGATCCATTAGATTTTGCTCTTTGGAAAGGGACCAAGGAGGGGACTTTTTGGGAAAGTCCCTGGGGATGGGGAAGACCTGGATGGCATATAGAATGTTCTGTGCTTGGAAATAAATATTTAGGTGAGCAGCTTGATATTCATGGTGGTGGCATGGATTTGATCTTCCCGCATCATGAAAACGAGATAGCGCAATCAGAGGCCCATAACAAAAAAAAATTTGTGAACTATTGGATGCATAATGCATTTGTCAGAATTGATAAAGAAAAGATGGCCAAATCACTGGGTAACTTTTTTACGTTAGATCAAGTATTTGAAAAATTTGATCCTATGCTAGTAAGATATTATATTTTAAAACATCACTATAGAGCTCCATTAGATTTTGATTTTGCAGAGCTTGAAGCTTGTAAAAAAAGTTATAACAAATTAGTTAATGCATTTCATGAGATTCAATGCAAAAAAGCAACACTTAAAGAAATACAAGCATCACCTATAGCTAGCAAAATGCTTGAATTTTTAGTTGACGATTTAAATATCTCAGGGGCATTAGGCGTTGCTTTTGAGAATTTAAGCGAGCTAAAAGAAAATACCAAAGAACTATGCTTGATTAAGACTATGCTCACAGAAGTTCTTGGGTTAACACTCAAGCCTCTTCCGGAAGAAACAGTAGAAATTACTCCAGAGATTCGGCAGTTAATTGCCGAGCGTGAGGCGGCACGGATTGCCAAAGATTGGGCGCGTGCAGATGCTATTCGTGATGAGTTGAAAGCTATGGGTGTTGATGTGCAGGATAAGAAAATTAAGTAAAAGAAAGGCCCCTTGTGTTTGTCGCATTTACGGCTTACACAAGGGGATATTTTTTCGATGCTTCTATCTTATTACATTTCGATTGATTTTCCCTTTTTTAGTTTCGCTTGTTCTTGTTTTGCGATATTTGTCAGATACTCTTTGAGATTTTCTAATAACTTTATATATTCATCTGTAGAAGTGTTTTTGGTATCTCTAAGCCACTCAAGGTTAAGAAGATTAAACATATTATTAGTTAGTAGCATTATGCATGCATCAGGTTTAAATTCTTTTGACTTTGGTTCCATTATTATTATTCCAACAAATTCAAGAGTAGAAGGATCAAAGTAGCTACGTATGTAATATTCTCTAGCGCCTATCAAATAGCTTTTAGTTTGTATAATTATCATAAATACACGTTTGTTATAGTTTATTTCGTTGGCATTTTCTTTTATGGTACTTGAAATAATTTTATGACTTATAGGTGAATTTAGATCTTGTATAATCCCCCTTATAGAAGATAGTTGTTTTTTGTTGGGTTTCATGAGCATAGCCTGGGTATTTGCAGTGAATGCTAAAATAAATATTAACAATAATTTCTTCATAATTTTCTCCTTATTTAGTATGAAGATTAATATATACTTTCACTTTCTAGTTTTAATATAGTAAAAATGGGTGTCAAAAAGCAAGCCTTTTGTAAAAAAAAATATTTTTTGCGAAAAGGCTTTCTAATGGGAATATTGGGGGAGTGTGTGAAAATTTGCAAAAAAACTGAAATATAGGGTTTTTGGATGTTTTGAGTAGTAAAAAGAGAGTGGTTCCCGTCATTTGGCGGGAACATGAGATTTTTAGCCTAAGAAGTTCTCAATCTTAGCTTTAAGATCGTCTTTGCTCATATAGCCGGTTTCTTTACCTTTTACTTCGTTATCTTTAATAAAAACAAACGTAGGCACAGAGGAAACACCATATTTAATAGAAAGTTCTCTTGCTTCGTCTACATTAATTTTTACAAATTTATACTTATCGCTAAGCTCTTTTTCCAATTCATCGATGATTGGTGTCATGTGTTGGCATGGACCACACCATGGTGCATATACGTCTAAAACAACCGGTTTTGTTGCTTCTTCAATTTCTTGTTTGTGATTTTCTTGAGTAACTGCTATAACTGCCATAGTTTCTCCTCAGGCTACGTTTATAATTTTTAATATAGTATAAGATTATAGTATAAGTAGTATAACGCAAAGTTCTTGTTTTTTTAAATGTGACTTTAAAGTGCCTAAGAATAAGTCTTTTTCTAAATATATATTTTATTAGATATCACCTTATTTATGTAGTAGGAATAGATTTTGGGAATTCCTTTTCAGTTTCTTTTTTTACTATTTTTTTATCTTGATCTTTTATACTTTTTTTTCTTGGATAACATTTTTCTTTTTTATCAAGATCTCTATCTTTATAATAGTCTATTTCTAAGCATACAAGGGCTTCAAAATTTGGGTACGTTTCTTTTGGAAGATTGGGATCCTTTATTGTTTTTCCATCTTTTTTTGTGCCTATTATATCAAAGTATAATTTCTTTCTATCTTCTATGAGGTAATTTTGTTTGGTTCCATTATTATATTCAGTGTATATTTCTATATATGATCGCTTTGTTTTTTTGTCTTTCTTTTTATCTATTTTTATCCATTTCCATAAGATAGGATCACCGTCGATTCTTTTTGTTTGTATTATTTTTATTTCAGAGAGATCAATTCTTTGTGGGGTAAGAACTTTGAGAGAGCTAAATGTGCGGTTTTTAAGATCTATTTTACTTGAGGAGGTTTTTGTCGGGGCAATAAAAACAGGTATTCGCCTATAAGCATTGTCTATCGAAGTGTTATTTATTACATAGGTAGTATCTTGGTTTGCAACCAATTTTATTGAGCCATAAAAATTGACTCTGTGTTTTTTGGTCCCAGCAACTTCGCTAGTTTGACCTGACCAGTTTACTAGTAGAAAGAGAGAAGAAATAAAAATGGTAGAAAAAATAATT
>Ga0180433_10005289_pt1 | contig 17554 bp, 13 predicted proteins | sample SS_ome_8_FD_132980 | JGI IMG/M metagenome (GOLD analysis project Ga0180433, IMG submission 132980) | Hypersaline lake sediment archaeal communities from the Salton Sea, California, USA - SS_1_D_1 metaG | ecosystem: Environmental > Aquatic > Non-marine Saline and Alkaline > Hypersaline >... | reverse complement strand
CGGGCTGACCCGGGAGGCCACCGCCTCCAGGTACTGCCGCCGCAGCGCCGCGAGGCGCCACGTCTCGGCCACGAGCTGGCGGCAGAGGCGTTTGGCGGGGTCATCGAGGGCGCTCGTGCCGTCGTGGATGCGGCGGGCCATCTCGGTGACCTCGTGTTCCCTCAAGGCTTGAAATAGTTTCAGAGAAGGGTACAATGTTTGGTGGCTCGAATGGCGTATGCGAAAGCAACCGCCCATGGCTACAGAACTCAGCCCCACACTCGAGGATTATCTGAGGGCCGTCCACCGCATCGAACGCGAGCAACGTGTCGCCCGGCCCCGGGACATCGCTCGTGCGCAGAAGGTGGCGGCCTCCACCGTCACCGCTGCGCTTCAAAGCCTCGCCGAGAAGGGTCTGATCAACTACGAGCCTTACGGCCTGATTACACTGACCGAGACGGGGCGAGCCGAAGCGCAGCAACTTGCCGACCGACACCTGATCATCAAAGACTTTCTGAAGAAAATCCTCGGTCTGGAACCCGACCGCGCCGAGTCGACGGCGTGCGGCATGGAGCACGTCGTCGGGGCGGAAGCGCTGGAACGGTTCCTGTGTTTCGTAGCGTTTACGGAACGCTATTGCCAGAACGGGTCGAGATTTCTCAATGATTTCCGCCAGTTTATCAAAGACGGAGCGGACGGACGAACGTGCCAGGAGTGCCTGGACGAATACAGGAAGGCGCTGGCGAGTGAGGATGAAGCCCGCGATTAGACAAAATGACAGGGAGCCGCCCCGGCCACGGCCCGGTGGCCGTTCGGACCGGCGTCGTAGGACACATGCGGGTCGCTGAACGGCGGCGTCGCTGCGCCGCAGTGCCGCAAGGATACCGAATCAGGAAGATTGGCGCGGGGTTTGAGAAAGGGTGGGCTTCACAATATCAGGCCGGGTGTCAATCGCCTACAAACCTGACGGGGTATCCTGATTGCTCTCAATGGAGGCCGGGGGCGGTTTCCGAGAGTCCTCGCGTGCCTCCAGGGCATCGAGCACGCGCTGGCGGAAGAACAGGGGAGGCCCGGCATCCAGGAATTGCCTGGCCAACGCGCGCCCGCCCGCGGGGTCGAGTTCGACGGCGCGACACACGATGTCGGCCCGGAACTGGGGATCGGTGACCTCGGCGAAAAGGCCCCGCAACTTGCTGAGGCTGTCGGCCGCCTGAATCTGTTGTTCGATACCGCCCTCGCCGGGTCTGTCGGACCAAACCGCCGAAGGCGCCGCAGAATCCGTGGCGGCGGGGTGCTCGTCCGCCTCCGGCCGCGCCACGGGCAGGCCCCGGCCGCCCATCCACAGAAGACCGACCACCCCCCCGGCCGCCGCCAGGCAGAGGGCAACCGTCACGGTCCGCGGCCAGAGGCGCGATCCCGCCGCTAGGGCCAGGCCCGCCACCAGGAAGAGCGAGATGGACGGGCCCACGGAAAAGTCCAGCCGGTCGGCGAACAGCACTCCCACGACCGTCGCGACGAGGCCGAAGCCCCATCCGATGAGGAACCGGCGGCCGTCCCGCCGCGCAAACAGGGCCGAGGTGACGGCCGGCACAATCAGGAATGCGAAGATCAGAAGGATGCCGGCGATGCGGGTCGCCCACGCAATCACGATGCCCGCCAGCGCGTACCACAGGACGTCCCATGCCACGAGCCCCGGGCCGGCTTCCCCGCCCTCCGCGTACCCGCGGAGCACGCGGTCGAACGGCCGGCGGAAGCCCCAGAACCCCGCACCCGCCACGGCAAAGATGACGCCGCTGGCGGCGATGTCTTCCCAGGTCACCCACAGAATGCTGCCGGCGAGCATGCCCTGAACGTGAATGTGGCCGCCGGGCGCCAGGCCCACGAGGAAGAGGGCGGCCGCCGCGGCAAGGGCGTAAGAGATGCCGATGATCGCCTCCAGCGGGACCTGTCGAACCCGCCGCCGGCCGAGGGCGTAGAACGCCGCCGCCGCGCACGCGATGGCCACGCCGCACCCGTACCCGGCCCAGGAGTCCAGGTGCACGCCGAACGCCAGGTGGCCGACGACCATCCCCACGACCACCGTCTGGGCCATCGCGATATCGATGAAGATGACCTCGCGCTTCAACACGTAAATGCCCAGGTAGCCGAGCATCGCCAGCATGAGCGCGGACGCCAGCAGGGGGAGGCCGAACAGGGCAACGAAGTGTTCCATGGCACCGGCTCCTCTCATGCCGCCCGGGGCGCCGGGCAGGCGGCCCGCACGGCCATCGCCATCAGGAACGCCCCGCCCAGGGCAAGGACGAGCGTGGGCCCGTAGGGCAACCCCCAGTGCCACGAGGCGAGACATCCTGCCGCGCACGCCCCGAAGCCGACGGCCCAGCCGACGGCCACGGCCCGTCCCCAACGCCGCGTGAACATGGCCGCAATCGTCGCCGGGATCATCAGGAACGCGTAGGCGAGCAGCACGCCCGCGATGGGGACGATCAGGATGGTGATAATGCCCTGCGTGGTGAACAGGAGGAAGTCCCACCGCCGTTCTTTCGCCGCCCTGCCCTCGGCCAGCGCGATGAACCGATCACGGTAGACGTAATGGAAGAGAAGCAGGACGGCATAGACGCCGGCCGTCACGGCGACGAGCGGCCAACTGACCCACGCCATGGCCCCCGCCAGGGTCTTGTTGACGTAGGTTTCACCGCCGGAAAGTTTGTCGCCCATCAGGAGGGAGGCCAGCAGCGCGGCCGCGTAGAGCGTTCCGATGACGGCCTCGCGGGGGATGAGCGTATTTCTCGGCCGGATGCCCGCCAGCAGGCCGGCGCCGGCGAGGACCATGGCGGTCGAGACCAGGTACGAGCCCGCCGTGGCATACTCGACGCCCAGCGCCAGGCCCACCAGGGCGCCGAGGGCGGCCAGTTGGTCCAGCACCAGGTCCGAGAAGATCAGCGTCCGCCGGACGATGTGCAGGCCGACGTACGTGTGCAGGACCAGGACGACGGCCAGCAGGGTCAGTTGCAGGAGAAGGAAGTGCAGGCTTTCGGACATGGCGGTCTCCGGCAGGCGTTGGCGCGCTCGGGCGCCGGCCTTTCAGATTGAAGGTCCTTCCTACTCCTTGGCCAGCATCCCCGCCCTCTCCGCCGCGGCGAGGAGGCGGTCGATCCAAAGATCCACCAGCGAGAAGTAGTCGGTCGCCTTCGGCTCGCCGCCGACGTACAGCGGGACGATGACCGGCTCGGCCCCCACGCGGGAAGCGACCATCCGGATCTTCTGTTCGTCGAAGTAGTTGGCGGCCAGGATGAGGCGGATGTGCCGCCCCTTCATCATCGTCACGAGTTCGTTCACGTGCCTGGGCGTCGGCGGGATGCCGGGCTTCGGTTCCACCGTCCCCGCCTCTTCCAGGTCGAAGATCTTGATGAAGTAGATCCAGTTCTTGTGGTAGGTGACCAGGGGGGTGCCCCAGAGGGGGCGCATGCGTTTCAGCCACCCGCCGGCGTAGTCGGCCAGGGGTTTGCCCTTGAGTTTGTGCTCTTGAAGGAAGGCAACGAGCGTGCCGTTGTGGGCCATGCGGCACAGGGTTTCGGCGCCGAGCAACTCGGGCAGTTTGTCGCCGAAGAGGCGTGTGTCGATTTGGGCGAGCAGCCTTTCGAGGTTGGCTTGGTAGGCAGCCTTGCCCTCCGGGTCGTTCTTGATCAGACCGTGGCCGATGTTACGGGCCACGGTCTTCATATTTACCGGGCTGCACGTCATGTGCGGGTTGCCGTAGATATGGACGCCGCCTTCCGCCCGGGACAGTTTGGCGGGCTTTTCGAGCAGGGGGATGCCCTCGGCCACCGCCACGTACCCCGGCTGCCCGCTGCGGACGTGCGTGTTGCCGGACTTGTCGATGACCGTGGGCAGCCACATCTCCAGGTCGAGGCCGGTGGTGACCAGGACCTGGGCCCGCCCGGCCATGTCCACGAACGAGGGTTTCGGGCGGATGAAGTGCGCGTCCTGGTCGCCGCGGACGATGGCCTGCACCGAGACGCGGTCGCCCCCGATGGTGCGGGCGAGGTCGGCGTAGTCCGGCAGGGTGGCGACCACGCGGAGCTTTGCCGTCTCCGGGTCGGCGGGCCGCGCGTCCCTGACAGCAAGGGCGACGACGGCCGCCGAGATCAAGAACATCGCAATGGTTGTTGAAAGTCGCATGGCAATTCCTCGATTCAATAACGGTCGTGTTTGTGCGGACCGGCCACGAAGATGATCTGGAGCATCCCGACGTCCTCGGGCGCCTCCATCCCCCGGCCGTCCACGTGGTTGTACTCCAGCCGGTACTTCACGAAGGGACTCTGGTGGTACGTCAGATACGGGCCGACTTGCCACCGGTACGGGCTGGAGGCGTCGTAGGCGAGCGGCCTCACGTCTGTGCCGGCCACGGCGTAGGACTTGCTGTCCGGCTGGAAGTAATCGACCCGGACGCCCAGGTCCACTTTCCGGGAGACCTTCGACTGGACGTAACTGTAGGCGCCCCAGGCGGTCAGGCTATCCTCGCCGGAGCCTTCCGGCGCCACGAGGTCGCGGTCCAGCAGGTACAGTTCGCTGCGCCACTCGACGTTGCGATACCGCATGCGTTCGGTCGGTTCCCACCGCACGGTCCAGTCCAGGCCGTACACACGGGTGCTCTGGGTGTCGTAGACGCGGCCGCCTACGGCGGCGGGGACCTGCCAGTCATCGTTCCAGCCGAACAGGCCGGTGGCGCCCACCTCGAAATAGGTGTCCTTGGAGAGGTCGCGGAAGTTCTTGTAGTGGACGAGGACGGAGGGCGTCCCGTGGGGGTTCCCGCCGAAGAGCCGGTCGTTGTCGCCCTCGGTGACCTGGAGGGTCAGTTTCTGCGACGCGCCCCAGAGCGTGGGCAGGGTGGCGTCGGCCGAGACGCCGGTCTGGTTCAGGCCGCCCTCGCCGAAGATCTCCCTTAGGGCCAGCGGGAAGTCCACCTGGTCCAGGGCGTGCTTGTGCCAGCGGTTGACCACGCCGAACTGCTGGCGGAACTTCCCGAACGTCAGGTTCACGCCCTCAGTGACGCCGAAGCGGGTCATGTAGGCCTCGCCCAACCGGGTCCAGTCCTCGGTGACGGGAATGGCCGCCTTGAACTTGCTGTAGGGGTCCAGGTACGACTCGATGTGGATATCCATCACACGGAAGTCGGCGTCGGACCGCCGGCGGTTGTCCTTCTGGTGTTGGTACTTCCCAATGACATCGCCGGCCACGCTGATCTCGGGGTTCAGGTCCTGGAGGCTGAGCCAACCCGCCTGGAACCCTCCTTCCTTCTCCTTCAGTTCCTCGGCGGCTTCCTGGGCCTTCTCCTTGGCAAGTCGGCGTAGGGCGGCCAGTTCCGATTCTTCGGATTCGGCCGCGGCCGGGTTGGCCTCGCGTAACGCCTGGATTTGTTCCTTCAGGCCGGCGATCTCGGCCTCGTATTCCTCGCGCTGCTCGTGGACTTGTCGGCGGAGTTCGGCGATCGCCGACTTGAGGGCCTCAATCTCGTCGGCCGGCGGAGCCGTCGCCTCCGCCCAGGCCGTGGAGGCAATCAGACATATCAATCCCAATGCTCCGGCAAACCGTAAGCAAATCATTGCACTTTCTCCTCCCTGAGCCGGACTCCCACCCCCGGGACGCGGAAACACCGCTCCTGGTGCCCGCGGACCCTTGGGGGCCTCGTCAAAAAACTGGGGGGAATCTCAAACCGACAGCGGGAGGGGAGGGGCACGAGGGGCGTGCGATGCACAGAAGGCTATCTGCGACGCGGCCGGCGCAGGCGGGCACGGACGCTCAGGCGCCGCGCCGATGCAAGCCGCCAACTCTGCCGGCAAGACGCAGTCGGCGTGGAAGGCCGCAAGCAGAAGACAGATCGGACAGGGGCCGCTCCGGGGGCGGGAGCGAGCGTGGACTTCCTGTGACCCGGCACGGCCATCCAGGCGGGCCAAAGCAAAACTTTCGCTGGCCAGGGCCGACGGGTAAGAATGTTCATGGAGGGCCGGGTGGACGATGTGCGACCCGACGCTGGCAAACAGAACTGCCAGCATCCCCGTCAGGAACAGCAATCGTCTGTAGCGCGTGTGTGCCATCTCCCGCCGTCCGGTACGGGCATCCTCGTCGGCCGTGCTAAGGCGCGGCCCTTTATGCGAATCATAGCAAGTTGGCAGAGAAGGTCAAGGCTGCAAAGGCCCCGGCGCGGCTCTCGGACTCTGCGGGAGGTCGTCGCGATCCTGGCCCACGGCCTGGTCCGCTTGCACTTGGTCCTCACCCCTTTGTGTCACGCAGCCCTAGCCGGCGCCCAGCAACTTCAGCGCCCTGCCGTACTCGGCGGCGATGCCGTCGATTACGTCGAAGGGCCTGAGAGGCTCGGGCAGGACGTCATAGGTGTAGGTCTCAATCTCGATGTGTTCGGTCAAGCCGTCGGCCAAGACAGCGGCCGAGCGTCCATCCAGCAACTCGGCGGTGGATTCCAACGCCCCGGCAGCGGTGAAGTGCAGCGGCACGTGGAAGTGGACGCGCCACCGGCAGTCATCACCTTGAGCCCGGGGGTCGGCCAGGGCGTCGGGCAGATCCGGGTAGGTCTGCATCGTCCCGTCGCCGGCCAGGACGCTGACCTGGTGGAGATACACCGCATCGTTGAAGCGTTCAACCTCGGCCAAGGCCTGAGGCGAGCCGTCCAGTTGCAAGGCCGAACTGAGTTGGACCTTGCCGACGCGGACGCCGGCGGCAGTCAACCGTCGGGCGCCGTCGGCGAGGTCTTCAAACTTCACCGCCAGGTGTGCCGTGTCCAAGCAGACGCCGATGTGTCTGGTTAATATGTCCCGTGCGGCCGATGCATCCACGCCAAGCGTCCCGGCCAGACGTGCCGCCCCTGTCTTTGCCAGCGGGCCCGTGAGGAACCCGATCGTCCCCGATACGTCTTCGAGGTAACAGTCCGGTTCGGGCTCCAGGGCCAGTACGATCTCCTTGCCACGAGCGCAGCGAACGGTATGGAGATGGGCGGCGACGTCGGCAAGGGTCTCGGCCATGGCGGCGACATCGGCATCGGAGCGTATCCATTGGCCGTAGGAGCCGGGGACGGTGCTGATCGAGCCGGTAAGCCCCTCGTCCATCAGTCCGGCCAGGATGTCGGCCAGGTCGATGGTGTAGTCGCGGCGCTCGCCCCTGCGCCAGTCGGGGCGGTAGACGTCAGTCTTGACGGGCGCGGCGTGGAAAGACCCATAGGGGAAGCCGTTAATGGTGAATACGTAGAGGCCGTGGTCGCGCAGGAACCGACGGAAGGCCCCCAGCGTCTCTGGCCTGGCAAGTTGACCGGCAGCGAGGCGGCTGAGACGGAGGCCCAGTCCGAACGGCCGGTCGACCCCAACGCGGTCGCGGACCTTCAGCGTCTTACCGGCGATGGCGGCGAGGTTCTCCGGCCAGGACTCGCCGGGATGGACGTTAAGGCAATAGGTCAAGTGAATGGGTGGGGCGTGACGAATCTTCATGTGCGGTTCCGTCCGAAGCGGCGCGTCAAGGACGTCACAGCGTCTTCAACGATCTCGGGGCTCATCTGATGCACCTCCACCTTGCTTCCCAGCCCATTCGGCAGTGTGACGTTCAACACCCCGCCGAGGTGCTCGCGGAACTGTTCAAGCCCCTCGAGTATCTCCAGTGTGCCTGAGGAAGTCTTTCGCGCCAGCAGCGGCGAGAAGACCGGAAGGCCGCAGGCGATCATGGCCGAGACGATCCTCTCGAACTCTGCGGCCGTCAGCAGCGAGTGCCGCATCGCGTAGTAGGAATCCACGGCGATGCCGACGGCGACGGCCTGTCCATGGCCGAGACGGTACCCGGAGAGGACTTCCAGTTTGTGACCGGCCCAATGGCCGAAATCGAGCGGCCTGGCCGAGCCGAACTCGAACGGGTCGCCGTTGGTGCGGATGTGATCCAGATGCAGCCGGGCGCATCGGCGAATCGCTTGCTCCATCGCTCCGGAATCGCGGCCGCGCAGCCTCGAGGCATGATCGCAGAGAAAGTTGAAGAATCCGGCATCGGCGATAATGGCGACTTTGAACGCTTCGGCGATCCCGCCGACCCAGTGGGCCTGGGGCAGTGTCTCCAGTAATGACAGATCGTTGAGAACCGCAAACGGCGGGGCGAACGTGCCCACGAAGTTCTTTTGTCCGTGTTCGTCCATGCCATTCTTGACGCCGATGCCGGCGTCGTTCTGGGCCAGCACCGTGGTCGGCACGCGCACCAGCCGGAGCCCGCGGTGCACGATCGAGGCCGCGAAACCGACCATGTCGAGCACGGCCCCGCCGCCGACGACGATGACATAATTGTGGCGGTCGAGGTGGAGGTTGCCGATCGTCCACATCACGTCGCGGACGGTGTTCCAGTCGTTCTTGGCTTGCTCGCCGCCGGGCACGACCACCGGGGCACCGGCCAGTTCCAGCCGCCCTTGGCGTTGGTGGAAGTATTCCTTGATCCGTCCCCGCAGCGACGGATGGGCCTTGTCTACCCCGGCGTCCACATACGCCACGGCCCGGATCCTCTTGGTCTGGCTGTGCCTCTGGAGCGTCTCGGCCAGCAGCGGATTATCGACCGAGAACACATCCCGCGTGAAGTGCACGGGATATTCAAACGACACGGAGATCGACTGATGGTACACGTCGTCGTCCGTCTTTGCGGGAGAGGGGACAGCGGGCTGATTGTCCATGTCAGCGATCATATCACTCATCCTTCATTGAGCCATTCTCGCGTCGCGGCCGACAATTCCAGCAGCGACCGCACGCCGCCCAGGTCGATGCTCGCGGCCCAGGTGACTGTATTGGCCGACCCCGCCCGGCCGTGAGAGCCACGGATGCGGCTGGTGTCCCGGCTGACGGATCCCGGCGGCCAGCCCCAACGCAGTTCGCATGGATCGTAACCGGGCTTGTTGTGGATGTCCACATGCCCGGCATAGTCGGGGGCCTGTCGCTTCTCGTGCCACCAGGGATACGCAAACCACCTGTCCGCGGCGGCCACGGCCACCAGTTCGCCGCTGTTTGCATGATCGATACCAAAGTCGCGCCGGCGGGGACGGTCCATGAGTTCTTCAACGCCCGGTAGCCGAGATAACGCGTCGCGGGTTGGCTCGATGTCGCCGCGGTCGGCCACGTACACGTGGGCGATTTGGTGATCGACCATGGCGAAGGCCCTGCTGCCCGGCAGGTCTGGATACAACATGTCCCGTACCGAACGCGTTTTGAACAGGCCGGCCTCGGCGAGGGCGCGGTTGGGAAATACGGCTCCGGTCACGGGACGTATCGCGTAGTCGCCGAAGACCAGGACTTCGTATCCCATTTCCCTGGCGGCGTTGAGGAGTCGGGCCAACTGCCTCTCGAGAACGTTCAAGGCTGCCCGGGCGCGGGGTCCGGTCGGATCGTGCCGCTGCAAGTCGTAATCCAGCGTCGGCAGGTACGTCAGGCAAAGGTCCGGCGCCAGTGACTCCTCGCGCAGCACCGCCAGCGTCGCATCGATGATCCAATTGCCGACAGCGGGCCGGGCCATCGGACCCCAGTAATGGCGCAGATTGAATGGCTTGCCGATCTGCCGGCAGAGGCGGTCGTACAGCCCCGCCGGCCGGTCGCTGCAATCCATAATCATGCCGCCGTGGTGTTTGTGGATGGGGGCGGGGGTCAGGACGATGTCGGCCTCCTCCCCCATGCTCTGCTGCCAGAACAGCATGGCGACTTTGCCGCCGCAGGCACGCAGGTCGTGCCATATCCGCTTACCGGCGACTAAGTTGGCCGGTTGCTCCCAGAACATCGGTCTAGCCAGTTGACGCAGGTACACGCCGTTGGAGACCATGCCGTGGCTGGCCGGTGCCGACGCCGTGCGAAAACTGGCCTGGACGGTACAGGTGAGGGCAGGAAAGACCGTCTCGACCGCCCGGAACGTCAGATCGCCCCACTCCCATTCCTGCGACAAGGCTGCGGTGTCGACGATGAGTAGTTTGTGAACGGTTTGGGTTCCCATACTCTTACTCAACTTGAATAGAATCGCCTGGATAGCAATACACTGACAATAAACATGGCAGCCAGGGGTAACGCAAGCAGCCTGCCGGACCACTCGACCATGGCCACCAGCGACGCTTGAATCAGCAATAGGAGGCGGAGATGCCCGCCGACGGCGAGTTGCACCAGCGCCGGCTTGGGCCGGCCCCTCAGCGGCATGGCGGTGACGAGCCCCAGCAGCAAAATCGCGGCAGCCAACCCCCAATGGTACGTGTACACGCCGGCAACCATGCCGGTCAGGGAATCGCCGGTCCTCTTCAGGACGGTGATCCACGCGATATACCAGCCGACCAGGGCGGCGGTCGGCAGGAGCCGAGCCACGCGTTGGCGTTGGGTTTCGCAACGGGCGATGTGCGTGACGGCGGCGATGTACACTGTCAACCCGGCTGCGGAGACGATCACCAGAGGGCTAATCAGAGCCGAAGGGCCGAAGGCGGCCGAGCCGACCAGCAGGCTCAGCCCGCGGCAGGCGCCCATGCTCAGCGGACCGGCGACGGGCAGGCGCTTGAGGCAGCCATCATAGGCCAGGATCGTTCCCGCCAGCGCCAAGGCCACGTACCCGGTGGTCCGCCCGGCCACGAATGAGACGATCAGGCCCATTAAGATCACCATGACCGCGGCCAGCACGACGGTACGGGGTTTCATTTCCCCTGCCGGCAGAGGTCTGTCAGGGCGGTCGCGCCGGTCTTCGGTCAGGTCGAACCAGTCGTTACACAGCAACCCCGCGCAGTACATCAGAAGACTTACCCCCACCGCCAGGGGCAGCCGGAGCCACGGGTTGTCCGCCTCACGTCCCGATGCCATGGCCAGGCAGAATCCGGCGGCCGGATCGCCCGGCACGGTCAGCAGGGTAGGCAATCGAAGCAGTTGCAGCCAGGCTGTTAATCGCGAGCGTTTGGGCTGACGGGTATCGTGACCGCTCACTGGCCGGTCCTCATCATCCGCCCGTTAGGGTTGCTCATTGACCGAGGGACAATGCCACCCGCCCCTCCTCGCGCGCCGCCGGCTGGCCCGGATTGCCCGCGGATTGTTATCGTTGAAACGTCTGGGGGTCCGGCGGGACCAGGTCGAACCGGGGGTTCCAGTTAGGCGAGTGGCTGTAGAACGCGTTAGCGTTGCCGAACACCAATCGGTGAATGGTCTGCGGGTCGTGGCCATCAGCCTTCAGATACTCGATAACCTTTATCAACGCCAGGGGGTCGGAGATACCCCAATCGGCCGACCCGGAGACGATGAGATTCTCCGAGCCGTACGTACGGACAATGGCGCTGACCCGCTCCGGTGTCAGTTTGCTTATGGGATAGACGGTCAGGCCCAACGTGCAATTGCTCTGGCGGGCCTGTTCCATGGTTTCCTCGGTATTGTGGTCCAGATAGACCTTCTCCTCGGGGAAACCCAGTCCGCGGATGAGTTTCAGACTGCGCTCAATGCCCTCGGGCTTGTTGAAGTGCGGCAAATGAACGATGACCAGCATGTCGCGCTGTTTGGCAATCTCCAACTGCCTGGCGAATGCGTGCTCCTCGTTGTCGGTGATGTTGTTATAGCCGATCTCGCCTATGGCCACGCAACGCGGGTGATCGAGATATTCATCCATCCCCGCCAGAACCTCGTCAACCAACCTCCTGTCCTCCGCCTCCTTAGGGTTGTATGCGATAGCGCTATAATGATCAATCCCGAACCGCTGGGCACGAATCGTCTCGAACTCCAGTATGAGCCGAAAGTAGTCAAAGAACGTCCCGGCGTAGCGGCGGTTTGACCCCAACCAGAACGACGGCTCGACGCATGCGCGGATGCCGGCTGCGTACATGGCCTGATAGTCGTCCGTGGTGCGCGAGTACATGTGGATGTGCGGTTCGATAATCCTCATCGGCGGCTCCTTGTATCAATACGGCACTTGAGTCCTGCTTATAATCTTTACGAGTTCGAGCCTGAAAACGCAATCGTAACACTTTGGAAGTGTCAACCTAGAACAGGAATTTTTAAAGACGCGATTTTTCTTCGCGGGGGACGGGGACTCAACCCGGCTCTAAATCAGTCGGGGGCGGATCAGGCCCCGGCTCGACCTCACGCACCTCGTAGCCGTGCGAACAACGGACACAGACGACGGCACGGCTCACACCGAGAACCGGGTGGATTTGTCAGCGCATTCTCAGCGCGCACTTGAGCCTGTTGCACGAACCGCGCGGCGGCCTTCCCAGGCTGCCGCGGCATCGCCCGCATCGGGCGTAGCGGCCTAGAAACGCCACGACACGCAGGCACCGGGGACTTGTGCAGTGGGCACCGGGGCTTTGTGCAACAGGTTCACTTGCCCCGGGAGGCCACTCGTTGTCATCCGTTGTCAAGAGAAGGGGACGCGGAAAAGATAAGGCGAGGGCGCGCAAGTTTCGCGTGTGTCAACGCCTCCGCACACTCGCCATCATATATCACTGGTGGGCCACCAGGGACTCGAACCCCGGACCCGCTGATTAAGAGTCAGCTGCTCTGCCAACTGAGCTAGTGGCCCACGGTTTCGCTGAGCCTCGTCTCCGCCCGTGCTTGTGCCGCCGCCTTCGTGACCCTCTTCCCAAGACCCTACCCAACCTCATCCGCCCATATAGTGCCTGCCCTGAGGCGTGCCGTCAAGGGAAAAGGCGCGGGTCCGGCCTCGGGATACCACGCGGTTAGCCGGTTGCGGCGAAAGCGGAAAGCCTCAAATCGGAAAGCGGAAATCGGAAACGGGTGCGCGGCTACACCGGTGCGCGGGAGATTTATTTCCCGCCGGACTTGCTCAGCGCATTCTTTTTCACCGCAGAGCACGCCGAGGGCGCAGGCGTGATTCACTTCACATTGCACGTTTCTCGTTGTCGCCTGCCCGATGCGCGAAGTGTCATTTGGCATTTGGCATTTATCATTCTCCGACTCGCACTTCTCATTCGCCGTCCGGCGCGAGGGAAGCCAGTTTCTCCTTCCGGTCGGCTTCCAGCAGCGCATCGAGGAGGGCTTCCAGGTCGCCCTGCATCACCTGGTCCAGGTTATGGGCGGTGTAGCCGATGCGATGGTCGGTCACGCGGTTCTGGGGGAAGTTGTAGGTGCGGACCCGCTGGCTGCGGTCGCCGGAGCCGACCTTGGACTTGCGGTCGGCGGCGCGCTTGGCCCGCCGCTCGGACTCGTAATGGTCCCAGACGCGTGCGGTCAGAATCCGGAGGGCCCTCTCGCGGTTGCGGTGCTGGCTCTTCTCGTCCTGCATGCTGACGGTGATGCCCGTAGGCAGATGCTTCATGCGTACGGCCGAGGAGGTCTTGTTCACGCTCTGCCCGCCCGGGCCGCTCGCGCGCATCGTATCGACCTGGAGATCCTCTTCCTTGATCCCGATATCCAGTTGTTCGGGTTCGGGCATGGCGGCCACGGTGGCGGCGGAGGTGTGGATGCGTCCCTGGGCCTCGGTCTCGGGCACCCGCTGGACGCGGTGGCCGCCGGACTCGAACCGGAGGCGCCGGTAAACGTTCTCGCCCTCGACGGCGAGGAGGGCCTCCTTGAACCCGCCGAGGTTGGTGGGGCTGGCGCTCAGGCACTCGTGCTGCCAGCCGCGGGCGTCTGCATAACGGGTGTACATATCAAGAAGGTCGCGTACGAAGAGCGCGGCCTCGTCGCCGCCCGTGCCGGCGCGGATTTCGAGGATGACGCGGGTGGCTTCGGCGCCCTCCTCGCGGTCGAGAAGCCGCTCCTGCATCTGGGCCAGCAGCCGCTGCTCCAAGTCGGCCTGGACGCGGGCCTCGGTCTCGGCGAGGCTGCGCATCTCGGGGTCGTGGGCCTCGGCCTCGCGGAGGGCCTCGGCCTCGCGACGGGCCTGGCGGGCCGCCTGCCAACGACGGTACGGGTCCACCAGGTGCATCAGCCTGCCGCGCTCGCGCATGAGGGGGGCCACGCGAGCGGGGTCGCCGGCCACATCCGGCTGGGCGACGAGGGCGTCGATTTCATGGACCCGTCGGTCGTACTGACCCAGCCGGGCCGCCAGCGCCTGGTCCTGGCGAGCGTTGAGGTCGGTCATCGTGTGCTCCCGCCTGCAAAAGGGAGGAGGCGGTCTTGCATCCCTCTCCCGTCAAAGGAGAGGGGAATGAGAAAACCTCCGCTAATGAGTGTCCAGCATCATCCTGTTCTTATTGTACCTTCGGGGCGACGGGTGGCAAGAGGCGGCCACCGGTCCCTTGCTTTTCGCGCCGCGGCCGGGTAGATTGAGGCGAGACATTTCCACCCCGGGCACCGGGAGAGGAGCCCTTGATGGCGAACCGACGTCTGACAACGGTGGCGTTGGCATCCGTGTGGACGCTTGCGGCTGCGGGCCCGGCGTGGGCGGCCGGCAGCCTGACCATCCCGCCATCCGAGCACATACCGAATGTCCCCGGCCGGGGGCTTCTCATGGCCTACTCGGGCCTCGACGGCGCCACACACGTCGGGCCGCCCCTGGTGGCCACGCTGAGCAAGGGGGTGACCCTCCGGTTCCACCTCAAGGGCGAACCGGCGCTGGAGTTGCTGGTACCCGGGGCGCACCTCCTCAGGTGGCGCGCCGCCACGGGCGACCTACTGCTGGCCGACGTGGCCGGCGACAAACTCCCGCTCATCGTGGCGTTCGCGTCGTCGAATCTGGTGGTGGGGCGACTGCCCGCCGGAAGCCGGGCCGTGCTCCGGGGCAGCGCATCCAACATCAGCCTCATGCGCAACCGCGTCGGCGACCGGATCCGTTTTGCCCTTGCCTGCAGCTCGCAGGGTCTGCATGCAGCGGCGCAGGAGGCCTCCCAGGGTCTGAAGACCTCGCTCGAGACGCTCGTCGAGAACCGGCTCGTCTTCTTTGCCGAGGCGCCGCACGGCAGCGAGAACCTGGCGCCGGAGCGGGCCCGGACCCTCGCCAAGGCCTTCTCGGTCATGAAGGTCAACATCCATGCGCCGGCACCGCCCTTCGCGGTGCACTGGACCACGCCCGCCCGCTGGCCGATCGAGCACCAGGACGCCTGGGCATCGGCCTTCCACGCCATCGGCCTCATGCACCTGGACGTCTCGCTGGCCAAGGAGGCGCTGACGACCGTGTACGGCACGGCCACGCCGGAAGGTCTGATCCCCACCCGGTCGGGCCCGGGCACGAGCGCCGAGGTGGCCGGGCCGCCCATGCTCGCCCGGGCCGCCTGGGCGGTCTACCAGCACAAGCGTATACGTGAGCGGCGGTTCCTGCGGGCCTCCTATGACGTCGTTGCCAAGCAGATCGAGTGGTTCATGCGGCACCGGCGTCTGGGCGGTCCGCCACCGGCTGAGAAGGCGCTGACCTTCGGCGTGCCGCTGTATGCCTGGACCTCGGCCAAGGAGGCCGGCATGGGTAGCTCGCCGCGATTCGCGGGGGGCGCCGAGTTCGCCGCCGTCGACCTCTCCACCTACATCGCCGCAGAGTGCCGAATGCTTCAACGGATGGCCCAGGCGCTGGGGTACGGCACTTCGGCCCGGATGTGGGGCAAGCGGGCCGACGTCATCGCCCGCGCCGTCCGCAAGCACCTCTGGGACGCCGAGGCCAGCTTTTTCTTCGATCGGACGGCACCGGACGGCGAGTGGATCCGGGTGTGGTCGTGTACTGGCTTTATGCCGCTGGCCCTCGGCGTGGCCGACGACGACCAGGCCGACCGCCTCCTGGAACATCTGGCCGGCGACCGGTTCCACACGCCAGCGGGCGTGGCGACGCTCGGAAAGAACGAGACTGCCGCCAACGGCACCGGGTGGACAGGGGGCGTTTGGATGCCCCTGAACTACCTGTTGGTGCGCGGCTTGGCGGCACGCGGCCGGGCGAAGGCTGCACGTGACTTGGCGGAACGTACCCTCGCCACCATCACCCGCCGGTACCACGAGGCCGGCACGCTGGACGAGTTCTACCCGGCCGGTCAGGGGGCGCGCGATTACTTCCCCACCGCCGCCGTCTTCGCCGACCTGGTCCTGCGACCCGTGCCGTGAACAGCCCATCACCCATGCGATCCGCCGACGACCGGACGATCGGCCTGACCGCCACCGTGCCGGTCGAGGTCCTCCTGGCCGCCGGCGCCACGCCGCTCGACCTGAACAACGTCTTCATCACGAGCGAGTCGCCCAAGGCCCTCGTGCAGGAGGCGGAGCACCGCAGGTTCCCCATCAACTGCTGCGCGTGGATCAAGGGCATCTACGCGACGGCCCGTCGGCTGGAGGTTGGGCTGGTCATCGGCGTGGCCCAGGGCGACTGCTCCAACACCCATGCCCTGATGGAGGTGCTTCGGGCCGAGGGCGTTGAGGTCATCGACTTCAACTATCCGTACCCGAAGGACCCGGCCGCGTTGGCCTCCCGCCTCGACGCCCTGGCCGAGCGGCTCGGCACGACGCGCGCCGCCGCCGAGGCGGAGCGCGAGCGCCTCCTGCCGCTGCGCCGGACACTCGCCGAGATCGACCGCCTGACCTGGCAGGCCGGCACCGTCTCGGGCAAGGAGAACCACCTCTGGCTCCTGGGCTCGACCGACTTTGAGGGCGACCCGCCACGCTACGCCGCCCGCGCCGAGACGTTCGCCCGGGAGGCCCGGCGCCGGCCGCCGCTCGGCGAGCAGCACCGGGTGGGCGTCCTGGGCATCCCGCCCATCTGCGAGGGGCTGTATGCGCATCTGGAGTCGCTCGGCGCACGCGTCGTGTTCAACGAGTTCCAGCGGCAGTTCAGCATGCCGCTCGGTCCACGGGATTTGGTTGACCAGTACGCCCGATACACGTATCCGTACGGTGTGGACGGCCGCATCGCCGACATCCGCCGGGCCGTCGACGAACGCCGCCTGGACGGCCTCGTGCACTACGTGCAGAGTTTCTGCTTTCGGCACATCCAGGACCGGCTGCTGCGAGAGGCCGTGGACGTGCCCGTGCTGACGCTGGAGTTCAATCGGCCGGGCCCGCTGGACGGCCAGAGCCGGACGCGCCTGGAGGCGTTCGTCGAGATGCTGGACGCGCGGCAGGGCGGGTAAGGGTGCTGCGCGGCGGGTCTCCGCACCCGCCGCGCAGGGTGCCACTGGCTGCTCGTCAGCCAGTGCGTAGCGAGCCCGGGCAAAACACTGGCGGACAAGCCGCCAGTGGCACCCGATGAACCGCCGGACGTGTCGCGCAGCGGGTACTCAAGGCCCACCGCGCTCATCTGCGGCTCGAACGACGTGACATCATGGGCGAGAAACCCAAAAAGGTGCTGTGGGCGGCGCTGCGGCTGCTGGTGGCGGCCGGGCTCGTCGCCTACGTCCTGAGCCAGGCCCGGCTCCGCGACGCCGTCCGTCCCGCGCCGGGGGCCGAACTCCGGCCCATCGCCCGCCGGACCGACGAGGGCGTGGTCATCCAGACCGAGACCGGCACCGAACGCCTGATTCCCTTCGAGGCGTTCGGGCCGGACGGGGCCGTCCACGTGGACGGCATCCTGAGCATCGCCCGGCGTCTGAGCGGCCGATGGGGATGGGCGCTGGCGGCCCTTGGGGCGATGATGCTCCAGTCGCCCCTGGGGGCGGTGCGATGGCGGCTCCTCTTGG
>Ga0180433_10005288_pt1 | contig 17554 bp, 13 predicted proteins | sample SS_ome_8_FD_132980 | JGI IMG/M metagenome (GOLD analysis project Ga0180433, IMG submission 132980) | Hypersaline lake sediment archaeal communities from the Salton Sea, California, USA - SS_1_D_1 metaG | ecosystem: Environmental > Aquatic > Non-marine Saline and Alkaline > Hypersaline >... | reverse complement strand
CCATGAGTGGATTCCGTTTCATACATGACCAGTACCTTTTCATCTTCGGTAACAGATGCAGTGTAGTTTCTTTTCGGGTACTCCGGATTTTCATAGAACAGGACGTCTTCTGACTGATCAGTGCCTATTTTATGATAATATACTTTATGGAACTGGTTAATGTTTGAAAGCTCTTTTCCTTCTTCAGGCTGATCATAACAACTATAATAAAATCCGTCTTTATACCACGACAGCCCTGAGAATTTTATCCAGTTAATATGGTCTTCCAATTGTTCGCCCGTTTCCATGTCCTTTACAAAGATTTCTGACCAGTCAGAGCCTGCAGTGGCAAGAGAGTAGGCAAAATATTTACCGTCTTTAGAAACAGAACTGTTCCTTAAAGAGACAGTGCCGTCTTCGGACAGTGTATTGGGATCAAGCAGTACCTTTTCTGCTCCATCCAGATCTTCCTTAAAATACAGGACACTCTGATCCTGTAATCCATCGTTTTTAAAATAAAGATAATAACCTGATCTTTTGTAGGGAGCAGAGATTTTCGGATAATCCCATATCTTTGTCAGCCTTTCCCTGATCTTATCCCTGAAAGGTATTGATGCCAGGTAGTCAAAAGTGACTTTGTTCTGTGCTGTAACCCATTCCGCAGTCTCTGCAGAAGTGTCGTTCTCAAGCCATTTGTAAGGATCAGCTACAATAGTGCCGAAATAGGTGTCTTCATGGGTGGTTTTTTTCGTTACCGGATAATTAAAGGCAGCCTTTTCAGTTTCTGTCTGACTGCATGCTGCAATAATAATAACCGGAATAAAAAAGAATAATTTTTTCATGTGTAATTATATTTTATATTTAAAAAATTTATCAAAGATACATAAATATGACAATAAAGATCCCGATTGAAATAGTAAACCTCGAAGATAACAGTTGCCATTTGTTTGCAGGGGTAATATTCAACAATGATCACAAAGGGAGCCTGGTGATTGACACAGGGGCTTCCAGAACAGTATTCAGCTATTCCCATTTGAAAGATATTGCTGAGAATATCAGGGATGCTGAAAATGTTCGGTCCACAGGTATTGAAGCAAATATGCTGAAAAGCAAACAGGCAGTTATAAAGCTATTCCGGATGGGCGATCTTGTTATTGAAGATCATGAGATATTATTGATGGATCTGGATAATATAAATACAGTTTATGAAACTATGGGTAAAAAGGAAATATGGGGGCTGCTCGGAGGAGATTTTTTCAGTGATTATAAGGCAAATATTGATTATTTTAAAAAAGTGCTGAAACTTAGGATATAATCTGGTTTTTTAAAAAAAATGAATATCTTTGCCGATTGTTCATTTTGGGCACTTATATTGATCATGCAATGATAATTCATTGCAAATGAGAGGAATTAAAAAATAAATTAAACTATTAACAAATGCAGAATAAGGGAGCGATAAGGCTTTTTGCAATCCTTTTGGCTATTGTTTGTTTATATCAGCTTTCATTTACATATTTTACCAGGAGTGTTGAGAGTGATGCTGAGGAATATGCTCAGGGCGACAGGGTTAAGCAGAGTAAATATCTGGATTCTATTTCGGGAGAGGTAGTGTATAATTTCTTTGGAATAAGGAAATATACTTATAATGAATGCAAGGAAAAGGAGCTTAATCTTGGTCTTGACCTTCGTGGTGGAATGAATGTCACCCTGGAAGTACTTGTTGTTGATATTATCAAGGCAATGGCGGTTGATCCAAATGATACGGCTCTTATCAGAACTATCAATTATACAAAGGAATTGCAGACCCAGAGCCAGAAGGATTTTGTGACATTGTTCCGGGAAGCTTTTGAGACACTTTACCCGGGAGGCAATCTGGCAGTGTTATTCACTACTATAGAACTAAAAGGCAGGATAAACCATAATACAAGCAATGAAGATGTGATAGCTGTTATCCGTGAGGAATCTGATGCAGCCATTGCTAATTCGTTTAATGTACTACGAACAAGAATAGATAAATTCGGTGTTACCCAGCCCAATATACAGCAGCTTGAAACAGCAGGGCGGATCCTGGTTGAATTACCGGGTGTGAAGGAGCCCGAAAGGGTGAGGAAGCTGTTGCAGGGAACAGCTAACCTGGAGTTTTGGGAGACTTATGAGAACGGCGAGATCTACCAGTTCCTGATAGATGCCAACGAACGCATCAAAGAAATACAGGAGGGCTCCGGAGAGGATGCTGAAAAAGATACTGCAGATATTGTTGATTCTTTGTTTGTTGCTGATAACGAACAGAGTACTGTTGTTGAAGATACGGCATTGGAAGTTTTAAATGTAGAGGATCCGGATAGCTTGACAGAAGAGCCTTCATTGCTGGATCAGTTTTCAGAAGATCAGGATACCGGAATTACCTTACTTGATGAGCTTGAAAGAGACACAACAGTAAAAGATACTGCTGCCCTTACAGGTGAAGACTGGGAAAAGGCATACCCGCTGTTTGCCGTTTTAAGACCTTCGATAAATAGCCAGAACCAGTTGATGAAGGGGCCGGTTATCGGTATGGCGCATGTTAAGGATACCTCTAAGGTTATGGAGTATTTTAACATGAAGCAGGTGAAAACAATATTCCCGAGAGACATGAAACTTTACTGGGGTGTTAAACCCCCGAAATGGGACGAGTCGGGAACCGTATATGAATTATATGCAATAAAAGTAGCTACACGTGACGGTAAACCTCCGCTGGATGGGGATGTGATAAATAATGCACGTGCGGAATACGGTCAGACAGGCGGCGCTGCCAGGGTCTCTATGTCAATGAACGGAGAGGGAGCAAAGATCTGGGCTCGCCTTACAAGGGAAGCCGTAAGTAACCCGGACCTGAAAAGATGTATTGCCATTGTGCTCGACGGATATGTCTATTCAGCGCCGACAGTACAGACCGAAATTAAGAACGGAAGCTCGGAGATCACAGGTAATTTTACACCTAACGAGGCAAAGGACCTTGCCAATGTGCTTAAGTCAGGAAAACTTCCTGCTCCGGCCAGAATAATTGATGAAGCCATTGTTGGTCCGTCACTGGGACAGGAAGCAATAGATTCAGGCTTGAGCTCGTTCGCCATAGCATTCCTGATCGTACTGATATATATGATATTTTATTATAACAGGGCAGGATGGATCGCCAATGTTGCGCTGCTGGCAAATATTTATTTTATCCTCGGGGTCCTTGCATCACTGGGCGCTGTACTTACACTCCCCGGAATTGCCGGTATAGTACTGACAATCGGGATGTCGGTTGACGCCAATGTGCTGATCTACGAGCGTATCAGGGAGGAAGTAGCCCTGGGCAAGGGCATTAAGCTTGCTGTATCCGACGGTTATAAAAATGCATATTCAGCTATTATTGACGCTAATGTCACTACACTTCTTACAGCTATTATTCTCGGGTACTTCGGCAAAGGCCCGATACAGGGATTTGCTACAACGCTTGGTATTGGGATCCTTACATCATTGTTCTCGGCAATATTTATTACACGCCTGATATTTACAAGACTGCTTGATAAAAATAAACCCGTGAATTTCGCTACGAAATTTACAGAGAATGCCTTTAAAAATTTAAATATTAATTTCCTGGGCAGAAAGAAATTATTTTATGTGATATCAGGGATCATTGTGGCAGTTGGTGTTATTTCACTGGTTACACGGGGGCTTAATCAGGGTGTTGACTTTACAGGAGGGAGGACTTATGTAGTCCGGTTTGACGATAATGTCAGTACACTTGATGTGCAAAATGCATTAAAAGAGGTTTATGGTGAGGCGCCCGAAGTAAAAACTTTCGGTTCTGCCAACCAGGTGAAGATCACAACAAAATACCTTATTGAGGAATTATCCGATACTACTGACCTGCTTGTGGAACAAAAGCTACACCAGGGGCTTCTGCCGTTGATAGGCGATAATGTAAGCTTTGAAAAGTTCATTGATGAATACAGGATGAGCTCCCAGAAAGTAGGGCCCACAATTGCAGATGATATCAAAATAGCAGCAGTATGGGCTATTCTTTTCTCTTTGGTAATAATATTTATTTATATCCTTTTCAGGTTTAAAAAGTGGCAGTACAGCCTCGGAGCTATTGCAGCACTTGTCCATGATGTGCTTATAGTACTCGGATTATTCTCAATCCTGTACGGGATATTACCGTTCTCACTGGAAATAGACCAGGCATTTATTGCAGCAATACTGACCGTTGTGGGTTATTCCATTAATGATACGGTGGTTGTGTTCGACAGGATAAGGGAACACCTGGGATTGTATAAGAAAAGGGAAAGAAAAGAACTGTTCAATACAGCACTGAACAGTACTATCAGCAGGACATTCAGTACATCATTGAGTACTTTTGTTGTATTGCTTGTTATCTTTATCTTCGGAGGTGAAGTGATAAGGGGATTTACTTTTGCCCTCCTTATCGGAGTTATTGTAGGTACGTATTCATCCCTGTTCATTGCCACACCGGTTGCTTTTGATGTGATGAAGAAACCGGCAGTTAATGAACCTAAACATAAAAGAAGAAAATAATTATTTTCCGTATAATAATTAACCTCCGCATATTATTATACGGGGGTTTTTTTTAGCTTTGAACTGAATAAGTTCCAGATTTCAAGTTTCAGGTGCCAGGTTTGAAATTTGAAGTTTGGATTTTGAATTTACTGACTGGTTATGGATTACATTTTCATGTTAGGCGGACTCATTCTGCTGCTGCTAAGCGGGAATTTCCTTGTAAGGGGAGCAGTGGCTTTGGCACACAGGCTTAATATGTCCACTTTGGTAGTAGGGGTTGTAGTGGTATCGTTCGGCACATCCGTGCCGGAGCTGATAGTAAGCATAGATGCCGCTGTTCAGGGGCATCCTGATATATCCATAGGTAATGTGATCGGTTCGAATATATCGAATATTGCCCTGGTGCTGGGGCTTACTGCATTAATATTGCCTATTCCCGTAAATAAGACCTCCATAAGATTTGACTGGCCCGTGATGATGTTTGCAAGCGCTTTGCTGTATGTGTTTGTCTTAAATAATTTTTTAGAGTTATGGGAAGGAATATTATTTGTCGCTGTTCTGAGTATATTTATCTTCTGGTCGCTGAAGAAGCCGTCAGGAGGAAGTGTCTCGGTATCTCTGGCTCCGGAAAAAAATAAAGAGATCCCTTTATGGGCAGCACTGATATTCATCATTATTTCGTCAGCCGGATTATTATTTGGCGCTGAATGGCTGATAAAGGGCACTATTGCTATTGCAAGAACTATAGGTGTAAGTGAGCGTGTCATATCTGTTTCCTTCGTAGCACTGGGAACAAGCCTGCCCGAACTGGCGACATCTGTTATTGCTGCAGTGAAAAAAGAAACCGATATTTCGGTGGGCAATATAATAGGATCAAATATATTTAACATATTCGCAATACTCGGAATTACTGCAATTGTCCGGGAAATTAAAATTGCAGATGAAATTTTAGATTTTGATATTTTCTGGATGCTGGGAATATCAGTCTTACTGCTTATTTTTATGGTACCGTCAAAAACAGCAGTGATTAAGAGATGGGAAGGAATGGTGTTTGTTTCTATATATATAATTTATATTTATTTTGTATTTACAATGAAAAACACCGCAGAATTAATTTAACATTTAGCATTTAACATTGATAATTATGATTAAGGCCCGTGACATAACAAAATCATTCGGAAGCCTACAGGTATTAAAAGGTATTGATATTGATATTTCAAAAGGCGAGATCGTATCAATTGTCGGGGTTAGCGGCGCCGGTAAAACCACACTTCTTCAGATACTGGGGACACTAAGCAGGCAGGATACCGGCTATGTTGAGATAAATAATGTTGATACGGGAAAATTAAAAGAGAAACAACTATCAAGGTTCAGGAATAAGAATATTGGTTTTGTATTTCAGTTCCACCAGTTGCTGCCTGAATTCACGGCGCTGGAAAATGTCTGTATTCCGGCTTTTATAGCAAATATGCTCAGAAAAGAAGCTTTTGAGAAAGGTAAGGAGATCCTGAGTTTCTTAAATCTTGACCACAGGCTTGATCATAAACCCAATGAACTTTCCGGCGGTGAGCAGCAACGGATAGCCATTGCCCGTGCATTGATAAACAGCCCTTCAGTGATCTTTGCCGATGAACCGTCAGGAAACCTGGATTCAAAAAATACTAAAGAACTTTATGAGCTGTTTTTTAAATTAAGGGAAAATTTCGGGCAAACTTTTGTGATAGTAACACATAATCCGACACTTGCCGACATCTCAGACAGAAAACTTACCATTGAAGATGGGGTGATAATTAGCTAATTTGGAAATTTGGAAATTAGTTAATTTGGAAATTAGTTAATTTGGAAATGTGAAAATTTGGAAATGTGATAATTTTGCAATTTGAATTTTGAATTTTGAAATTTGGATTTGCTAGAACCCATTCCCATTATCCCCTACCTCTGTTTCTTCCTCTATGAACCTGATACCATATTCTTCAAGCTCCCTGAGAATGGGGTCATAAATAGCTTTTTTGACAGGTATCTGAACACCGGTTGCTTTTATCTTACCGGTTAGTAACAGTTTTGTTGCAATAGCTACCGGCATACCAACAGTTATAGACATTGCAGTATGAGTGTTGTCCTGCCCCTCAACAACAAGCGAGGATATAATTTGTTTTGAACAGTTATTGACAGTATAATTGAATTTATGCTGCATTACGATCATATCCTTGTCATTGGGATCAAGTTTCCATTTCTGTTCAAGCAGATACTGAAGTATCTGGGCAGGTGTTGCATTTTTTAATCCGATCTTTTTCTTTTCAAATATCCCTAACCACCTTAATTTGTACATTGTACCCGAATCCTCTTCAATACCGGTGTATCTGCATATCTTTTCCTCAACGGATATATCTTTCCTGTAAGGTAAAAAACTGTTAATGAAGTCACGGTATGTGAGGTCTTCGGAATTTTCAATAACATAACTGTCATCAGTGGCGCCTAACTGAACGAAAATATTCCATGCCTTGCAAAACCCCGGACGCCTTAATGTGCCCCTGAACATTGTAGGGATGTCTTTCAGATCGTATATCTCCCTGTATTTTAATGAATCCCTGTTGGGATATATTTCAAATTCACCGTAATCCAATACGTTTGTTGATGTAATACGCTTGAAAAGCTGATGATAAGGTATATACTTATGCATACCCCGGCTTATATACTGAGCATTGCCCTGCCCGGCAACAATAACATTCCTCGGATTCCATGTGAATTTATAATTCCATGGATTGTTATCATATTTCGGAGCTATCAGACCACCGGTGACCGACTTGAATGAGGTCAGAGTGCCTCCCATACCTTTGATCCTGTCAATAACCTTCATGGCAGACATGTGGTCTATACCGGGGTCAACACCCAGCTCGTTGATCAATATGACTTTGGCTTTCTTTGCCATTTTGTCAAATTCCCAGAATTCCTTTGGCACATAAGATGCTGTTACAAGATGCTTTTTATGAAGAACACAGCTCTTTGCAACAAGATGATGAAGCCTGGCAGGAAGCATGGAGATAACAATATCAGCTTTCTGAACCTCATCAACCCTCTGGTACTGATCGTTAATATCAAATTTGATAGCAGTCCCGTTAGGATGATCACCTGTCTTTTTCTTTGCCAGATCTTTGGATATATCTGCTACTACCAGCTTCCAGTTGTAAGTTTTTGAATTGTCAAGCAGGTATTTAATAAGAGTGGATGATGATAATCCGGCACCTATTAGAAGAATTCGTTGCATATTTTGTTAACTAAGGGTTTGTTAGATTTTGTATTATTTTTTTTTGATCAAAGGATATTTTGTGCCTAAATTGTAATTAAATATTAAAAATTAATATTAATGTAAAAATATTTTACAAAAAATTCAAATTTAACATATTTTTATTAAATATGCAGGAAATTTAACCGGTTTTTTGGGAAATATGTATATTATACAACACATATATAAATAAGGTGCAGGTATAAAAAAACCACCACATAAAAGTGGTGGCTGAACACAAAGCCGGAGAATTATACATAAATCAAACTCCTTATATTTAATTACGTGAAAACCCTTACAAAGGTTACAGTGTAACAAAGTTATTTCCGGAGAAATAAAATGTCATGAATAAAAGATTTCAACAATCCTTCAACGATATTTTTATGCGCGAATGATAATCTATATATTTGTTTCTGTTATATTAAAAGAGGTCTGAACAAAACCAATGTCAACCGGTAATTACCAATTATCTAATGACTAATTATCTGATTATCCAATGACCAATGACCAGCTAAGATCAGGCATAGATGTAAAAACGCCTTTAATGAAACAATATAATAGTATTAAGGCAAAGCACCCTGATGCTATTTTATTATTTCGTGTAGGCGATTTTTATGAAACATTCGGTGAGGACGCTATTAGGACATCAGATATACTTGGTATCACACTTACCAAAAGAGCCAATGGGGCAGCCTCGTATGTTGACCTTGCAGGATTTCCTTTTCATGCACTGGATACCTATCTCCCCAAACTTGTAAGGGCAGGACAGAGAGTTGCTATATGTGAACAGCTCGAAGATCCGAAGCTTACGAAAAAAATTGTGAAGCGGGGGGTGACGGAACTGGTAACCCCCGGAATATCATTTAATGAAAATGTGCTTGAACATAAGGAAAATAATTTTCTGGCGAGCATACATTTCGAGAATACTATAGCTGGCATATCATTTCTTGATGCATCAACAGGGGAATACCTGGTGGCTGAAGGTAATTTTGAATATATTGATAAGCTGATCCTGAATTTTAGTCCAAAAGAAATACTTTTCTGTACCGGAAAGCAAAAATTTTTTACAGAACTGTACGGATCAAAACATTGTACTTTTGAGCTTGATGAATGGGTATATTCTGAAGAAGCTGCCAATGACAGGCTGCTAAGGCATTTTGAGACCACATCCCTGAAAGGCTTTGGAGTGCAGGGCATGAGATACGGAATAATTGCAGCGGGCGCTATCCTCTATTACCTTGATATTACTCAACATGAAAATGCCAGGCATATTACTTCTCTTAAGCGACTCGAAGAGGATAAGTACGTATGGCTGGATAAATTTACTACAAGAAATCTGGAACTGTTCCATTCAATGAACGAAGGGGCAAGGTCATTGCTTGATATTATGGACAGTACTATTTCCCCTATGGGAGGGAGATTGATGAAAAGATGGATGGCACTGCCCCTGAAGGATGTGAATGCCATCAATGAGAGGCTTGATATTGTTCAGCATTTTTTTAATAATAAGGATCTGGGAGCTGACCTGGGAAACCATATTAAAGTGATCGGTGATCTTGAGAGGATAATTTCAAAAGTGCCGGTCGGAAAGATCAACCCCAGGGAAGTAATGCAACTGAAAATCGCACTTGCTGCTATCCAACCGTTTAAGGATACCTGCATAGGATCAGGCAGTGATGAAATAAAATCCCTTGCAGAAAAACTGGATCCGTTGGAAAAAGTAAGACAAAAGATCGAAAATACATTAAAAGAGGATCCGCCGAACCAGGTGTCCAAAGGGAATGTTATTGCCGGAGGGGTGTCTGATGAACTCGATGATCTGCGAAAGATAGCATATTCAGGAAAAGACTTTTTAATACAGATACAGCAACGCGAAATAGAAAAGACAGGCATACCATCCCTGAAAATAGGATTCAACAATGTTTTTGGATATTATATCGAGGTAAGGAACACACATAAGGATAAAGTGCCGCAGGAGTGGATAAGAAAACAAACCCTGGTGAGTGCCGAAAGGTATATCACAGAAGAGCTGAAAGAGTATGAGACCAGGATCCTTGGGGCTGAGGAAAAAATACTTGAACTGGAAATAAGACTTTTTAACGACCTGGTATTCAGCCTTAACGAATATATTCCCGTGATCCAGTTAAATGCTTCCATAATAGCAAAGTTCGATTGCCTGCTGTCTTTTGCAACAATAGCAGGTAGTAACAACTTTGTTCGCCCGGAGATCAACGACTCTCTTGAAATTGATATTAAACAGGGAAGGCACCCGGTGATCGAACAAATGCTGCCTGATGATGAATGCTATATTCCTAATGATGTTTATCTGGATACTGAACAACAACAGATAATAGTTATCACAGGTCCCAATATGTCCGGGAAATCCGCTTTGCTCAGGCAGACAGCACTTATCGTGCTGATGGCACAGATGGGTAGCTTTGTGCCTGCCAAATCCGTAAAAATGGGGTATGTGGATAAAATATTCACAAGAGTGGGAGCTTCTGATAATATTTCTATGGGTGAATCAACATTTATGGTGGAGATGAACGAAGCTGCAAGCATACTTAATAACCTGTCCTCAAGAAGCCTTATCCTCCTTGATGAGATAGGCAGGGGTACCAGCACTTATGACGGCATATCAATTGCCTGGTCTATTGCCGAATATATCCATGAAAATCCTGAAGCAAGAGCGAAAACATTATTCGCTACTCATTACCACGAGCTTAATGAGCTGATGAATTCCTTTAACAGGATTTGTAACTATAACGTGTCAGTGAAAGAAATAAATAATAAGGTGATCTTCCTCAGAAAGCTTGTTAAAGGGGGTAGTGAACATAGCTTCGGCATCCATGTGGCAAAGATGGCAGGTATGCCGAAAAGCGTTGTTAACAGGGCTAATGAAATATTGAAGATACTGGAAGGTTCAGGCAAAAAAGAGTCTTTATCAAAACCGGTCAGCGATATAGGAGATAACAGGGAAGGATATCAACTGAGCATATTCCAGCTTGACGACCCTGTGCTGAAACAGATCAGGGACGAAATAGAGAACCTGGATATTGATAACCTGACACCAATGGAAGCGTTGAATAAACTGAATGAGATAAAGAAGATAACAGGATTGTGATTGATTGATTGATTGATTGATTGATTGAAAATAGATAAAAGAAAATAGCCCTGTAGGGCGATAGTATGGTAGCCCTGATTATATAATTATAAAAACAAGATACAATGAAAACACTATTTAAACTTCTGACCATTACAGTTGTAATGTTTGGTTTTATTACTCCCCTGACAGCCCAGGCACCTGCAGGATTCAGTTACCAGGCTGTTGTCAGGGATGACCTTGGTGAAGTGCTTGCAGACCAGGCTGTGAGCCTCAGGATTAGCATCCTGCAGGGATCAACAGGCGGGCCTGTAATATACCAGGAGGAACATACTGCTACAACAAACGGATTTGGTCTTGTAAACCTGCAAATAGGAACCGGCACAGTGGTGTCAGGTGATTTTTCAGTTATTGCGTGGGGCACGGATCTGCATTTCCTTCAGATAGAGCTGGATGAGGCGGGAGGCAGTGCCTATGAGATGATGGGTGTATCACAGCTTTTATCGGTACCTTATGCTTTGTATGCAGAAAAGTCAGGATCCCCGGATTCTACTCTCTGGGAGAAAAATTTCGATGACATTTATTATAACAAAGGTAATGTGGGTATAGGCGAGATGACACCAACAGGCAGGTTGGTAGTGAAAAGCGATACAGTGGCTGATGTTGATGATCTGATATTCAGTATCCTGAATTCATCAGGAGATACTGTAATGGCTGTCTATCAGCAGGGAGTAAGGATATATGTTGCTGACGATACGACCGGGGGTAAAGCAAGCGGTAGTAAGGGTGGTTTTGCAGTAGGAGGATTTTCCAGCGGGAAAAGCGAGCTGACAAATGAATACCTGAGGGTTACACCGGACAGCGTACGAATATATATTGAAGAAGGAGATGGTGGTAAGGCAAGTAAAGGCGGTTTTGCTGTCGGAGGATTTTCTTCAGGTAAAGGCTTTACTAACGATTTTATGAAAATAACCGACGATAGCAGCCGGATATGGACAGACGGTCCCGGTGGATTTGAAGTGCTTGACCTTGCATCCGGATCAGCAAATTACCTCGACCTGTCTCCTGATAATTATTTTATCGGGCATAATGCAGGCATCAATACAACAACGGGTTTATATAATTCATTTATCGGTTTTGAGAGCGGATACGAAAATACCGAAGGTGAGGATAATATATTTATCGGATATGAATCAGGATATTCAAATGCCAATGGATATGAAAATATATTTATGGGTAACGGATCAGGATATTATAACAGCAGCGGATATGATAATGTGATCATAGGAAACTATGCAGGATATTACAATGATACATCTGCATATAACATCTTTATAGGTAATTATGCCGGATATTCAAATACTTTTGGTAATTCAAATGTTATTATCGGTGATGCTGCGGGAGAAAGCAATACAACAGGCAACTCTAATGTATTTATAGGCGACTGGTGCGGGGCAAATAATACCGAAGGAGAGGATAATATTATGATCGGTGACGAGGCAGGATGGACAAATACCACAGGTAACTGGAATATATTTATAGGTGCCTCCAGCGGGCATCTTAATGAGACTGGTGACGGAAATATCTTTATTGGTGATGCCACGGGTTATTCGAATACCATTGGAGAAGATAATATATTCATAGGAACGGAATCAGGATATGCCAATACTGAAGGAAGTACAAATGTTTTTCTCGGGAACGGATCAGGATTTTCAAATATAACCGGAAATGACAATGTATTGCTGGGACAGGAAACAGGATATGCCCTTGAAGAGGGATATGGCAATGTATTCGTGGGTAATTATGCCGGAGGAGGTATTATAAGCGGTGACTGCAATACATTCATAGGTGTCGAAAGCGGTTATGAAAATGCCGAAGGCGATTCAAATGTTTTCATAGGTAGCTATGCAGGATATTACGAACACGGATCAAACCTGCTATATATTGATAACAGCGATACCGACTATCCGTTGATTTATGGTGATTTTGAGAACGATAAGGTAACACTCAATGATGTGCTGATCCTGAGTCCGCGGGATGAGGAACCTGCAGATCCTGTTGAAGGCGAGATATATGTTAACGGTATTACACATCATATCTATTGCTACCTGAACGATACATGGGTGCAACTGGATTAGACGTAGATGCCGGTTGAAAAAGGGCAGTTTACAGTTCGCCTATGATGATCACTTTTTTGACAGTAGATTTTTTATGATCTATGCAAATATAATAAGTGCCTGAATTCATATTTATAGTTGGCGCAATAACTTCAAAATGCCCGTCCGGGAATACACCTTTATGAAGTTCGGTAATCTCATTATTATTCCCGTCAGTAAGATATACACGGTATTTCCCTTTTGTATGGATCCTGAAACTGATCGTGATCTGCTCCTTTATAGAATTGTAGTCAGCATTAATATTATATTCGCTTGACTTTTTGTCCTTGTCATACATCGACTGATCATTTGCAGTTACTGTAAATGACAGTATTGTTATGAATATGAATATTATTGAAAAATTAATTATTGTTTTCATTATCTTTAGTTTTAGGAGTTTAGTAACTATACACAAAAAACTCTTTTTACCCTGTAAACAAATTTATATTGGTCATTGTTCATCCCTGTATCATCAGGGCAGCAGTTGTGATTGTCCTGCTTGGGAAAATATATTTGTTTTATATTTTTTAATTAATCATCTTTATAATTAATACGAGTAAACCGAAAATCGATAAGAGTAGGTACCACAAAAAATAGTAATAATGAAAAAAATTGTACTTTTTAGTTTCCTTGTAGCAGCTTTAATGTCTGCATCAACAGCTCAGGTATATGAATATCATCAGATAACAGTTGTTGAGTCAATTGTTCCTATGGGAATTGGACGATCAAGGATTATTTCATCAAATGAGGCATTGAATGTAGATGAGTTTACCACATCGAGAACAGATGGTAAAGATAGTGATCAGGGTGATGTAAAAAGGGGAGATGCCAAGATCTCAAAATTTGAAGAGACCAAGTTGTTGAATTTCTACAGTGGTGTTGGTATTAATTTTCAGAATATTGCTTCAAATGATGCATTAATCACATCAAAGATCAATAAACTGGTTAGTGAAGGATGGGAACTTGCTTTTGTAGTAGGAGCAGTTGAGAGTAAGGGTTCAAAAGATGACAAAGCCGGAATATTCATTACCCGCTATATCTTTAGAAAGAAAAAGTGAGATAAGGGACAATAAATCAATCAAACAATATACTCCACCTTTTAGCAGATCTTTCTTTCCACCTCTTACTGTGATAGACGTAGCTTGCTATCAGTGGAAGGACTGTTGTTGCCTCCGCATACACCATTTGCTCATAAGCATTATCAACCTTTCCCCATGATAAGGCTTCCTGTAAGGTGGAGGATGAACAGGCGCCGTCACGCACATCGGCAACTGTGATCTGAACTGCATACTTATGCATCTCAGCTTCTTTGCCAAGGATCTCTGCGCATACAACCGTATCCTGCGTAAAATTTTTGGGAACGCCTCCTCCAATTATAAGAAGACCGGTTGTGCCGGCTTCGATCTTAACTCGTGTTAACTCAAGGAAATCCTTTACCGAATCAATGGATACATGACTGTCCGGGTTTTCCCACTGGTGCTTCACAAGTCCGAATCCTGCGCTGCTATCTGAAAAGGCAGGGCAAAAAACAGGGACATTATTTTCAAAAGCTGCCTGCACAAGCGACTCTTTTTTAACAGAATTCTCAGTCAGCCATTTACCCAGTATCCTTATAAACTCCCTGGAAGAATAAGGGCGGGGCTCCAGTTCATTAGCAATTTCAAATATTGTATTGTCACATTCCTGTAACTGCTCCTCATCAATGAATGTGTCGTATATCCTGTCAATATAAAGGTCGCGCAGTTGCCTGTCAGATACATCCCTGGCTCCCCTGTAGTGTTTAAAACCCAGGGCTTCAAAAAAATCCATATCAATTATTGATGCACCTGTAGCTACAACCACATCAACCATATTGTATTTTATCATATCAGCATAGAGCTTCATACATCCCCCTGCGCTTGTGCTGCCTGCAAGTGTTAATATAACAGTGCAATCCCTGTCGCTTATCATTCTTTTGAAAATATCGGCAGCATTGGCAGTGTCCCGCGAAGAAAATGCCATTTTTCTCATTGAGTCAATAACCGGTGTTGCATCAAAAGAAGTGATGTCAATATGTTCGACCTCATTGGTAAGTAACTCTTTCTTATTCATGATATTTAAATTTATAACTTAAGATTTGATAAATAAGTTTTGCCGCAAGAAAATCAGGCGCCTTATTCTGTTCATTAGGGCAAAGTTCTACAACATCACATCCTACAATATTTGAATGTTCATTAATATATTTTAAAAAATGTAATACATCATAATAAAAAAGCCCTCCCGGTTCGGGTGTTCCTGTGGAAGGCATTACAGACGGGTCGAATACGTCAAGGTCTATGGTAACATATACATTATCAGATAATAATTCGGGTATTCTTTTATACCACAATGGTTTATTTAAAATATCATGTGAATAGAAGACACGTTCATTGTCAAGGTAATATTTTTCTTCCTCACACATGCTACGGATACCAACCTGTAAGACGGGGCATACCTCTCTTGCTCTTGCCATTGAACATGCATGGTTAAATCTTGATCCGTCATAAGTCTGTCTAAGGTCTGCATGTGCATCCAGTTGCAGAATGGTAAGGTCATGATACCTGGCTCCATATTCAGGAAACGCTCCAATGCTGACAGTATGATTGCCTCCTATTGTTACAATAAATTTGTCATCTTTGAGAAAACCTTTTATTTCTTTTCCAACTGCAGCTATCAGGTTTTCAGGGGATTTGTTTTCTACGACTGGTTTTGCTGTAAATATTCCTTTTTTATACACATGGGTATCTGTCTCAATATCATACAGCTCCATATTTGCCGACGCTTCCAGTATTGCATCAGGGCCATTGGCTGAACCCTTTATCCATGTGCTGGTCTCGTCATAGGGTACAGGCAGAATAACACATGCAGCATTATCATATTTTGTGTATTTCTCAGGGATTGCACCAAATACTGTTTTTCCCATTTTATCTGCTATTAACTTTCATATACGGGATAAACATAATTGACAAAGCACATTCCCACGAGTGCAGTACCATATTTTTTCATAGGAACAAAAGATTCTTTAATGATCTCTGCTTCGCCCAAAGAATATTCCTCTTCAAATCCGTTATAATATAATTCTTTAAGGCTTGCATGCAGTTTGTCTTCCAGCTCCGTTAGTGAATAAGACCCGTTATGCTCACAAACGATACCGCCATATTTCTCTCTGCTCTTCCTGTTATAAAGCCATCCGTAAATAATACCCGCTGACACGGTCTCTCCGGAATTACCATGGGAAACAGCCATAATAGTTTCCATTACAGAGCCGTGGACATAAGATTCGGGTTTATTTATCTTTTGGGATATGGCAGGGAGGATCGAGGAATATGTTATGATGTTTGCTCTTTCTATTCCTGCATTTTTTAATGCTAAATGGTAGGATCCGGCATGGATAGTTATATCACTTTCTCCGGTACCATTAATAATAAAGTAATCTTTGGGGATTCGATTACCAATAACCAGCCCCTTTAGGGGGTTATTTACCTCGCAGTGCTGACCGCGAAGCAAATTATTAACAGTTATTTCTTTCATTGTCAACTCATATAATAAATACTTTGGTTAAACATATAAGATACAGCATTATACACTGATCTTAAAAAAAGCAGGCAAATATAATATTTAAATATATAAATATGTCGTTTTTATAAATATTTTATCAATCATCATAAAGTAAGATTCCTGCCTGTAAATCCTGACTGCCGGACGTGGGCAGGAATCATTTAAAAAAGAGAGAACCACAAAAAAACTCTTCCTTTATATTTTATAGGATTCAATTTTTTTTTTAATTAAAATATTTTAATGATCTTAATCAACGTTATCAGTTTCTTTCTTTGCACTTAATATTTTCCCGGAACTATTGACTTTGACTTTTGTTTATCTGATGTCAGACCTTCGGTTTCGAAGAGAATCAGATCCGACCATGTATCTCCGTTATCATCACTATATATTAAATTAAAATCAATATGTTCAGCTATAGGTGCATTATATCTTCTGAACGTAAGTATGATCCTTCCGTTATCCAGAATACCTCCGTTAATATTCCTGTCATCATATTCGTCATCATAAACCGGTTCGCAGGGCGACCAGAAAAATCCCCCGTAATTGGACATGCGTTTTACAACCCTTCCCGCATTTCCGGTATGATCACCTGTTGATCCCGGATCCATCCTGTAAAAATGCATTATATCTCCATTCTCAAGGGTTATAAGCAATCCTTCCGCAGTATGGTCCTCACTTATAAGACTTTCACTAATACCGGAGATGACAGCAAAATCAAAATCTTCCTGTGTGTATGAAAAGGAAAATGTCAGTGCATTTATAAAAACACAGGTGACTATTGTCAACAGAGTATTCATGGGGGTGTGTTTAAAGTTATGGATACTGATTTTTATAGAAATTAGACGGGTTTTTATTATCCGGTCACATAATTGGGCAGGAATAAAATTAATATATATTTGTTAAAAATTTTAT
>Ga0180433_10005287_pt1 | contig 17558 bp, 20 predicted proteins | sample SS_ome_8_FD_132980 | JGI IMG/M metagenome (GOLD analysis project Ga0180433, IMG submission 132980) | Hypersaline lake sediment archaeal communities from the Salton Sea, California, USA - SS_1_D_1 metaG | ecosystem: Environmental > Aquatic > Non-marine Saline and Alkaline > Hypersaline >... | reverse complement strand
GCCCAGGCAGCCGGGGTGCCTCGCGTCGTCCTCGTCGGAACCTCGGAGTGGATGCGAGAGCATCTCCCGGAAGACTCCCGGCATCACGAGGCGGCGGATCTTCACCACGTGCGAGAGATCGTCTTGCGTCTCCTGGGGGACGGAGCGTAGCCCTAGCTATCGGGCGCGCGTCCAGAGGGTCCCGTCGGGTCCGTCCTTCAGCACGATCCCCAGGTTCGCGAGCCGGTCTCGAATCGCATCGGCGAGGTCGAACGCCTTGCTCGCGCGGAGCTCCTCCCGCAACTCGAGGAGGAGATCGATGAGCTCGCTCTCCAGGCCGCCGGCATCGGCGGTAGACAGGAAGAGTCCGAGAGGCTCGCCGAGCTCACGAATCAGGGCCGCCGCCTCGGCGAGGGCGTGTCGATCCGGTCCGGTCGCTTCTCGGCGGAAGCGGTTCGCCTCGGCAACGACCTCTTGGATGACGCCGATCGCTCCAACGGTGTTCAGGTCGTCGTCCATCGCGGTGATGTACCGGTCGCGATAGGGCGCCAAGGACTCGACGAAGCGCTTCCCGGCGTCTCCCGGCTCCCCGGCGGGAAGCGATCGTAGCTCGGCGTCGACGTCGTCGAGGAGGGTCGCGATCCTGCCGTGAGCCGCGCGGGCCTCGTGCAGTCCGTCTTCGGAGTAGGCGAGCGGCTTGCGGTAGTGTCGCGAGAGGTAGAAGTAGCGAACCGTATCGGCGTCGAACTGCTCCAGGACGCGGTGGGCGTACTCGAAGTTGCCGAGAGACTTCGACATCTTCTCGCCGCCGAAGGAGAGCATGCCGTTGTGCAGCCAGAAGCGGAAGAAGGGGGCTCCGTCGTGTGCTGCCTCGGCCTGGGCGATCTCGTTCTCGTGATGCGGGAAGACGAGATCGTTCCCGCCGGCGTGGATGTCGAGATGGTCGCCGAGGTACTCGTAGGAGAGGACGACGCATTCGGTGTGCCAGCCGGGGCGACCCTCACCCCAAGGGGACGGCCAGCTCGGCTCACCGGGCTTCGCCGTCTTCCAGAGCGTGAAGTCGAGTGGGTTCTCCTTCCGACCGGTGGACTCGACCCGGGCCCCCGCTTCTTGCTCGTCGAGGCTTCGTCCGGAGAGCTTCCCGTATTGAGGGAGCCCACCGACACGGAAGTAGACGTCGCCGTCGGCCTCGTAGGCAAAGCCCTTGCCGACTAACTCCTCGATAAGGGCGATCATCCCGGGGATGTGCTCGGTCGCCAGTGGGTTGTGCGTCGGCGGGAGCACGTGGAGTCCTTCGAGCAGATCGAAGTAGGCGGCAGTGTAGGTCCTCGCGATCTCCTCGACCGTCTCGCCGGTCTCGATGGAACGGTTGATCAGCTTATCGTCGACGTCGGTGACGTTCTGAACGTGGATGACCCTCCAGCCCTTGACCTGCTCCATGTAGCGCCGGAGCGTGTCGAAGACGAGGATCGGCCGGACGTTGCCGATGTGGATGTGGTCGTAGACGGTGGGGCCACAGACGTACATCCCCACAGTACGATCGTCGCCGGAGGGACCGAACGGTTCGGTCTGTCGTGAAAGCGTGTTGTGAAGCTGCATCTGACCCCACCTCCTTTGCCGCCGATTGTATCGGGGGTCCTCGTGGGGTACCACGGAATCGACCCGCTCGCTACACTTCCACACGTGACGCCGATCGACTACCTCATCACCATCGGGCTCTGTGTCGCGCCGGTCTCCGAGTTGCGCGGCGGACTCCCGTTCGCCCTCGGGCGCGGCCTCCATCCGGCGGCGGCGTACGTCCTCGCCGTCGGAGCGAACCTCCTCGTCGTCCCGATCCTCTTGGTCGGGTTTCGCTGGGCGGAATCGGTGCTACGTCGCTTCAGCCCCACGCGCCGCCTTCTGGAGGCCGTCCTTCGCAGGACCCGGAGGAAGGGCCGCTTCGTCGAGCGGTTCGGATCGGTCGGGCTTGTCCTTCTCGTTGCGGTTCCGCTTCCCGGGACGGGGGCGTGGACCGGCGCGCTGGCGGCGATCCTCCTCGGGCTTCCCCTGCGCCGCTCGGCTGTGCTCATCACGCTCGGCGTATTGATCGCGGGCGTTGTCGTCCTCTTCGCGTCCCTCGGGGCGTTCCACTTCCTCGGTCTGTAGCGTCCGTCGGCTAGCTTCGCTGCGGTCGTACGGCGTAGCGCGCAAGGATCGGGAAGAGCGCCAGGCCGAGGCCGAACAGGCAGGCGACGATGATCCAGAACCGCATCGGCGACATGTCTGACACGCCCGTTGCGAAACGCAGGGCTTCTGCGAGGTGCCGGAGTGGGAGCACTTGGCTGAAGGTACGCAGGAAGCGGGGCATGAACTCGATCGGGAAGTAGATCCCGGAGAGGAACATCATCACCATCGCCAGGATGTTGGCGACGTTCCCGGCACTCGATGGACGCCGGACGACGAGGGCGATGATCGTTCCGAACCCCATCATCCCGAGGGTCGCTGCGGGGATCAGTACGGTGTAGGCAAGCCAGTCGACGCGGAAGCTGAGTTGGAAGATGAGGACACTGACCCCGAGCGTGACGAGTGTCGACAGGTAGACGATGACGAGGCGAACGGCGCCGATCGCTGCGAGAAGCGCCAGCGGCGACATCGGCGTGACGAGCAGCCGATCGAGGGTTCCGCGCTCCTTCATCCCGGTTAGGTGCCCGGAAACCGCGAAGAGCCCAGAGGCGAGGATCGAGAACGCGATGATCCCAGGGACCATCTGATTGAGCCAGCGCGTGGAGGCCTCCGTTCCCACGTGAATCCGCTCGATCGGGAGTACCGGTTGTGCACCCTGGGACCGAAGGTTGAACGCGTCCACGATGCCGTCGGCGATCTGCTGAAAGGCGTAGTTCTCTTGCATCCGGTTCGGGTTGTAGACGAACTCCAGGGCGTCGCCTTCCCAGAGCAGCGCGAACTCGATCCCCCGAGCGAGCACGGCGTCGCGCAGGGAAGCTTCGTTCTGGAACTCGAGAACGGCATCCACGCCGCTTGCTTCCAGAACCTCCCGAAGGGGGCCGCCGGCGCCGGCAGTTTCCTCGACGAAGCCGAGACGGGCGGAGGGCCGATCGACGTCCCCCATGATGAAGCCGAAGATCAGGATGAAGATGAGGGGGAAGAGGAAGGTGAAGAAGAAGGCGGCCTTGTCGCGCAAGAACAGCACTGACTCGGATCGCAGCAGCGCAGCAAAGGTCCTCATCGGCTCACATCCCATCGAAGGCGCCAGGCGGCGATCGCCGTCGAAGCGAGGATCCAACCGATCGGTACGAGGACCGCGGCGAGCCGGGGGAACGCAGCAACGTCGACACCCACTGCTGCACGGAGACCGTCTGCCAGGTAGCTGACGGGGTTCACGTAGACGATCGCCCGCAGGAAGAAGGGCAGTCCTGTGATCGGGAAGAACAGACCGGAGAGGAACATCATCGGCATGTTCAGGATGTTGGCGATCGCCATTCCGGAGTTCGCCGTCTTGGCGACCGATGCAATCAAGAAGCCGAAGGCCATGAAGGTGATCACGGCGAGGAGCAAGTAGAGGACTGTGGCGACGCCGGCGAACGAGACCGTTGCACCGAGTGCAAGCCGACCCACCAGGAAGACGACCGCGAACTGCAGGACACACAGGGAGATGTGGCCGAGTGCAAGGCCTCCGAGGAACCGGGGAACGTCAAGCGGCGTAACCCAGTAGCGTCGAAGAACGCCCTGGTCGCGCGAGAAGAGAATCGCTCCGGGGATGCCGAAGAGGCCGGTCGTGAAGAATCCCATGAGTACGATCCCAGGTAGCAGGAAGTTCACGTACGGCGTTTCCTCAGTTGCCGATCCTACCGTTGTCGTTCGTTGAGGCACTGCCCTCGACGCATCGTAGGCCCCTGCACGAGCGAGGATCTCTCGATCGATGCCGGCAAGGATCTGATCGATGATCGAAACGGCCATCGCCGAGGACGCGTTCCCTTCGCTGTAGTGAATCTCCAGGGCGGTTTCCCCGACGTGCGTCCCGCCTGAAGCCAGCTGCGCTTCGATCTCTCGACCCAGACCCTCGGGGAGGACGACGAGCGCGGCGCGGCGGCCGCGGCGAACCGCGATCAGCTCGGAGGCGACGAAGTCGTGGATCTCCTCACCGGATGCCGGTCTCCGTAGCCGGAAGAGGGGTTCCTTCCCCGGATCCGCCGTTGTGGCGACCTCGTCGAAGACGAACTCGATCATCGCCGGGAACGGGCTGCCGGAGCCGGCGTCTTCGTTGGCGAGGGAGATCTCGAAGCTGATCTGACCCTCCTGCCCGATCTGGCCGAAGATGAGCGACAGGATGACCAGCAGGAAGACCGGGAAGATGAGGAACCAGAAGAGCGTGACCTTCTCGCGGACGGCGGTGACGACGTGGTTGACGGCGATCAACAGGATGTCGGTCACGACGCGATCCCTACTCCAGTGAGAACGGTCACTCGCGAAGCCTCCGACCGGTGAGAGAGAGGAAGACGTCTTCGAGGTTCGGCTGTCGGACCGTCATGTTGGCGAGCGCGTTGACACGAGGTTGCGACCACTCCAGAAGGGACGCCATGGTCGAGACAAGATCGGTCGTTTCAACGGTGATCACGTCGGCGCCCGACCGGACGGCCTTGCAGCAGGCGGCGAGCGGCGCGAGATCCTCATCGGTCGCACCGCTGGCGACGAACTCGATGATCGTCTCCTGTCCGAGCTGCGCCGTCAGCTCCCTCGGGGAGCCCTCGGAGATGATCTTCCCGTGGTCCATGATGCAAACGTGATCGGAGAGGGCTTCGGCCTCCTCCATGTAGTGCGTCGTGAGGATGATCGCCACCCCTGTCGACCGGAGTTCGGAGACGACGGACCAGACGTTGCGTCGCGCTTGCGGGTCGAGGCCCGTGGTCGGTTCGTCGAGGAAGACGAGCTTCGGATCGTTCACCAAGGCCGCTCCGATCGCCAGGCGCTGCTTCTGCCCGCCGGAGAGGTTCTTGACGTAGGTTCCCGCCTTCTCGGTGAGGGCGATTCGTTCCAGGATCTCGTCGACCGGCCGGGCCGAGTCGAAGAACGACGCGAAAAGGCGGATCACCTCGCGAGCCTTCAGGTAGGGCTCGAAGCTCCCCTCCTGGAGCAGGACGCCCATCCGCTGCTTCGTGGCGCGGTCCACACGGCGGAGCCGCCGCCCGAAGATCTCGATCTCTCCAGTGTCGGGCTCTCGAATCCCTTCCAGGATCTCCAGGGTCGTCGTCTTTCCGGCGCCGTTTGGGCCGAGGAGCGTGAAGACGGCGCCATCGGCGACGCCAAAGGAGATGCCGTCGACGGCACGCACTTCGCCGTAGTGCTTTCTCAGATCGCTCACCCGCATCAGCATCTCGTCGGCCAAGTCCATCACCTCGTCTCAAGCTGGGAGCGTAGCGTCTCTCGGCGGATCGTCCAACGCCTCCGCAGCCCCCGGCCCCCGCTCAGCGGATCCGCGCGCAAGGTGTTCGAGGCTCTCGGCGATCCAGGTGGTCGGTACGTTCGTCTCCTCCGCCCGCGGCCGATCGGTCACGCCGGTGAGCACGAGGGCCGTGTGGAGGCCGATCTCGGCGGCGCCGGCGATGTCCGTCTCGATCCGATCTCCGATCATCAGCGTCTTGGCGACGTGTCCGTCAAGCAGATCGAGCGCGTGGCGAAAGGCGATTGGAGAGGGCTTGCCGACGACCGTTTCGGGGTCGAAGCCCATCCCCCGGATCGCTCCGACCGTGGCACCGGCCCCGGGGAGGATCTCGCCGGCGGCGGGGAACGTGGCATCGGCGTTGGTCGCGAGGAGCGATGCGCCGTTGCCGAGGGCACGGAGGGCGCGGGCGAGGATCTCGTAGTCGAGTCTCCGGTCGATCCCGACGACGACCCAGTCGGCGTCCTCCGGTCGGGGGCTCGGGCGGTGCCCCGCCAAGCGCATCTCGGCGTCGAGACCGTCTTCTCCAACGAGCCAGTAGGCGATCGAACCCTCCCGCTCCGCGAGGTACCGCGCAGCGACGAAGGAACTCGGGATGACATCCTCGGGACCGATCGGAAACCCGAGACCGGCGAGATGCGCGGCGAGTTCCTTTCGGGAGCGGCTGGAGTTGTTGGTCAGTAGCAACGTCGGGCCGCGGCGCTGGAGTGTGCGGAGGGCGTCGACGGCTCCGGAGATCGGTTGCGATCCCCGGACGAGAACGCCGTCGATGTCCAGAATGAATGCATCGTATCGATCGAGCCAGGTTGTCTGCACCATGCGCGAAAGGTACTTCATCGCCGAAGTCGCTTCATATGGGGGATCGAATCTAGGCGAGGTGAAGAAGCGCGTAGACCAAGAGGAACCCGCCGAGGATGACGAGCGTTCCCTCCTCGATCCTGAAGAGGCCGCCGGGAAGGCGGAGGCGCCGTCCTCGCAGGAGCCGATGGACGCCAAGTCCGAAGAGAATCGTCGCGAAGGCCTCGACGTACGCGGGCCACTGCCACGTCGGGGCCAGGAAGGACCTTGGGACCATCGCAGCAGAGAGAGGGAGGAACAGGACCACCGCAGTGCCGAGGACGATGAAGGCCGCAGCCGCCGGCCACTCCGAGCAGGCCTTGCAGCGGCCGGGGATCAGCGGGAGCACCTTCGCAAAGGAAACGACCGTGCCGGCGGAGATCACAGCGACGATGGCGTGGAGGAAGGTCGGGTGGAGGCCGGGCTCGAGGACGGCCTTCGCGGCGAAACCGGCGAACGGCGGCAGGCCGATGATCCCCAGGATTCCGACCAGCAGCGCGATCCGGACCGAGTTCGGGATACGCTTCCGCTCGAAGATCATCACGCGAAGGTCGCTCGTCCCGAGGATGCGAGCCGCCTCCCCGGCGGCGAGGAAGAGGAGGGCCTTGAAGAGGCCGTGCGCCACGGCGTAGTCGAGTGCTCCGAGTCGTGCGGCTTCCGTTCCGGCGCCGAATCCGATTAGCAGGTACCCGATCTGTGCGAGCGTGGAGAACGCGAGGAGACGTTTCAGATCGTAGGTGTGGATTGCGTAGAGAACGCCCAAGAGCCCCGTCAACACGCCGAGAACGTTGAACGTCAGCTCGAGGGGGAAGACCTCGGAGAGGCGGAAGAGTTCCACGACCCCCATCTTGATGACGACTCCGGAGAGGAGCGCGGAGACCGCCGGGATCGCTCGAGAGTGCGCCGCCGGCAGCCAGAGCGAGAAGAGGAAGACGCCCGACTTGACGGCCACGCCGGATACGAGGAGCGCTCCGGCCAGGAGCACCCAAGGCGCGGTCGGTTCGGCGGCGACGCGGGTGGCGAGGGTTGCGATGTCTAGCGTGCCGGTGTGGTAGTAGGCAACGGCGATGCCGAGAAGGAACAGGCTCATCCCCAACGAGCAGAGAATGAGATAGCGGAGGCTGGCCCAGATCTGACCGGCGCGGCGACCGTATCCGACCAGCAGGAAGCTCGACAGCGTGAGGAGTTCGAGGATCACGTAGGCGTTGAACAGGTCCTTGGTGAAGACCATCGCAAACGCGCTTCCGATCAAGAGGTTGAAGAGCATGAAGAAGTAGGGGCGGAGCTCCTGCTTCCAGGTGTACAGGAGCGTCGCCACACCGAGACCCCACACGAGGGCGGCGAACGTCAGACCGATCCGATCGCCGACGAAGGAGATCCCGAGCCCCGGCCCCCACTCTCCGAGGACGAAGGGGGCGTTCGTGCCGCAGGCCAGGGCGAAGGCCAAACGGGCGAGGAGGGCGGCGTCGATCAGCGCGGCGACGACGGCGAAGGCGCGGCTCGCGCGACCGGAGGCGATCGTCAGGCCGGCGATGAGGAAGCGGAGCAGCGGAAGAAGGATCAGCTCCATGGCGTCTCCCTCTGCTCTTGTTTCGGCTTCGGCAGGGGGCGATCCTCGTTCGCGTGCTTCACTCCCTGCGCCTGCTCCTGCTCTTGCTCCTTGCAGGTCTCCCGGTCGATCCGCTGCGAGTCGGTGGTGTGATAGCGCTCGACGAGGAGCATGACGAAGACGAGGGCGAGGGCGAGGATGGCGAAGTTGATCACGATCGCCGAGAGGACGATCGCTTGCGGCAGGGGATCAATGAGTGCCGCTTCCATCGGTCCTCCGAGGATCGGGGGCGCACCCTCGATTCTGGCCCCCAGGGAGACGAGGCAGAGGATCGTCGAAGCGTTGACGAGTCCGAGGGCGAGGAGCTTGATCACAAGATCTCGACGGAGAACGAGTCCGAGGAGGCCGATTCCGAAGAGCACAATGGACACGTTGACGCCGTTCAACCAGGCCATCAGATCTCTCCCCGGTGATCGACGAAGTGACGCACGATGATCCAGCTACCGGCGAAGACCTTGATGCCGATCAGCGCGTTGTACAGCAGGGTGCTTCCGGAGCTTCCGAGTCGGCCGGGCGTTCCGGGAGGAAGGAGTTCCACGAGGGGCGAGCGTCCCAGAAGGGCCGGCAAGACGGCGACGACGAGGATGCCGAGGAGCGCCACCCACTCCAGTCGATCAAGGAACCGGTGGCCGACGCGATCAGTGACCGCTCGGGTTCCGATGGCCAGCGCCGTCAACAGGAGGCCCGTTGCGGCGATGACGCCTCCGCTGAACCCGCCGCCCGGCGAGAGGTGGCCGTAGACCGTCACATAGGCGCCGACGAGGAGGATCAGCGGCATGAGGACGTCGGCGGCGACGCGCACGACGCCGGACTCGGGGATCGATTCAACCTTCTCCGCCTCGCCGCGAGCGGTCAAGTAGAAGTGCACGCCGAGAACGGCGACGGAGAAGACGAGGACCTCGAGCAGCGTGTCGAACAGCCGGACGTTCAGGTAGATGGCGGAGACGACGTTTCGCGTCCCGAGTCGGACTGCTGCGTCCACCCAGTCCACTGCACTCCGTGCGGCCCCGGCCTCCGGCCCGCGGTATCCGAAGGCCAGTAGCGCAATGGTGCAGAAGGCGGGAACCAGGACAACGGCGGCGATCGCCAGGCGCGAGGGTCGTCGCTTCATGGCAGATGCCTCCCGATCATGCGCTCAAGCTCCCCCGAGCTGCGTAGCTGTGTCAGCACCGACACGAGATTCCGATGGATGTCCGGGCGCGACGGGGAGACGGCGAAGGTATAGGACAGGGGCTCCTCGTCCTTCTCAACGTGATAGGCGTTCAGGTCGTAGCGGGAGAGCGCGAGGAACCTCGCGAGGTCGAGCGAAGCGGCAATCGCCCGACCCTCGCGGACCGCGTCGATCAGATCCGAGAGGTAGCCACGCGGGGGCTGAAGAGTCGTCGGCCATGCCTCCGCCCAGGGTGCGGCCGCCCCGCCGGTGACGCGGAAGCGCACCGTGGGAAGGTGCTCCGGCGTTTGTAGGAGGCGATCCTCGTCCTCGAGGGAAACGATCCCACCGGCCGCGATGTCCGCCTCGCCGCGGAGCACGGCGGTGATGACCTCCTCGTGAGGGAGGAAGCGGACCACCAGGTCGAGTCCCATTGCCGTCGCGGTGCGCTGGAGGATCTCCCACTCCAGACCGCCGACCTGCTCTCCGGTTCGCTCGAGGAGTGCCGGGACCTCGCTGGCGGCGACGGTCAGACGGCCGGTCTTCCGGATTGCCAGGACGTAGACGAACGTCACCAGCGCCGCTCCGATCGCTGCTTCGGTGATCGCGACGTCCGGCGCGTGGGCAAGGAAAAAGACCGCGGCGAGGAGGAGGCTGAACACACCCATCCCGATGATCGCGTAGAGCCGCCGGCGTTGGACGAGGGCGATCCCTGCGGTGATCGGCAGGAGGATGAGAAGGGCTACGCGAGCGATCATGGCTCCGACTCTCCCTTGTGTCCTCGCGTGAAGGCGCTCTTCGCGATGCTGTGCGTTGCGATCGGGTTCGTCAGTAGCAGGAGGAAGAGGAGGAAGAAGAGCGTTGCGTCGCTCCACTGCAGGCCGTTGCGACAGATCAGGGCGATCAGGATGAGGGCGACCCCAACGTTGTCGGAGACTCCGCTCGCCTGGAGACGCGAGTACAGGTCGCGAAAACGGAGGATCCCAAGCGTTCCGATCAGCACGAAAGCGACGCCGATCGACGCAAGGATGAGCGTGGTCATCGGTGCCCCCCGCCCCGTTCCATGAACCGTGCCAGGATGATCACTCCGAGGAACCCGAGCGCGGCGTAGACGACGCCCACGTCAAGGAGGAACGATCGGCCGGTCTCAACCGCCGTCACCGCCAGGATCAGCACGACGCGGTTCGACGCGGAACTGTAGGCGAGGAGCCGATCCCAAGGGCTCGGCCCCCGAACCAATCGCACAAGAACGGCGGCGAGACTGAGAAGGACGAGCGCCTCAACGATCTGCATCTGCGCTCCTCGGAAAGAGGGCGAGGACTCGCCGCTCGATCTTCTCCTTCGCTTCGCGCCAGTCCGCCTCTTCGCCGCGCGACTGCAGCCAGTGGATGTAGACGACGTCGTCCTCGGCAAGCAGCGAGATCGTCGACGGGGTCAGCGTGATCGAGTTGAGGAGCACGAAGCGGCCGAGCGGATCATCGACGCGGAGCGGAAGAGCAATCAATCGGCCCTCGCCCCGTCCCGTGAGGATCAGCCAAGAGGTGTACAGGGTCGAGAGGACGAGCCGCCAGAGGAGCGTGGCGCCGAACGCGAAGAGTTGCAGCGGACGGCGCAGAAGCGAAGAGACAAAGGGCGCGACCCCAGGGAAGAGCCGGCGCTGGAGCAGGGCGATACCGAGAGCGATGACGATCCCGACGACCGCGGACAGCACGTCGAGGCTCTGGGAAAGCGCCAGCCAGAGCAGACTCAAGCTGACCACCGCGAAGATCATCCGGTCCTCCTCCGGCTTCCCACGACGGGTACTTCCCGCCGGTCCCGAGGAGAGGATACCTCACTCGACGATTCGCATCTGCAGGTCGTCGTAGTAGACGGTGGACGCCTCCGAGGTGCTCTCCTCTCCGAGGAGGATGAACCACTCGCCGCCGTCCGAGAGATCGATCGACACCGGCCCGCTCGTCACGGAGATCCCATCGACCGTCAGGGTGTACGCATCGTGGCCGTAGTCGAGTTCGTAGGAGTGCCACTGGTAGACGCTCGGCTTGAACGGAACCGGATGGGCGACCCCCGGCCCGTAGGCGGTCGGTTCGCGCATGTAGGAACCGTCTCCGTCGCTGGTGAACTCGAAGTACGGGAGCGAGCCGGTGGAGTTCGAGACCACGCGCCGCATCGGAACGATGAGGAACGTGTGACTCCGCTGGTTCTGAAGCGTCATCGCCCGACAGGAGAAGACGATCCGCTGACCGAGGCGAAGGGGCGGAACCGAGATCGCGGCGTAGCGCCTGTGCCAGTTGCTCGTCGAGCTGTCGATGAAGAGGGAGTACCCAGGCTCGCCGGCGATGTGCTCGATCCGGCTCTCATAGGTGTTCGCCCACGTCGGGTCGAGCGGCCACCGGCCGAGAGAGCTCTCTCCGTCCTCGAACGACTCCTCGAAGATCAGCGTCCCCGAGCGGACGTACACCGTAATCGGCTCCGAGACGGCATCGGACCGACCTTCGGCGTCGATCACCGTCAGCGTGATGGTGTAGCGACCGGGGAGCGCGTAGCTCACCGTAACCTCACGACCGGACGCGGTCTCCCCGTTGCCGAGATCCCAGCGGTAGTCGACCAGGGCGGCATCGCTTACCGAGGGGGAGGCGTCGAGAAGGGTCGTGTCGCCAGCGTAGAGGACGGGAGCGGCCACGTCGAATCGAGCGGCCGGCGGTGCGGAGAGGAACGAGCAGGCGGCGAGCGTCGTCAGTCCAAGAGCGAGAAGCGTCCCTACGATGCGCCGCGCGTTCATCAGCCCACCTCGATCAGGCGATCCTTGGGGAAGGCGGAGATCACTTCGCACGGTCCATCGCGTACGACCACATCGTCTTCGATGCGGACCCCGCCGAAACCCGAGAGGTAGATCCCCGGTTCGATCGTCACGACCATCCCCGGTGACAGCGTGTCCTCGCTCTGCGGAGAGACGCGCGGTCCCTCGTGGACTTCCAGCCCGATGCCGTGTCCGAGTCCGTGGCCGAAGTTCTCGGCGTAGCCGGCGGCGGCGATCAAGTCACGGGCGACCGCGTCGACGGCGACGCCCGTCGCACCCGAGGTTGTCGCTTCGATCGCGGCGAGGTTGGCGCGCAAGACGACGTCGTAGATCTCGCTTGCCTTCTCGGTCGGCGAGCCGACGGAGAAGGTGCGCGTCAGATCGGAGCAGTACCCGGCGACGCGGGTGCCGATGTCGAAGAGGAGAAGGTCCCCTTCGCGGAGAGCGACCGGGTCCATGAACGGAGAGTAGTGGTTGAGCGCCGAGTTCGGACCGGTCGAGACGTTCAGGTCAAACGAGATGCCCTCGCTCGCGGGATTCTCCCGGATCAGCCACTCGAGGCGGAGCGCGATCTCCGCTTCGGTCATGCCGATGCGGATCTCGTCGACAAGCCGGCCGAGCGCCTCGTCCGTGATCTGCGCGGCGTGCCGGAGGAAGCCGAGCTCCTCTTCCGACTTCACCAGGCGGAGCGGAGCCACCGGATCGGCGAGCGCGACGACTTCCGCCTTCGACGCCTCGCGGAGTGCTTCGGCCCACCGGAAGGTCACTCGTCCGGAGGGGAATGCGACACGAGAGACTCCGAGCTTGTCGATCGCCTCCACGAGGTCCTTCCGCGTCCAGTTGCGTGTTTCGGAGATCGTGACGCCGTCCGTCTCTCGTTCGGCCTGATCGGTGTAGCGGGAGTCCGTCAGAAGGAGGGTCGCCGCCCTCGACACGATCAGGGCTCCCTCTCCGGTGAAGCCGGTCAGGTATCGGAGAGTGGCCTGGTCCGAGTGCTCGTAGTTGTAGGTGACGAAGGCGTCTTGTTCGAGGCTCTCGAGGAGTCGTTTTCGGCGATCTGCGAGGTCGGTCATCGGTGCTCTCCTTTTCCCGGACGAGGCCCGCGGCGGGGGATCCCGCGCGCGGGTCGTGGGGAGACTACACGCGCTAGAACCTAGTTGTCAATGCGAAAACCCGTCGCTATACTCCCGCCCATGCCGACACTGGCGGAGTTCAAGCAGACCTTCTCCGAACTGGAGCGCGAAGTCGATGGCCGGCTCCCCAAGCTCGAGGATCCGACGTCCGTCGACGCGTTCCGCGTCGAGATTCTGGGTCGCAAGGGGAAGATCGCCCAGTTGTTCAAGCAGCTTGGAGCCCTGGACGGCTCAGAACGGGGCGAGGCCGGCGGCCTCCTGAACTCCTTGAAGGCGAGGGCGACCGAGGCGGTCGAGAGCCTCGAAGCCGAGATCGGCCAGGCGAAGCTCGCCGTGCGGCTTCAGTCCGAGTTCGTCGACATGACCCTCCCCGGTGTCCATCAGAAGCCCGGCAGACTTCATCCGCTGACGCAGGTCCAGAACGAGATCGAGTCGATCTTCATGCGGATGGGCTTCGATGTCGCGACCGGACCGGAGATCGAGACCGAGTACTACAACTTCGAGGCGCTGAACATCCCGGCGGAGCATCCGGCGCGCGCCGACTGGGACACCTTCTACATCGGGGAGGAGACGCTGCTGCGTCCGCATACGTCTCCGGTACAGATTCGCGTGATGGAGAAGACCCAACCGCCGGTGCGGATCATCTGCCCAGGCAGGTGCTACCGGAGGGACGCACAGGACGCGACGCACTCGCCCGTCTTCCATCAGATCGAGCTGCTCTGGATCGAGGAAGGGCTGACCCTCGCCAACCTGAAGCACGTCCTCGAGGTCTTCACTCGCGAGTTCTTCGGGGAGGGCTACGAGATGCTCTTCTCGGGCGATTTCTTCCCGTTCACCGAACCGTCGGTCCAGGTGCACATCAAGGCTCCCGGGGCGGAGAGCTGGCTGGAGATTATGGGCGCAGGGATGGTCGACCCGGCCGTGCTGGAGGCCGTCGGCTACGACCCGGAGGCCGTCTCCGGCTTCGCCTTCGGTCTGGGCATCGAGCGGATGGCGATGCTCAAGTACGGAATCGGCGACATCCGTACGTTCCTGACGAACGACCTTCGATTCCTGAAGCAGTTCTAGCCGTAACCGGCGGCGATCACTCGGAGCGCTTGAAGAGCAGCGTGGCGTTCTGCCCCCCGAAACCGAACGAGTTCGACAACGCCACCGCAATCGGTACTGAGACGGACTCCGGCGTGTAGTCGAGATCGCAGGCGGGGTCGGGTGTCTCGTAGTTGAGGGTCGCTGGGATGTGGCCGTGGGTCATCGACAGAATCGTCGCGATCGCCTCGACACCACCGCCCGCCCCGAGCAGGTGGCCGATCTGGGACTTCGTCGAGCTAACTCGCACCGTCTTCGCTGCGCCTCCGAAAGCGCCCTTGATCGCCATCGTCTCGGCCGGATCGTTGAGCGGCGTCGACGTGCCGTGGGCGTTGATGTAGTCGACCGCTTCCGGGGGCACTTGCGCTTGTTCGAGCGCCAGGAGCATGGCCCGCCGCTGCCCGTCTCCGTCCTCGCACGGTGCGGTGATGTGCGACGCGTCGGCGGTCATCCCGAACCCCGCGATCTCCGCGTACGCTGTCGCTCCGCGCGCATCCGCGTGTTCGGCCGATTCGAGGACGAGGAAGCCTGCGCCTTCTCCCATCACGAAGCCGTCCCGGTCGAGGTCGAACGGCCGCGACGCCCGCTCCGGCTCGTCGTTACGTCGCGAGACGGCGCCCATCCGCGCGAAGCCGGCGTAGGTGATCCGGAGCATCACCGCCTCCGCTCCTCCTGCCAGGACACAGTCGCATGCGCCGGATCGGATCAGCTCGGCGGCGAGTCCGATGGCGTGCGCCGAACTGGCGCATGCGGAGACGATCCCGAAGTTGGCCCCCCGCAGGCCGAACTCGATCGAGATTTCTCCGGAGAGCGCGTTCGGCATCATCCTCGGGACGAAGAAGGGGCTGATGCGGCGCGGGCCCTTCTCGGTCAGGATTTTGAAGTTCTCCTCGAAGGTCATTAGTCCACCGATGCCGGTTCCGGCGATGACCCCGACGCGGTGCGACTCGAGCGTCGGTGACTCGAGAGATGCGTCCTCGACAGCGAGTCGGGCCGCGGCGAGGGCTAGCTGCGAGGAGCGATCGATCCGCCGGGCCCTCTTCGGGTCGATGAAGACGTGGGGGTCGAAGTCCACCGCAGGGGCGCCGATGAGGACATCGATTCCCTCGAGGTCGATCCGATCGTCGACCCGCCGGACCCCGTTCCGTCCTTCGGAGAGCCCGGTCCAGAAAGCGTCCTTGCCGATGCCGATCGAAGTGACCGGTCCGAGGCCGGTGACGACGATGCGCCTAGCCATAGGTCTCCTTCACCTCTTGCAGCACGGCGAGCCGCGCCCGCATCGCCTCGTCGGACGCCTCGAGGGGGGCCATCGTCTCGGAGAGGGCGATCTCCTCGACGGGGATCGCCTCTTCGACCAGAACGGTCACCTCGGCTGCATCGGATACGCGAAGGCTTCCTCCGAAACAGGCGAAGACCCTTTCCGTCTCGGGCGTCTTGATCCGAAGCGGTCCGCTTCGGAGGGTCGCGAGAAGGGGAGCGTGGTCGTCCATCACGGCGAATTCACCGGTGGAACTGCGAGCGACAACCATGGTGGCTTCTCCGTCGAACAGCGTACGGTCAGGGGAGCGGACTTGGCACTGCATAGCCACCTCCGGGACGCAGATGATAAGAGAGTCGGGCAAGGGGTCGCAAGAGAGACGGGGCGTCGAGGGCATCGGCCAGGAGCTTCTAGGCTTCCGCCCCTTCAAGGATCGCCGTCGTCCGACTCGCACCGATCCGCGTCGCGCCGGCCTCGATCATCGCGACGGCGGTTTCGTAGTCCCGGATTCCTCCGGCCGCCTTGACGCCCATCTCCGGGCCGACGGCGCTGCGGAGGATGGCCACGTCCTCGACGGTGGCGCCGCCCGGTCCGAAGCCGGTCGACGTCTTGACGAAATCGGCCCCGGCCTCCTTCGCAAGCTTGGCTCCGGCGGTCTTCTCCTCGTCCGTCAGGCGAGCGGTCTCCAGGATCACCTTGACCTCGACCGTCCGCTCGGCCTCGGAAGCCGCGGCGCAGACGGCGGCGATCTCGTCGCGGACGGTTTCGTGATCTCCGGCCTGCAACGCCGGGACGTTGATGACCATGTCGATCTCGTCTGCCCCATCCTCGATGGCTGCGCGAGCTTCGAAGGCCTTCACCCTCGCGTTCGACATTCCGTGCGGGAAGCCGACGACGATACAGAGCTTCACCGGCGAATCGGCGAGCGCTTCGTGGGCCAGGCGGGCGTACGCGCCGTCGACGCAAGCGGAGGCGACGTTCAGATCGATTGCCTCCGCGCAGAGGCGCTTCACTGCGTCCGGCGAGGCGGCGGGACCGAGAACCGTGTGGTCGATCATCTTCGCGAGTTGGCTTCGCTGCATGCGTACTCCTTTTGACTCATGGCGCCCCGGAACGGGCGAGGACCGTCCCCCGATCGCACCGCTCGAAGAGGTGGAAGCTTCTCCCACCTTCGTGGATGCACCCTACGATCGTGTATCCCTCGGAGAATAGCAACTCGAATGCCTGGCGGGAGACGGTGCGCCACTGCACGGCGCCGGTGACGTCCTCGGCATGGAGGCGGGACAGGTCGACGGGGATCTCCACCAGCACCAACCGTTCCGTTGGCGTCCCCTCCAACTCGACGAGCCGACGGTGCCCGTTCGCCTGGGAGCGGGTGCGCGTGAGGGCCTGCATCTGATCGAGGCCGTAGTGGAGGTGTGGCGGGGGCCTGTGCTCGTCGAGGATGCCGATGACGCGGGGGGCGTTCAGCCACCACTCCACCCGGAGCCGGTCGGTCGGCAGACCGGCGTTCCGGCGATCGTCAACGGGGCCGAGGGCGTTTCGCACGTGGGTCGGAGCGATCGCGCCGAGCTTGTTGAACGCGATGTGCGCCTCGGAACTACGAAGCGGATCCCCCCACCAGAAGACGAGTTCGACGTCGGCGTCGAGGCAGGCGGCGCGCTCCGCGTGGCGAAGCGCCTGGGCGATGCCCCGGCCGATCGATTCGGGTCCGACGCCGAAAAAGACGGTTAGCCGGGCTGCGAAGCCGTCGGCTTGTGCAGGGAGGTCGACAAGCGCCCCGAGGAGCGAGCGCCGCGGGGCATCGTCGCTCCAGGCTCCGAGAAGGAGCCCCCCGGCTCTGCGGATCGCAGCGAGCGCCGGCGCCGGAAGGACGGAGCGAGACCGCTTGCCGAGGAGCGCCTCCTGGAGGTTCTCGCAAGCGAGAAGGTCCTCGATCGTCTCGAGGGGGCTAACGTCGATACTCATCGGCGCGGTCGGTCTTCCGGCTTCGCTTGTCGGCGTACATCCGTCGATCGACCTCTTCGAGGATCGATTCGAGCGACCGGGCGTCGTGAGGCTGGCGAGTGTAGATCCCGATCGACAATCCGATGTCGACGTCATCGAGACCGGCCCGCCTCGGAACGGCCGTGATCTTCTCACGCAGTCGATTGGCTACGGGCGGGGCTTCCTTGTCGGTCTCCGGCATGAAGACGAGGAACTCGTCGCCGCCGTAGCGGATCACGCGATCTGCGGAGCGGACGTTCTCCCGCAGGCAGAGCGCGACCTCGGTCAG
>Ga0180433_10005286_pt1 | contig 17559 bp, 18 predicted proteins | sample SS_ome_8_FD_132980 | JGI IMG/M metagenome (GOLD analysis project Ga0180433, IMG submission 132980) | Hypersaline lake sediment archaeal communities from the Salton Sea, California, USA - SS_1_D_1 metaG | ecosystem: Environmental > Aquatic > Non-marine Saline and Alkaline > Hypersaline >... | reverse complement strand
TCTTGGAAAGAATGTGATAATGGTTAATTCTTCTGGCTGTATGACTCTTACAGCTACTTGGCCTTTTACGCCTTATAGGATTCCTTGGGTTCATGGCGCTATTGAAAATGGCGGCAGTGTTGCTGCAGGTATTTTAATGGGTCTTAAGGCTTTAAAGAAAGATAAGAACACGCATGTTGTTGTTTATGCAGGTGATGGAGCAACATATGATATTGGCTTGCAGTCTTTGTCTGGTATGATTCATAGGAATGAAAAAATAATTTATATTTGTTATAACAATTGTCAATTTGCAAATACTGGCCATCAAGCAACTTCTGCTACTGAGCAGTATGCTCGAACTACAACTACTCCTCCGCCTAAGGGCAATCTTTTGCCAAGAAAGAATATGGCTAAGATGATGGCTATGGGTGGTGCAGAGTATTGTGCTACTGCTTGTGTTGCGTATCCTTTTGATTTTATTAAGAAATTAAGAAAAGCTGCAAAAGTTGAAGGCTCTGTTTTTATTGATTTGCTGGCACCCTGTGAACCTGGCTGGCTTGTCAAGCCGCATGAAACACTAAAAGCAGGAAAACTTATGGTCGAGTCAGGAATGTGGCCTCTTTATGAGATTGATAAAAAGAAGATTACTTTAAGTCATAAGCCTAAGATGATTCCTGTCAGAGAAGCTTTAAAGATTCAAGGCAGGTTCAAGCATCTTACACAAGAACAGATTGCTGATATTCAAAAGATGGTTGTTAATGAGTGGGAAATGATTACTAAAGGAAGATTCTGGGAAGCAGAGGAATATTAATGAAAAAAATAATTATTGTAATGTTTGTCTTAATTGTTTTGATAGGGTGTACTGCGCCTAAAGAGATACTGGTTCCATCCTCTGATAAGACTCCCCCATTAGTGCAACAACAAAAAACAATAATTCAACAACAGCAAAGACCAATTCAGCAACAGCAAAAAATAATTCAACAGCTTGAACCAGAATGCTCAAGTAATGAAGACTGTAAAACAACACAAACATGCATTAGAAGAGAATGCAAAGACATAATTTGCAAAGAATGCCAAATAATACAAAACAGAAGATGTGTTCCATTAGACTGCTGTTCAGATGTGGCGTGTGCTGATGATGAAGTTTGTGAACAGAACGAGTGTATTAAACTAGACTGTGATTATTGCTGGCTTGCTTCAAATCATAAATGCTATCCTCTTTCTTGCTGTTCAGATTTAGATTGTGATGATGATAATCCTGCAACAAAGGATTGGTGCTCTTTTCCAGGAACAAGTGATGCTGCTTGCAGTAATGCATTGATAGAGCCAGATACTGTTCCATCAGCTCAAGAAGATGATACAGAAGCGGTTTCTTGTACTTTTGATTCAGAATGCCTTGAGAATGAGTTCTGTCTAGCGAGACATTGTGAAACAATTGAAGAATTTTATTCACACCATTTCGGATGTTGTGAACAAGGAGTTACTGTAACTATTAATAATATAGACTACTCTGATTGTGGATTCATGACCACGCTTACAGATAATATGAAAGATTGCGCTCAGATACCTTGCCCTGCTTGCAAGATAGGAACGCAAACTTGTGTGGCCCATCCCAAACGTCTAGAGAATTTACCTTTTTACAATTACTGCGCAGAATGTCTTAGCAATAGTCAATGTAAACAAGGTTCTTCTTGTGTAAACCAAAAATGCGTGTAAGAATCACAAAAGCAAGATTCTGGGAAGCAGAAGAGTATTAATTTTCTCTTAACTCATCTATTTGGTCTATTGCTTCATCAATAGATTTTTCTAATTCTGCATTTTCTTTAAATTCTTGTATGTCTCTTGCATATAACCCTTTCGCTACTTCTGTATCTCCGTCTTCATAGTCAAATACTTTTTTTGATTCCGTAAGAATCTCAACAATTTCTCCGGTTCTGCCGGTTTTAGTTTTCCATTTGTAATATTTTATCTTTCTTCCGCCAGTGACTTCATCAAGATCATCGCTTGAGCATGCAAAACTATATTTAGGAATAGCGCTTTTATGATTATATCCATCCAGTTGCAATAGCACAGAAGAAAGTGTTCCAGGATAAATCGCCACAATAACTCCTTCAATTACTTCAATACTTTCTAATTCCTCTGTGCGAGGCACAAATTTATCAATCCCCATAAGATCCAATCTAATAAGCGATTCTTTTTAAAATTATTGACAAAAAATTAGAAATCCTTAAGATTTCTAAATTCACAAAAATATCAAGATTTTTGCGAAAAAGAAGAAATTAATTAGAGACTATATCTAAGTCTCCGCTTGCAAATTCATATTCCATCAGCGTTTTTGTTCCGTTTTGAAATCTTTCTTCAAAAAAGATTCTGCTGTTGTCTTCTGCTTGGCTGGATAGATTGAAATAGCTTATCCTGTTATCTGGGTGTTGTGTTATCTGCGTTAGTGTTTTGGTCTGCAGGTTGTATGCGAACAGATTTGTGGATGTGCTGTCTATTCCTTCTAAGAATATGTAATCATCGTTTTCTTGTGCAAAATTTTTCCGGGTATGATAAAGATGCACTCCTTGTTTTTTTATGATTTCTTTTGTGCCGTTTACAAGGTCTTCTAGGATTACTGCGCTGTATCCTCCTGCATTTTCATAAGCATTTATTGCAAAATATTTTCTGTTTGCAGTTATTTCACTGTTGTACCCGTTTGTATATCCTGTTTCTCCAAGAACTGTGTTTGTTTTTGTTTCTGGGTCATGCAGCACAAAATGGTAATCTGAGTCACTGGTTGTATCATATCTTATCACTATTTTGCTGTTTGAACTGCCTAATGGAGTGAATCCTTCTATTTCTGCAATGTGTCTGTCTGTTATTTCGCTTAATGGGTCGTATATTTCCTGTGTTTGATTGTTGTAAAATCTTAATCCATATTCGACACTGCTAGGCATTTCATGTTCATACCAGAATGCGATAATATTTCCGTCAGGTGACATACCCGCATAGTGAAAGTCCTCTTCGTCGTCTGGCCCTAATTCTGTGCTCTGGTCTGTTATGAATTGCCAGGTGTTTGTGTTTAAATTGTATGTCCAGTACTGATCTTTGTATTCTCCTATGTTTTGCAGTTCAGCAATAAGTGTTTGTCCGTTGTCTGACAAGTTTCTTATCCAGTCTATTTCTTTTCCTGCTGGCAGGTTTATTATTTCAATTGTTTTTGATGCAATGTCTACTTTTTTAGTATCTTTGTTATCAGTCCATTGTCGAAGCACTGCCTTGCTGTTATCTGCAGATATCTCGTCTACTGAATGGCCATATAAGTTCAATATTGGTGTTACGCTTCCATCAGTCATATCTAGTATGCTAAGAGTTGTTCCGCTGCTTTGGTTCCATGAATCAATGAATGCAATTGTTTTGTCATTTGATGTTCTTTGTATGTGGCTGTCTTCTGCGCCAGGTATTAATTGTTCTGCAGTATTTGTTCCTATTGTGTGGACATAAACATTATCTTCGTGAAAATACACTAGTTTTGTTTTGTCTGGTGACACTATGAAGTCATGCACAAATCTGCTTTCTGTTGTTTCAAATGTTATTTCTTTTGTTACTGTATCGTATACTTTTAGTTTACTTTTATCTCCGTCTGGACTTGATGCTCTTGTTATAAGGTAGTCTCCTGCAAATGCAATAGGATAATCGCTGTTTTCAGGATCATTAGATAAGTTTATTTTTGTTTCAGTGTCAGCATCGTATACGAATGTTTCTAGGTCTGTGCTTTCCATTACGCCTAGTGCTGCTTTTTTTCCATCTTCAGAAATAACATATAAGTTGGATATCGGTGTCTGCCAGTGATGAACGTCAACATATTCTGTGTTTAATACTTGTTCTGTGTCTGTTTTTACACAGCTAGGCAGTGTTGCTGCTGCAAGAAGTACTAGTCCTGTGAGTGTTTTCTTGAAAAATCCTGGTTTTTTACGTTGTAGTCTTGTATCTTGTTTCTGTTTATCCATTATTATCCCCCACTACTATTCTTACACGGGAAAGAAAAGGTGATGATTTAAAAAGCTTCGTAGTGGTTGACACTATTTGGTGATTAAAAGAATTGCAGCACAAAAAATACTGCATATATTCCAACTAAGAAAACTCCATGCTTCCAGGTTATTGTTTTTTTGGTCATGAAGTATAGTCCTAATAATACTGTGCCCATCATGAATGCAGACGCAAGCGCAACTGTCCAAGGGTCTATTGTTATTGGATTTATCAAAGCGACTATTCCTAAGACTAGTGTAGAATTTGCAACAATAGAGCCGATTAAATCGCCAAATGCAAGAGATCCTATTCCTTTTAATATGGATTTTACTTCTACCATCACTTCTGGCAGAGATGTTCCTAATGCAATTAAAGTAAGTCCTATTATGTATGGTGATATTCCTAGTTTTGCTGCTATTTGTGAAGAAGAATAAATCAAGAGTCTTGCACCGACCAATAAAGCGACTATTGCGCCTGCAAATATCAAGCCGTCTCTCCATAAGTGTTTAAGCTGCACATTCTTTTTCATTTTTCCCAGCTTGCCTTCTTTTAGCCATAGACTTGCTACATATGCTCCAAATGATGCAACAAGAATCAATCCATCTGGTCTTGTCAGTGCTCCGTCAGATACTAATATTAGCGGCAAAGCAACAAGCATTAATGTTCGAAAGAATGTTTTTCCAACAATAGGGTGCTCTATGCTTATCCTGCCTCCTGCTATTGCAAGTATTCCTAAGACTAATGTCAAATCACTTATGTTTGAGCCGATTACTGTTCCTAATACCATTCCTGTTTGTTGTGCAAATGCTCCTGTTACTGCAGCTACTAATTCTGGCAGTGATGTTCCTACTGCAACCACTAAAAATCCTATTAAGTATTCTGATATTCCTAGTTTTTTTGCATAATTAGATACTCCATAGATTGCTAAATCAGATGATTTTAAGACGATAATCAAGCTTAGTATGCATGCAATGCTGTAGAATAAGATAGGGTATGCCTGTGCAAACTGTGCTCCGTATTCTAGTACCATTTTATACTTTCCTGAATAGTTTTACTGCTTCGCCGAATATTAATACTGATGAGCTTATTGCTATTGCTATCAGCCAGTCTGTTATTTTTAATGATGTTGTGCTGAATATGCTGTTCATTGCTGGCAGATGCACGACTGCTACTTGCAGTAATATGGAGAATGCTATTGCTCCTATCAGCCATTTGTTCCATTTCAAGCTAAATATTGAGTATTCTTCTGATCTCATATTTATTACGTTAAACATTTGATACATCATTAGTGTTGTGAATGCCATTGTTTGTGCATATGCCAGATTTGTTTCTGGGTTATACCATTGAAATATTCCTAGTGTTCCCAGCATCATTATTATGCCTATTAAGAATATCATTATTCCTCTTTTTTTGTTGACTATTTTTTCTTCTACTTTGCGGGGAGGTCTTTTCATGAGTCTTGGTTCTGGCGGTTCTGAGCTTAATGCCAGTGCTGGCGCTCCGTCTGTCACAAGGTTTATCCATAATATTTGTATTGCAATTAAAGGAAGTGGCATTTTTAGCAGTATGCCTGTGAATATTGTCAATACTTCTCCCATATTGCTGGATAATAAATACTCAACAAACTTTTTGATGTTGTCAAATATTGTCCTGCCTTCTTCTACTGCGTTTATTATTGATGCAAAATTATCGTCTGCTAGTATCATGTCGCTTGCTTCTTTTGCAACGTCTGTTCCGGTTATGCCCATTGCTATGCCTAGGTCTGCTTTTTTTAAGGCAGGAGCGTCATTTACTCCGTCTCCGGTCATTGCTACGATGTGGCCTTTTTTCTTTAGTGCTTCTATTATTTTGAGTTTATGTTTTGGATTGACTCTTGCATATACAACTATGTCTTCTACAATTTCTTCAAAGTTCTGAAGCTTGTTTAAGTCTTCTCCTGTGACTGCTTTTCCTTTCATGCCTAGTTGTCTTGCTATGGCCATTGCTGTTGCTTTGTGGTCTCCGGTTATCATTACTACTTTTATTCCTGCTGTTTCGCATTTTTTTATTGCGTCTTTTACTTCTGGTCTTGGAGGGTCTATCATTCCTTGCAGGCCTAAGAATATCATGTCTTTTTCTGTTTCTTTTGTTGATATGTGGTCTCCTGTTTCTTTGTATGCAAATCCTAGAACTCGAAGAGCGTTTCCTGCGAATTGTTCATTTATTTCAAGTATTTTTTCTTTTGCTGTCTTGGAAAGCCGGATTATTCTTCCGTCTATTAATGCTCTATTGCATACGTTTAGAACTATTTCTGGTGCTCCTTTTGTGTATGCTATGTTTTTCTGGCCTAGTTTGTTTACTGTGGTCATTAATTTTCTTTCTGATGTAAATTCTATTTCTGCTATTCTTTTGCTTTTTAGTTTTATTTGGTCTATGTTTATTCCTGCTTTTTTTGCACTGACTAATAATGCTGCTTCTGTTGGGTCTCCTATTATTTTCCAGGTTTTGTTTTCTTTTTTGAGTGTTGAATCATTATTTAGGATGCCTGCAATCAATAGTTCTTTGAATCTGTGCGGGCTTTTTGTGAATCTTCCTTCTGGATCATATCCAGAGCCAGATACTTCTATTATTTCGTCATTTGCGTATATTTTTTTTACAGTCATTTCATTATGTGTTAATGTTCCTGTCTTGTCTGAGCATATTACTGTGCATGCTCCTAGTGTTTCAACGCTGGGCAGTCTTCTTACGAATGCGTTGTGTTTTGCCATTTTCTTGACTCCTATTGCAAGTGATACTGTTACTACTGCAGGAAGCCCTTCAGGTATTGCTGCTACTGCAAGTGCTATTGCTGCAAAGAACATTGCAAAAGTGTCATTGCCGTATAAGACGCCCATTCCAAATACTATCAATGCTATTGCAATGACTGTTATTCCTAAGAATCCAGATAAGTGTGATAATTTTTTTTGTAATGGTGTTGATTCTGGTTTTGCTTCTTTGATTAATTTTGCTATCTTTCCTATCTGTGTGTTTATGCCTGTTGTAGTTACGATTGCTTTTCCGCGGCCTTTTGTTACTATTGTGCTGCTAAAGACCATATTTGCTTGGTCTGCTATTGGAACTGTTCTTTTGAATGTGCCTGTTTTTTTAATTACTGGCAGTGATTCTCCTGTTAAGCTTGCTTCTTGTGTCTGCAGGTTTATTGATTCTATTATTCTTGCATCTGCAGCTATTTTTTCTCCTGTCTTGAGAACGATGAGGTCTCCTGAAACCAGTTCTGATGCAGGTATTTCTTTTTGTATTCCGCTTCTTATCACTATTGCTTTTAGTGATATCATTTTTTTGAGTGCTGCGATTGCTGCTTCTGCTTTGTATTCCTGGAAAAATCCTAATATTGCGTTTAATATTACTATTGCAAGTATTACATAGAAGTCTGTGTATTCTTTAACTACTACAGATATTATCATTGCTGCTATTAATATCCATACTAGCGGACTTTTAAACTGCCTTGCAAATATCTGCAAAGGGTGTATCTTGTCTGTTTCTGCTATTGTGTTTGGCCCTTGTTTTTCCAGTCTTGCGTCTGCTTCTGTTTGTGAGATTCCTTGTTCAGAAGTTTGTAGTTCTTCAAATACCTCTTTTTCAGATTTTTGATAATACCCATCCATGGGCTTTTGTTGGATATACAGGTATATAAATGTATTGGCGATAGAAAGATTTAAATTAAGCAAATTTATAGTATTCAATATTATAAAAAAAGGTGATTTTAAATGGTTGTTGCCAAGGATATTATGAAGAAGGATTATGCTAAGGTTGATATGAATGATACACTTTCTGATTTGCAGGGTAAATTAAGATTAAAAAAACAGACTTTTGCTGTTGTTTTTGATAAAAAGAATTACAAGGGAATTACTGGAAGAAAATGGCTTCTTACTTCGCGTGTTGACCCGTCTAAGACTAAGTTAAAGAATATGACTAAGCGCGCTTCTAAGCGTGGAACTCCTTTTTTTGTTCCTAAGCTTAAGCCGGATACTGATTTGCTTGATTTGTGCAGGCTTTTTGCCAGTTCTAATTCAAGAGCTCTTCCTGTTTTAGATAAGAACAAGAAGCTTATTGGTGTAGTTACTGCAAGAAATGTTCTTAGAAAGATTAAGTCAGAGTATAAAGGCATACCTGTTTCAGAGCTTGCTAAAAAAAAGGTTGTTACTGTAAAGATTAAGGATTCTATTGGTGATGCAATTAAGACAATGAATAGGTCTAAGGTTGACCGTCTGCCTGTTGTTGACCGGTTTAACAGGATTGCAGGTATTGTGACTGAGTTTGATGTTCTTAAGCGGTTTCATAAGTTTCCTCCTTCTAGGATGAAGTATCCTTCTCATGCTGCTCATGACACTTGGGCAGATTCTGGTGATGATTCTGGTGAAAAGCAGAAAATGCTTAAACAGCCTGTTGAAAATATCATGACTCCGTATCCTATGGTTGTTGTTGCTGATTTTAAATCAACTATTGCAGAAGTTTTAGGTATTATGATAAAAGATGATGTTAATAGTGTTGTCTTAGTTGATAACAGCAAGCCTGTAGGAATATTGACTGTGCAGGATGTCTTGCTTGATTATTCAAGAGGTTGATTGTTATAATGTTTGATGTAATTACTGTTGGAAGCGCGAGCGTGGATGTGTTTGTTTCTTCTAAATCAAAAAGCATTGAGCTTCTGAAAAAGAATAAAAAAGAAGAGGTTTGTTTTCCTATTGGAGCAAAGATTTTGCTGGATTACATGCATCAGGATATTGGTGGTGGCGGGACTAATTCTGCAGTTGCTTTTTCCAGGATGGGTTTTAAGACTGCTTGGATTGGCAAAATCGGCACTGATATGAACAGCAGGCATGTTCTTGACCAGATTAAAGATGAGAAAATAAAATTTCTTGGCAAAATTAAGAAAGGTGCGAGTACTGGATTTTCTGTTTTGATTATTGGTATTGAGAAAGACCGGACTATTCTTGCTTATAAGGGAATTAATGACTATCTTAAAAAATCAGATATAAATTTCAATAAACTAAAAACAAGATGGTTTTATATGGGTTCTATGCTTGGTGAGAGTTTTAAGACCTCTGAAAAGATTGCGCAGTATGCTAAGAAAAATAAAATCCCTCTTGCTTTTAATCCTAGTTTGTATGTTGCTAAAAAAGGTTTTAAGAAATTAAGTAAAATTCTTGATGCTTGCCATCTTCTTGTTCTTAATAAAGAAGAAGCAAAAGAAGTTGCAAAAAGCAAAAGCAATAATGTTGATGTTTTGCTGAAAAAGCTTCAGTCAATTGTTCCTTTAGTTGTGATTACTGACGGTAAAAAAGGCGCTTTTGCGTATAATGGTACTGAGAAATACACTTTGAGGGTTGGCAGGCAAAAAATTGTTGAGACTACTGGCGCAGGCGATAGTTTTGCTTCTGGTTTTCTTTCAGGCATTATTCTTGGTTTGAATATTGAGGATTGCTTAAGAATGGGTTACGCAGAAGCTTCTTCTGTGATTAAGTATATTGGTGCTAAAGAAAAGTTATTGAATAAAACTCAAGCATTAAAAGCAATTAAATCAAAGAATTTGTGTAAAATAAGTAAAAAAAGAATTTAATCTTTTATTTTGTATTTTTCTTTCAGTTCCTGCACTTTTTGTTTTATTTGAGGCCCTAATTTTTCATGCCATCCTTCTGAAGAATAGATTGGTATTGGCTGGGTTGATGTTGATTCTGGGATAAACTCGAGGCTGCCTAGTGTTGCGATTATTCTTTCAACAGAATCGTCTAAATTAATAGCGTGCAATTTTGTTGATATTGTTGTGTCTTCAGTTGCATACAAATCAAGTCTGTTTGCGATTATTACTGCGTATGGTCTGCATTCTGGCACGTTACTGTTTCTCCAGGTTGTTAGTTCAACGCCTCTTTCTGCAATGTGTTGTTCTCTTGCTGTTTTGTAAGAATCCACGCTTTCTTCGATTTCTTCTATAAATTTTCCTGCAACGCCTGTGAACGGCGTGTCTTTTAGTAATTCATCCATTTTATATCTCCCTCCCTGTTATTTAAAAGAAATCGCTTTTTATTTAAAAATATTTATCTTCTGCGCTATATTTATATAATAGATATTCTTAAATTATTAAAAAAGAGAAAGATGAAAGATTTAACAAAACTTCAGAATAAGCAGGGCAGATACACTATTCTTGCTCTTGACCAGAGAGGTTCGTTTTTAAGAGCATACAATAAAACATTAAGCAAAAAAGCCACTAAAAAGCAGATAAGAGAAGCAAAAGCTAGAATAATCAAATCAATTGGCAAATATCCTAGTGCAATCTTGCTTGATCCAGTTTACAGCCTGCCTTTAACAAAGTCTGTTCCTAAAGGCTTATTGTTCTGCGTTGAAAAAAGCGGTTACATCGAAAAGCCTCGAGGCAGAAAGACTGTTCTTCAGCCAAAGTGGGGTGTTAAGCAGGCTGTTAAAAAAGGTGCAGATGCAGTTAAAATAAATATATTATACAATCCTAATGCTTCTAAAGATATTAAAGATCATCAAAAAAAGCTTGCAGAAAAGATTGGCAAACAATGCAAAAAACATAATATTCCTTATCTGTTAGAGTTTGTCGTATATCCGCTGAGAAAAGATTTTCAAAAAAATCTTTCAAATCTAATAATTAAGTCTGCTAAAGAGTTTTCAAAAAAGAAGTATAATGCAGATATTTTAAAGATTCAATATCCTGGAAGTTTAAAGGCATGCAAAGATATTACAAAAAGCATTCATCAGCCGTGGGTATTGTTGACCGCAGGGATTCCTTTCAAAGAGTTTGCAAAGCAGTTAAGGATTGCTAAAAAAGGCGGTTGCTCGGGGTTTACTGCAGGAAGAGCCATCTGGCAGGATGCTTTGAAAATAAAAAGTATTAAAAAGCAGAAAGACTGGTTAAATACAAAAGGAGTGAAAAATATCAAGACTTTGTTGAGGATTATGAAATGAAAATATATCTAGGAGCAGATCATGCAGGATTTAAATTAAAAGAGCGTGTCAAGAAGTATCTCAAGAGATTGAAATACCAAGTAATTGACAAAGGCAACACCCGGATGGTGATGAGTGATGATTATCCAGATTATGGTTACAAGGTTGCTAAAGCAGTTCAAAAAGCAAAAAGTGATGCTAAAGGAATTCTTTTTTGCGGAAGTGCAGAAGGAATCTGTATTGCTGCAAATAAAGTTAAAGGGATTAGGGCTGTTGCTGTTTGGAATCAAAAGAATGCAAAGCTTAGTCGTCAGCATAATAATGCGAATGTGCTTTGTCTTTCTGGCTGGGATTTAAAGCCTGAAAAAGCTGAAAAGATTGTCACGGTTTGGCTTGAGACTGATTTTTCTTTTGCTCCGCGGCATGTGCGCAGGATTAAGAAGATTGCAGGTATTGAAAAGTATGGCTAAGAAACAGATTCATATTGTTCATGCAGTTCTTGTCAAGAGCAGAAAAGCTTTAGTTGACAGGCTAAAAAAAGTGAGTCCATATGTTAAAAGAGTGCAGATAGATATAATAGACAACAAGTTTGCTAAAAACAAGACCATCGGTTCTCAAAGCCTGAAAAATGTCAAAACAAAGCTAAAGCTCGAGATTCAATTGATGGTAAAAGATGTTGATAAATATGTGGATGATTTCATAAAATTAAAGCCTTGGATGATTATCTTTCATATAGAATCTTGTAAAAATAAAAAGCATGCAGAAGAAATAATAAAAAGAATAAAAAAAGCAAAGATTAAAGCAGGAATTGCTTTAAATCCTAAAACAAGAGCAAGTAAGGTAAAGCCTTTCTTAAAGCAGGTTAATCAGGTTCTTGTGATGACTGTCAAGCCTGGTTTTGGCGGGCAAAAGTTCATGAATTCTGTGCTTCCAAAAATCAAACAAATTCGAAAATGGAATAAAACTGTTGATATTGAGGTTGACGGCGGTATAAAGCAGGGTACTGCTTGTCTTGCTTCTAAAGCAGGTGCTAATGTTTTTGCAGCAGGAGGAGCTATCCACAAAGCAAAAGATATAAAAAAGGCTGTGCAACAATTAAAGAATGATGCAAAATGTATGATGTAATAATAATCGGATGTGGTCCTGCAGGATTGTCTGCAGCTATTTATACAACAAGAAGCCAGTTGAAAACATTAGTTTTAGGTTCTAAAGAACAAAGTATGCTTTGGAAGGCTCATTTTATTCAGAACTATTTTGGTGCAGAGGCAGAAGGCAAAGACATGCTTGAAAAAGGCATTGACCAGGCAAAGAAATTAGGTGCAGAATTAATTGATGCTAATGTTGTTTCTGCTAAGAATGTTGATGATACTTTTGTTGTGACAACTTCAGATAATAAAGAATATGAAACTAAAACAATCATAATTGCTTCAGGAACTGCTTGTGCTCCTGCAGGTATTAAAAAAGAAAAAGAGCTTGTTGGAAAAGGCGTGAGTTATTGTGCTATTTGTGATGGTTTTTTCTATAAAGACAAAAAGATTGCTGTTGTTGGTAATGGTGATTTTGCTGCGCATGAGGCTATTGAGCTTCTTTCATTCACAAAAGATATTACTATTTTTTCACAAGGTAAAGAATGGGAGATGTCTGATGAGTTCAAGAAAGCTCTGGAAAAAAACAAAGTCAGCTTAAGAAAAGATAAGATAACTGAATTTGCAGGAAAAAATTCATTAGAAGGTGTAATGATTAATGATAAAAAAGAAGAGTTTGACGGTGTTTTTGTTGCTATGGGCACTGCTACTGCTTTGAGCTTTGCTCAGAAGTTAGGTATTCAGATAAAGAATAATTCAATAGTTATTGACCGGATGGAAATACCAATGTTAAGGGTGTTTTTGCTGCAGGTAATTGTACTGGATGTAATCCGCAGGTTGCTGTTGATGTTGGAGAAGGCTGTAATGCAGGCCTTAGTGTTATTAAGCATGTTAAGGGCAAGGATATGCATGTTGATTATTGTGTTTGAATAAGCGCAATTGTGTTTAAAGGTTAAAAAGAGGATGAAAAAGCTTACCAAGATTAAAGACTTGAAGCTGATGTCTAATACTATTCGTCAGGATATTATTAGGATGCTTGTTAAGGCTGGTTCTGGTCATAGTGCAGGCCCTTTAGGTATGGCAGATGTTTTTACTGCGCTTTATTTTAATATTCTTAATCAAAACCCAAAAAATCCTTTATCAAATAAAAGAGACCGGTTGATTCTGTCTAACGGGCACATCTGTCCTGTGCGTTATGCTGCAATGGCAAGAGCTGGTTATTTTCCTGTTAAAGAACTTTTGACTTTGAGAAAATATCGTTCAAGATTGCAGGGCCATCCTAGCAGCAGGAATCTTCCTGCTATGGAAGCAGCGACTGGTTCTCTTGGCCAGGGTGTTGGTATTGCTGTTGGCATGGCATTGGCAGCTAAACTAGATAAAAATAAACATCATATTTATTGTATTACTAGTGATGGCGAGCATGATGAAGGAAGCACTTGGGAAGCTATTAATGCAGCAAATAAATACAAATTAAATAACCTTATTTTTATTTTAGATCGAAATCATATACAGATTTGCGGGTTTACAAAAAAAGTTTGGCCTCTTGAATCCTTAAATGCAAAATACAAGGCATTTAATTGGGAGGTTATCACAATTGATGGCCATGATTTCAAGCAGATTATTGAAGCAGATAAAAAAGCAAGAAAATCAAAAAAGCCGGTTATAATAATAGCAAACGTGATTCCTGGTAAGGGTGTTTCTTTCATGGAAAACAAGTATGAATGGCATGGAAAAGCTCCTGACGAAAAGCAGGCTAAATTGGCTCTTGAAGAGCTTGAAAAAGAAAGGAAAAGAATATGAAATCAACACGAGACGGTTATGGAGAAGTGATTGTTGAGTTGGCTAAACAGAACAAGAATATTGTTGCTTTAAGCGCAGATCTCACGCCTAGTGTAAGGCTTGATGATTTTGAAAAAAAATTCCCTAAAAGATTTTTCCAGGCAGGTGTTGCAGAAGCAAACATGATTGGCATGGCAGTGGGTCTTGCATTGGAAAAAAAGATTCCTTTTGTTTCCAGTTTTGCTGTTTTTGTTCCTAATCGTTGTTTGGATCATATAAGGCAGAGTGTTTGTTACACTGATGCTAATGTCAAGCTGGTATCAACGCATGCAGGTGTTATTACAGGGCCGGATGGTGCTACTCATCAGGCTTTGGAGGATATTGCAATAATGCGGGCGCTTCCTAACATGAAAGTTGTGGTTCCTTGTGATTATGATCAGACTAAAAAAGCAATTAAAGCGATAACAAAAATTAAAGGCCCTGTTTATGTAAGATTGACAAGGCCCAAAACTCCTGAGCTTCCTAAGCAGCAATTTAAGTTTGGAAAAGCAAACGTGTTAAGAAAAGGAAAGAATATAACAATTATTGCATGCGGTCCTATTCTTTATGAGGCTCTAGAAGCAGGAAAGAAAGTTAATGCTACTGTAATCAACTGTCACACTATTGATCCATTAGATAAAGCAACTATTCTTAAGTTTGCAAAAAAGTCTAAAAAGATTGTTACTGTTGAAGATCATCAAATTAAAGGCGGTTTGGGTGGAGCAATTGCAGAACTTCTTGGAGAAAATCATCCTGTTAAATTAAAAAGGATTGGTGCTGATAATTTTGGAGAGTCTGGAACTCCTGAGCAGTTAAAGAAAAAGTTTGGTTTGACAGTCGAGAATATTGTTAAGCAGTGTAAATAAAAATTTAAAAAAAATAATTATTTTTATCTTGATGCTTCTTTTATTACATATCCATAATTTGTTTGTGTTTGTGTGAATGGATTATAGTATGATACTGGAGGGTTTATTTCTCCTACTAATACTACTTCTTGGCTTGGTGATGGGTCAAGGTCTGGTTTTGGTTCTTTTGTAACAAGTATGTAGTCATATCCGTCTAAATAGTCTTGTACATTGTATTGTAATAGTCCATTTCCTCCAAATGTTGCTTGAAAGATTCCCATGCTTGTTCTGTATCCTGTGTCTGCATCAAATAGCCAGCCTTCGTAGTATGTGTTGTCGTTGTATGATGGTTCTATATCTTTTGTTTTTAGCACAACTTGGCCTATTGCGTATGCTCTTGCTGTTGAGCTGTATACTAATGCATTTCCTCTTGGTGCAAAATGTGGAAATCCTCTTACTAATGGTTGTGTTCCGCCTGGTGGTTCTAAGAATACTGTTTTCTTTATTTCTCTTGGCGGCTGCACTCTTTGATCATAATGTGTAAATCTATCTGGTCCTGCTCTGTCTGGGTCTGTGTATATTGATGAGCCTGCGTATGGCATTGGTGAAACATAATTTTGGTCATAGCCTTGCAAGGCATATCCGTATGGTGTTCCATATGGGTTGCCGTATGGATTAGTTTGTGCTGCTGCTATGCAGGATAATAATATTGCGATTGCTATTCCGATTATTATTGTTTTTTTCATTTTCCTGGCCAATACTCTTTTTCATAATATGATTGCGCGCTTAATGCATCTTGGCCTTTTCTTACTTGAGGTATTGCGCCTATTAATACTACATCTCCTAGAGGTCCGCGTTTTCTGAATTCTGGAAATCTTTCTACTGTGACCATGGCATAATCATAATTATACACGTCGTTTGCTATTTCAAAGTTTAGTGTGGATAATTGTCCTGTTCCTGGCGGGATTATTCTGCCTAGGGATAATACATAATCTGTATCTTCGTCTATTAGCCATGCTTCATAAACTTCGTATGAGCTTAGTTCTGGCAGGTATCCTACTCTTAATTGAATTGTTGATCTTGGCATGTATGATCTTTGCTGGCCTTCTGCATCTCTTGTGCTTGTTATTCTTATCGCTCCAGATGGTTGGTTTGGCAGTAATTGTTTTCCTGCATTCATGTAAGATGGAAGTTCTACTGGCGCAAGTTCTGCAAATTCATTCATTATTGTGTATCCTCGCATTCTTGGATCAAAATTGCTTATGTGTCCTGGATTTCTTGCGTATTTTATGTATTCATTGTATGGTAGGTTTGACTGGACTGATGTTGCTCCTTTTAGTCCTTGATTTCCTACTGTTCTGTATTTTATTCCTTCCCAGGCATATGGTTTTGAGAAATCTTCTCCAAATGCTATTGCTCTTTTTCTTTCAGCACTTCCTGTGTCTCTTTTGTATGGAAGACTCCAGGCACTTTCTTGTGCTGTTGCAACTGCTATTATAGATATAGTAAGGATAGTTAATAATGTAATAATCGCTAGTAATTTTGCTATTCGCATCAGTTTACCTCTTTTAGTGTTTATTATTATACAATTCCTTTATAAACTTTTTGATTTTTTATTGAGTGAAAAACTATGGCCAATAAACATTACATAAGTCTTCCCATTGCTTTAGGTTTGAAGTGGGTTTTTTCAGTTCTTTCTTAAGTTCTATGATTTCCTTTATCAGTTCACAATCCCATTTACTTAAGCCTGCAAGAAATTGTTCATCTGTGGTGAGTATGCTGTGGCCATAATCCGGACAATCGCAAACTGTTTTTGTTTCTGTTGGCGGTGGATAATATTGCTCTTTTTCAATTACTTTGCTCACTTTTTTTGCCATCTCTGGTGTAAGCCTATCAATACTGATTGGCTGTCCTGTAACTCCAGAATTGACAAATACCATCATTCCCATTGCAGCGATTGCAATTAAAGCGAATATAACAAGCGGAGTATCCATAATAATCACCTCTTCAAGAAATAATCTTATTTATTTATATAAACTTAACTGTTTCTATAGTTCAAATTCGTCAATAAATCCCAGGATTAGCTTGTATTTCTCAAGGAATTTGAATCCTTTGTCAGTCAGTGTGATAAACTTCTTTCCTTTCTTGTCTTTTATTTCTTTTATCAGATTTTTAGACAATAGTTCATTGTAATATTCTGAAAAGCTTTGAGAAGACAGGTTAGAGTATCTAAGTAAAGGTGTAGGCTTTATTGAGTTATGATTGTCCTGAATAGTTTTAAGTATGTCATAAATCACTTCTAGTCTGTCTCGTTTTCTCATCTTGTCCATTTAGAAACTTTGTAGTATAGGAATGCAAAAAATCCAATAGATACTATTTCCAGTAAAATCTTTGTTTCAAAACTAAGCGCCCATTTTCCTAAAGCAAGTATTAAGCTGATTATCCAAAACATGAATAGTAAAAAATATAGCAAGAATACATTTGAAAATTTTGATTTTTTGCGGAGAAAAATACTTGACGCTATTGCAACAATTAGCAATATTGCTTGCGTTATGATAAACACTTCTGGAGATATTGCTGCGGCAATTGCAATAATTACTGCAAGGATGTTTGCTGTAATAAAAAAGTTTTTGCTGGAGTATTTTTTCCATGCTGTTGAATAAATCAAGCAAAGAAGTGCCATTGTGCTGAAATATCCTGTGAAAAGTATCATTATTGGCATCATCGTGCCGCGAGGTATATAGATGATGTCCAGCCATCGGTCAGTCATTCTGATAAAGCTAAATATGAATCTGAATACATATGCTAATCCAAAAAACAAGAAAGTATTTCTGAAATAATATATTCCTTTGTGTTTAGTTAAATCATACATATCT
>Ga0180433_10005285_pt1 | contig 17563 bp, 10 predicted proteins | sample SS_ome_8_FD_132980 | JGI IMG/M metagenome (GOLD analysis project Ga0180433, IMG submission 132980) | Hypersaline lake sediment archaeal communities from the Salton Sea, California, USA - SS_1_D_1 metaG | ecosystem: Environmental > Aquatic > Non-marine Saline and Alkaline > Hypersaline >... | reverse complement strand
GTTCGAAGCTGAAACTGGATCTTCATCCGGATGCCAGGCGTTATGAGATGGGAGGCCTGCACAACAGCGGCGTCTATTCCGTTAGGCTGGTCATAGAGCATTATCTAGAGCTGGGGAAAGAAGATGTTCAAAATTACATCCTGGACTTGGTAGAGTACTGCTACCAAAAGGCGAATGCCTGTCCATTCACCAGCCTTGCCTATCCTTTTTCTCCGGAGAACCGGTCGGGGATAGTCGTGCTGCACGTCCACGGAAAATACAAGTTATCGGCTCAGCAGTTAAAGAACCGCGGGGTCGTTGTCCCCGTCAACGGAGGATTGTTTCCTGATCGTGGAGCACCAAATCCCAATTATTCCATCCGCATGGGAATTCACTATTACAACAACAAGGAAGACATTGACAAATTCTTCACAGCCATCGAAGCCTGCTGCAAAGAATAAAATAAACCTAGTTTGGCTTAACATCAATATCTAGTCTGGCTTACACATCTTACTGATTCTAAGTATATTAACTAAAATTAGGGGGCTTATTTAATGCTTAAAATGACCATTTTTTAGGCAAAAAAGCAGTTTTAAAGAATTACATATTTTATGGCTAATAATATTTTTTAACGAGCCTATTTTTGCGGCAAAATGGTCACTTTAAGACGAAAAACAAGGCCTTAATTTTGACTATCTTATTTAATTTAAGAGATATCGCTAAGCCAAACTACAACTAACACAATTAAAACTACAATTAACACAATTAACAATTAATGTAGAGCGTTCAGGAGTAGGTCGATGTCGTCGTCGTTGTTGTAGACGGATACGGCGATGCGAATTCCGTGTACCAGTTCTGTCTCACCCTTGTCATTGGTTTTCCGCCACCTGCTGAGCGAGACCACATGCTTGCCAAACGCCTTGTCGAGTTTAGCCTTGGTTTCTTCCGGGGCCGGCGTTAAAAAGCTAACGATGGGTGATGGACTGTCCAGAGGTGTTATCGGCGCATATCCCAAAGCCGGCATTTCCTTTTGCAGGCGGTCAGTTAGGGATTTAGCATGCGCTCGGATGTTATCGATGCCGAGTTTTTTTATGTATTTCAGCCCTTCATAAGCACAGAGTGCAGGCAGGTTGGGCATCGAGGTCGTTCCCTCATAGATGGTGGCATCGCCCCGCAATTCGAAGTTGCGCCCTCTCAAGCCTTTCAGCGCGCGCAGGCCATAGCGTGTTTGCTTGATCGCCGTTCCCTGAAGGTCTTTGTGGACGTACAGGAATCCGATTCCGAAATCACCCATCAGCCATTTGTAGGTGCTGCTGGCTGCACAGTCAATGCCCAGAGCCTTAATGTCTACCGGGGTATTTCCCACAGCCTGAATGATATCCCCGTAGACTAAGGCTCCGTTGGCATGGGCTATATCGCTTATATCTTTTGCTTCATGCATGTACCCGTTGATGTTAGATACAAGGGCCATAGAGACCAGCCGGGTGTTGCTATCGATCGCTTTTTCCATATCAGCCAGTCTAATTTTCCAATCGCGGTGATTCACCACGCGGAGCTCGATGATCCCTTTCTTCTCCAACGCAGAGTACAAATACCAGGAAGCCGGGAAGTGCAGATCGTCGATGACCACATTTCCTCCCCGCTTTTCTAATTCCATGCCCGCAGCAACGATGTTCTCGCCGTGTGTGGTACTCATGGTAAACGCGATTTCCCCAGATGTCACATTGATCATGTCGGCAAACATACGCTTGAGCTCGCTGCGCATGTCTCTTGAAAAGTACGTTCTGCCTTCACCCGGCCCAAGCGCGCGGAACTGGGCATAGCTCTCGATGGCTCGCAGAGTATGGACACTGAACGGATGAGTTTCGGCTGCTGCCAGCCACAGCTTTCGTGCAGCACGGGGAAAATCAGCTCGTACGGCTTTAAAATCAGGAACCTGGGATGTACTATCCAAAGCTGAAGCTGTATGATTGCTGGATTGGACAGCATCCATAGCCAACAGGGGATCCGTTAGACAAGCCGTACCCGCTGCAGCTAGTGAGCCTAGGAAATTTCGGCGCGTCATGTTATTCTTTTCTGCCACTAGGCTCCTCCTTCTTTTCAAAGACATGCAAAATACATTCTATTTATTTTTTTAAAATTCAAGAAAAAATCTGAATCAACTATACGCGCAAAAATTCAAAATATCAATTTAAGGTGCGAGCATTTTCAAAACAGTGATGATACTAGGGTCAGGTCTTTGTTTTGGAGAGATCAGATTGAGTGATGGAAAACCGCTTTAGAAATCACAAATCTGATCATTCGTAAGATATTTCATCATGGGGTTGAAAATGCTTCCATTTATGATACTATCCTCTCAATTTATGCCATGCCACTTCAAGGCCGAAGATCTCGCCAAGTTATGGGGATTATTCAGGCTTTTCCTTAATTCCTAGATAATACGCTATATTGGCTTCCGAGTCGATCCGGATATTAATCTTCCCCGGCAGTGCACTCAAGACCACGTTTATCCCCGGACCGTGTCCGGCCAAATTGCTGAACCCATGGATGACGGTCCCGATGGTTACCGCCCCTTCGTATCTCCCGGGCCCGTAAACATCGTACGCGTCTCTGATGGCCACCACATCGCCAAGCCTGAGTTTTTTCATCCCGTATTCTTCGACGATTTCCGGGCAGGTCGTCTGGATATCATAGTCGAGCGCCTCGATAAACGGAAAACCAAGCCCTGAGCCCATGAGGTGTCCCGGGATTTCCATCACCACCGGAACGACAAGCTGCCCGTCTTCCACCGTAATCCCCATATTCTCCAGCAGCTCCGGGGAAATTTTGTTCACTCTCACGTCGTCGAATCCGCGGATTTTGAGACCGACCCCCTTGGCTTTAACCTGGACCTTGTCGTTTAAGGCGAGTTTGTCCTTGATTTCTCTGGGAAACCAGACCTTATCATCAGAACCCGCATGTCTCCCGAGGTAAATCCCTTTGGCGCCTGCTGCTTCGCCCGAGATGACCAGAGCCTCGTTTCCGATGCAGGCCAGACTTGCCAGTGCGGCTTCCCACGGAGAGGGTTTATCCGTTCCCTGAATAGTCACATCCGGTTCGACATGATCCGAACTCGCCCATCCGTAGGTCGAATCTCCGATAGAGACATTGTAGTTGATCGATCCCATACCTAGGGTATGGACGGGCTTTCCGTCGTAACTCGTCCGGTAATCCGCGCCTCCGGTGGGTGAGACCACACCCTGCACAGCGGTTATGATGAGTTCGTCTTCATTGGTCCGCAAGGCACATGAAGCCGTCCTTTCCGCATTCCGTGCTTTGCTCTGGCCTTCCGGAGAGGATTGTGCCGACCGCATCATCCTCGTCCCATTCGAAGCCTTTGATGTTCCTGTTTCGCGCGGGCCCGATGCCATCTCGATACCGAAGTGCTTCCCAATGTTCGCACTCCCGTCGATTCGGGCTACGAGTTTTCCGAAGCTCGTGGACAGGATGGGCGTGACACCGATTCCCAATCCCGACATATCGCTCGGTCCGCTACAGACAACTCCTACGGTCGCACCTCCTCTGTAGTAACCTTTACCATAATCGGTCTGGACATCTTTGAGAAAAACAAGATCGCCAAAACGCAGCTCATCCAAACCATATTTTTTGATATCAGGAGGATAGCAAGTCTGGATATGCCACACTCCTGTCAGGCTTCCCATGCCTGCGCCCTGTCCGAGTATCTCGGCTGGTATCTCCTTGACCACAGGGACCTCAAGCTTACCACCCGTATTCTTGATGTCGAGTCTTTCCAGGAGTCCTGGCGCCAGGCTGTGGACAAAAACGTCTTCGAATCCGTCGATTGCGAGCCCAATGCCGCAAGCTTTTACCTGAACGGTGTCTCCAATAGCCAGTTTTTCCAGGACGGGATCATCGAAATGGACCAGGATGAAATGTCCGAAGCTGGAGATGTTCATGAACTTGCCGATGACGACCCCATTTTCACCGCTGGCCTTGCCACTCAAAATCTTCACGGGGTTGCCTATGGACGTGTATGTGTCCCAGGCGTCTCCGCGCCTGCCTCCCCCGGCAGCTTCTATCGCCACCCCGACCGTAGCCCGATCCCCTGCAGCCCAACCGAAGACTCTATCCCCGATCTTCAAGTTGTAGTTAATGCCGCCGATACCGATGGCGACTTTGGGTTTTCCGTCCCAGGTCGCTATGTAGGTTCGGTATGGCTGCGGGGCCGCGATTCGGCCCTGAACGGCTATGGTGAGAATCCTGTCTTTATTCGTCGTAATGGACTGTGGCCCGGACTTTGCATCGGACTGCGCTTCAGGCGGAGATGCGGCAGCCGTTGCTACGCCCACCATGAGAAAAGCCATAAAGAAAATGATCATGACAAGCGAATAATGTTTTTTGCTCATGTTGCCTCCCTTATTGAATAGTGGATTTATGAAAGATATTTCCCTGTGGTTGAAATGTCAAGGTGAGTTCCCCGAATTCCTTGAGCTCCTTGACTTCGGATTTGGCCGCTTTCTATAATCATTCATGAGCTTTGAATGACGAACGGAACATTGCTATTGAATACAAATGTCATTTATTTTAAAAATGTCCAAAAAGAAAAAAATCATTGTTAGAAAGGGGAAGACATGATGTTCATATCTCACCTGAAACTCAGGGGAAAATGGGTCGCTATCACAGGAATTGTTATCTCGTTGTTGTTGATTGGGGCATGTGCTCCTGAGAGAAACCAGGATCTCTGGGACGGCGATATCATCACAACCCGGCATCAAACAGCAGTCGAGGGACAGACGCTGTCTTACACAGCGAAGGCGGGAAAACTCCCGATCCGCGACAACGAAACGGGTGAGGTTCTTGCCCACATGTTTTTTATGGCCTATTCGCTGGACCACGATCAGAACCAGAGCCCAAGACCGGTCACTTTTCTCTGGAATGGCGGCCCCGGTGCCAGCTCGTCGCTTGTCCATCTCCTGGGATTCGGTCCCAGGCGAGTCAGACGGGGAGCTCCTCCTGTCGACAATCAAGGCACCTGGCTCGAGTTCACAGACCTGGTTTTCGTCGATCCGGTCGGCACCGGCTACAGCCGGCCCACAAAGGCCGAATACGGGTCAAAGTTTTATCAGACACAGGGGGACGCAGAGTCTGTCGGCGAATTCATCCGGATCTACAGAAACCGGTACGAAACCTGGGATGCGCCTCTGTTTATCGGAGGAGAGAGTTTCGGGGTTCGGCGCGCGGCGGGTGCGGCGGATGTGCTCCTGCGCCGACAAATCCCTGTCGATGGCGTCATTCTCATCAGTGCAACTCTTCCTCTGGGAGAAATGAGCAGAGAGCTGAAAACTGCTCTCATGGTACCGACCTACACGGCAGCAGCTTTTGTGCATAAAAAACTCGCCTCGAAACTGCAGAAAGATATGCAAGCGACCCTGCGGCAAGCGGAAGAGTGGGCGAAAACAGAGTACGCTCCGGCGCTGGCTCAACAAGACAGTCTGAGCGATTCCCAAAAACAGACCATCATCTCGCAGCTGGCGAAATTCACCGGTCTCGATACAAATCTTGTGAACCCCATAACCCTCCGTATAAACACGAATCGATTTGCGAAGCAACTGCTGCAAGATCGGAATCAGGTGATCGGACTTTATGACAGCCGCCTCGTCGGCCCTCTTGACCAACGGAAAAGCAGTACGATCCGACAAAAGATCCCAGCTTGAAGGATATCATCGATAATGTCTGGGTAATCCGCTACTTGCGTCATGAGCTGAAATATCAGTGCGATCTGTTCTATCAAGGACCATTTGGCGGCGGGTATCCTCCGCCGGAGAAGCCGCGCGGCGACTGGATGTCGGTGAAATGGGACTGGAGGCGTGACAGGCAAGAGACGGCCCAAACCGACCCCAAAGATCGCCCCCTCTATCGAGCTATGATGGCCAATCCTTCACTCAAGGTTTTTATGGCCAGTGGCACCTTTGACCTCGTTTGCAGCTATGCCGGCAACGCTTACCTGGCCAAACATCTCGAGCCTGAAATCGAACAAAACGTCACCGCCCAAGCCTATGCGGGCGGCCACGCTATCTACACGGATGAAGCCGCACAGCTTGAGATGAAACGCGATATCCGGTTATTTTTTCAGCAAGCACTGGAGAGCGCGAAACAATAGGTCCATGATTTCCAATCCCGTTTCATCCTCTGTATTCCACGGGCTCTATCTCATCCACTCTAGCTCACATCTCTTAACTCCAATACCACAAGTGCGGGCAGTCTAGAGTTGGCAAAACGCGGACATCTCAGAATTGGCCTAGCGGTCGTATGCGCCAGGGAAAATTTCTATTTCTTAGGAAGAGGCTTCAAAATTTATGCGAATTCCGGCAAAAAATCTTGGTCAACTTCACCGGGATAATGGTGACGCAACAAGGCCAAATCGGGACCTTTATTCGACAGAATTGGCTGGCTCTGCAGGGGAAAGGGGTTTTCCGGCCAACGTAACGGTGAACTCGCCGTTTCGGATGACAACCTGGCCGTTGACCAGAACAAAGTCAATTCCTTCGCTGTACTGATGGGGCTCTGCGAATGTCGCTCTATCCCTGATCCTTTCCGGATCGAAGACCACGATATCGGCCGCATAGGATTCCTTCAGCAGTCCCCTGTCGTTGAACTCGAGCATCTCAGCCGGAAGACCGCTGGCAGCACGAATGGCATGTTCCATACTTATGATTTTCTTCTCCAGAACATAGCGTCGGATTTTCCTCGGAAATGTTCCATAATTCCGGGGATGGGGAACGGCCTTTCCAAATTCTGTGATCTGCCCGTCTGAACTGGTCATCACCCAGGGCTTCTGCATGAAATATTCCACATCGGCATCGGACTGATTGAAAGAAACCACGCTCGTTTCACCCAAAAAGATGAGCTCGAGGGCGGCATCCACCTCGGACTTTCCCAACAGGGTACTGATCTCTGCAAGGCTCTTGCCCTCCCATTCCTGCTTCTGGGGAAAGGACGATATGACAAGAGTGTCTGCTCCCCCCCGCCGTTCGATGTTCGCCTTCATCTCTTCCTTGATTCTCGGGATGAGTTCCCGATCTTTCAACCTCTTTCGCAGTTTCCCTCCCGCCTGAACCCAGCGCGGCACAACGGCTGCCACCAGACTCGTGCTGGAGGCATTGTAGGGATACTGATCGGCATAAATGCGCAAACCCCGCTCTCTGGCCGTCTCAACAATGGTGCACACCTCGGCAGCTTTTCCCCAGACCGGCTTGCCCAGAGCTTTAAGATGAGAAATCTGGACAGGAACATCGGCCCGCTCCCCTATCTCTATGGCTTCTTCGATGGAGGCCTCGAGCCCGACGGTGTAGGTGCTCTCATCACGGATATGGGTGGCATAAATGCCGCCGAATTCCTCGACCACCTCGCAGAGGGCAACGATTTCCTCTGTCTCGGCATAGCTTCCCGGCGCATAAAAGAGGCCGGTCGAAAGCCCAGCCGCCCCCTCTTCCATAGCTTGCCTCACGAGAGTGCGCATTTTGGCCATTTCTTCATCGGTGGGCGCCCTGTCGTCATTCTTCAAAACCAGGGCACGCACAGTCCCGTGGCCGACAAGATGGACCACATTCAGGCCGATTCCTTGTGTGACCATCTTATCAAAATATTTCGCCACACGGTGTGTTCCAGAGCCGCAGTTGCCGGTCACGACCGTTGTCACGCCCTGCGTCAGGTAGTTCAGTCCAGCCTTTAATTGGTCATGACTGATGTTTTCGCAGTGGGTGTGCATGTCGATGAATCCCGGAACAACGTATTTTCCGTGGGCATCAACCAGATCTTGAGTTTGCGATATTTTGATCTTTCCGATGGCAGCTATTCGTCCTTCCTTAATACCAATATCAGCCTGGTAGCCCGGTTCTCCCGATCCGTCGACAATCAATCCCCCTTTGATAACCACATCATAGGAGGGCTGAGAACAACTCAGAGCCCAAAAAACACAAACAAGTCCTGCGGCAATAAGACCACTGACACATATCTTTTTCATCCCATGACCTCCGGATAATTCATCTTAGAAAGAAGGACCTCAAAAAGCAATGAAAAAAACAGAATTTTGGATGTGAATTCAATTATTTGGATTCACGCTCTCCTTACACGCTTAGACCGCCCTTTATCTTACTGCAATAAATACAATTGCAAGCTTTGCCAAATGGCACAGATTTTGCTCTGTATTTTATAAAATTCAGGTTCCTCGTATTAATGAGTACCTAACTCACGAATACCTAATCCAAAGATGAATCTGAAGGGATGAAAGAAGCGAATTTGAAGATTCCGACCCAACCTAACCCAGCCTTCCCAAAATGCCGAGGAAGGGAGGCAACGCAGTTGATCCATCGAAATGTTTCGAGCACTGCAGTGACAAACAGAGATGTTGCACGAATAAAAAAGCCTAATGTGAAATGGGTTCTCGCAAACAAGCGCAGTTTGCAGACGGCTGAGGCACCGGCTCATGACAGATGATAGCGCTTCCGACAACAGTTTTCCCAAAACTCTCAGCGAGTCTATCTATGAACGCATCAAAACAGCTATCTTCCACAATGAATTGAAGGCGGGTCAGAGGATCTATGAGAAAGACGTGGCCAGAATTTACAAGGTGAGCACCACACCTGTCCGGGAAGCCTTCCTCAGACTCAAAGCTGAGGGTTACATCAGCATCGACGCTTACCGGAGGGCAGCTGTCAAAAGCATCTCGATACGGGAGTTGGAAGACATTTTCGCTGTTTTGGCCAGCATGGATGTTTTGGCTATCGGCCAGGTTGTCGATCATATCAATGCCCAGGGCATGCAGGACATCGAGAAGCTCATCAGCAGGATGGAACAGGTGTGCAAACCATTTTCCATCAATGACTATCTCGACCTGAACAGGGCCCTTCATCACAAAATATGGGATTTTCTTCCCAATAAAGTGCTGAAGACAATGCTTCACTCCCTTCACGACCAGCTTCTCCGTTACAATTACGCCCACTATCTGGTTTTCCAGGATCCCGATATAATGCAAAGCTCATTGGAAGCCTATAAAAAAATTGTGAAAGCCCTGGCCGAAAAAGACAAGGATAAACTTCAAAACCTCATCAAATTTCACTGGAGCTTTCTGGTTCAACAGCGGCACATGAAAAAAAAATATTGGCATGCTTTCCAAGGAAATGATACCCTCACAGAAGATTAGGAGAAAGATATGGATAAATCTCTCTTGAAATATTCCCTGATTCCTATTCTTGCACTCATGATGATGGGTTCTGTGCTTGGTCAAAGCAGGCAAACTGGCTCTGTAGCAGGAATCATCAAGGATACTCAGGGCGAGCCGCTCGGCAGATGCACAGTCTACCTGAGAAGTGCGAAGATTCAGGGTCAAAAAATTTACATCTCCCCGGATTCGGGGCGGTTTCGGTTTCTCGCCCTGGCTCCCGGTCATGATTATGAACTCGTCGCTGAGAAGCCCGGATTCAAGAGCGTTGTCAGACCCGGTTTGATTGTTGAAGTGGGCAGAGTGATCGAGGTCGAAATTGTGCTCGAAACGACATCTCTCGAAGAAGAAATCATCGTCACTGCAGCCAGCCCCGTAGTCGACATCAACACCGCAAAGTTCGCTGTTAACTACAATGCCGGGTTTATTCAAAGCCTGCCTATAAACAGGGATCTCTACGACATACAAAACTCCATCCCCGGTGCCGTTACCGATGGGGCCGAAGACAGGAGGACATCCTCTATACTTGGCGGAACTGTCAGGAGCACACTTTATTCACTGGATGGGGCGCTGATGAATGACCCCGGCACGTCTACGTCCATGACCAACCTCAACGTGGATGTCTACGACGAGATCGAAATTGGGGCAGGTGCACTGCCGGCAGAGATCGGCCAAACCGATTCCGCTTATATCAACATCGTCACCAAGAGCGGAAGTAATGACTTTTCCGGAGCGCTCACAGGCTATTACTCATCAGAAGGCTTGTCCAAGGACTTGGTCTCTGTCGAAAATATTGCGGAATTCAATGTCCAAAGACCCGAGAGTTTCACCAACTACCAGGATTACGTGTTCACCCTAGGCGGTGCCATCATGGCGGATAAATTGTGGTTTTTCTTCAACGGCCGCCGCTTGGTCTGGGACAGGCTCAACAACTTAACCCCTGAGAGCAGGCTGGAAAACCTCGGTATCCAAAGCCTTCACTTCGACCTTCGGCACGGGGAATGGCTGGGCTTCGCCAAAGTGACCTTTCAGATTATGCCCAATGTCCGCTACTTCGGCATGCTCCACTACACCAACATCTACGAGCCCTACTACCAAAACAGAGTTACCGATGACAGATCCGCGGATGTGGTTGACACCCTGGACCACGACAAGACATTTACCACCACTCACCAGCTCAACTGGGTTTTTAACCAGAATACCTTCTTGGATATTAGGGGAACCTACATCCACCGCTTTTTCCCTCTTCATCATCAGGAAGGAACGGACGGCAATTACACATATTTCGACAAAAAAGAACAGGTCTACTGGGGCCGCCTTGAATTCGATGATGAGTTGGTCAGCAACAAGCTGGCGGCTTCATTGGCTGTGACGAAGTTTGCAGATGACTTTCTCGGATCAAGCCATGAACTCAAAGCGGGTGCAGAGTTCGAGGACGCCAAATACAAGAGGGACTGGTTCAGAGGAAATCCTTATTATTCATACTGGATGGATTATGCGGCGGGAGATCCCTACTACTATTCCTCGACAGAACGAAGAGGTCTTCTCAGAATCCGCCACTGCCCTCCTATCAAAGGGCTGTGGAATATCGAGGACAATGTCCGTCGCGTCTCTGCTTATGTTCAGGACAACATCAAAACAGGACGGGTGGCGCTCAATCTCGGGCTGCGGTTTGACTGGTCTTATCAGTTCCGGCCTAATCAATTCCGGCCAGAGCTCAGGTATGAATACGGGCCAGAACTTCAGAATCCAGAGCTGGGGACCAATGATTTGCTCCTCGCGCTTATCGATCAGATGCAAGATGATGGATTGACCACCCCCTTTGATTCGCTGACGGCGTCCTGGAAGAAAGTGGTTGATTTCACGACATTTTCTCCGCGAATCGGGCTGGTGTTCGATCTCTTCGGAAACGGAAAAACCGCCTTGAAATTGCATTTTGCGCGCTATTATGAGCCGATCTGGGCGGCCAAGTACAATGCCGCTCAGATCTTCAATGCAGGGTCATACTGGTGGTACTGGCAGGACGACAACGCCAACAAATTGATGGACCTGCCCGGTACAGATACCTACCAATTGCAGTTCACAGTCAACCAGGATCCAGAGTACAGCTATTACGATGAAAATCTTAAGCCCGCCTATGTCAACGAATTTGTGGCGGGGGTGGAGCAAGAACTGACAAAGGATTTCAAGATAGGGCTGCAATTCATTAGGAAGGACAATAAAAACATCGTCGAGGACATCGATCAATTCAACGGTTACGACCCGAACGAAACGGATGAGGAGGGGCTTATCTGGATTCCCTACGAGTTTGTGGATCCTGGGCTGGATGGCGAATTCGGGACAAACGATGACCAGTCGTTGACGGTTTACGGGCTGCGGGAGGACCGCCCTGTGCCTGAGAAATTCGGGACGAATCCGCCCGAAGCCAAAAGACAATATTATGCGGGAATATTCACTTTGAGCAAGCGCATGTCGAACAGGTGGCAATTTGAAGGCTCTATCCTCTACAGTTCCTTCAAGGGAAACGTCGCCGCTCTGTATACAGAGACAGAAGGGGAATCCTCTGCTTTTGACACGCCCAATGCGCAGATCAATTCTTACGGGCGCCTCTATTTTGACCGGCCGTGGCAGATCAAACTCATGGCTTCGGCTGTTCTCCCTTTCGATTTCATTCTCAGCGCCTACTTTCAACACCTCTCAGGAAGCAACTGGACAAGAACCCTCGAGCGGGTGTACTTACCCCCTGATTTGGGTGTTCAGCAGAGCTTTGTTTGGGTCAGGGCCGAGGAAAGGGGTGCCAACAGGATTCAATCCTACACCAACCTGGACTTAAGGCTCGAGAAAAGCTTTCGCCTGGGCGAAAACACTCGACTCAACCTGCTGGTGGACGTGTTCAACCTGCTCGGACAGAATGGCATCAACGAGTATGAGAATCCCAACGGACAACTGTGGTACTATTCGGATCCCCCCGTGTACCAAACCGATCCCCTCTACGGTACAGTCTCAAACGTCTACGGAGTCCGCTCCTTCCGGCTTGGAGTCCGTTTCAGCTTTTGACACGAGCTGCAGATTGTTCTGAACAATCGTAGTGCGTCTTTCTGCACCTAGCTGAATCTGAAAAGATTGGCCAAGCGAATTAGAAGATTTAGTCCTTCTTGACCATCTCTTCAAGCTTGGGGATCAGATTCTCGATGGTGGGGGCTTGAGGATCATCGGGCGCCAGTTCCAGAAATTTTTTCAGGCTGTCGATCGCCAGCTGATACTCGCCCTTGTTCAGGTAGGCATAGCCCAACTGTCTGTAGGGCGGAGCCCAATTTTCTTTTATTGTCGTCGCCAGTTTGTAGTAGTCTATGGCCTTGTCGGCCTCGCCCTGATTGAAGAAAATCTCGCCGACGTTAAAGGCTAAAACCTCATCGTTGGGAAAAAGGTCTATGGCCTGCCGCATGAATTCGCTGGCCTTGTTCAAGTCCCCCATGAGCATATACGTCTCTCCCATACTGGCCAGAGCCCGGGCGGCGCTTTCATCCCCCTCATAAGTTCCTTTTTGTGTCATAACTTTCTCAAGAATCAATTCATAGGATTCAATGGCTTTGTCATACTGTTTGAGCATCCGGTAACAATTTCCGATATTGAGAGTCACCTGGTAAACAGTGGGATTGGCCGCCAAAAATTCTTCATATTTGGCGATGGCCTCATTATACTTTTCCTGCTCGTAGAGCTGGTTTCCCTCTTCAAAAAGGACCAGAGTGCTTTCATCCTCAATTCCGGGAATTCCGCTTGTAGCCGCTTTCGTCTTATTTAAAACAAAATCAATGGAGGGATTGTTCCTGGCAAATTGACTCACCTGCATTTCCTGATAGGTCGAATCATATCCCTCTTTACTGGCCGTAACACGGAAAACGCCTGTTCCCAATCCGGCTATGGCCCAGTTTCCCTTTTCATCCGACTTGCCCTCGAACAAGGTGTTGTACTTCAGGTGCTGCGCTACGACCTTCACCCCTTCCAGCGGTGTGCCTGTCTCATCGACAACAGTTCCTTTTATCCTCCCCCGACCGCGCCCCTGCTGGGCACAAAGACTCGTTGCGCAGAAGAGGATAACAACACACAGAATGACATATCTATTCCTGCTCTTCATCGAGGCCTCCTAAGATCTAAGAATTCATTATTTTAGTTTATAAAACCTTAAAATTCAACTTGTCCGGTTAAATAGATAGCATTTCCAAATCCGTGATGACACTAGATCCAAAGCAGCATTGAGAGTGATCAGATTGTGTAATGGAAAAAACCGTGTGAAATTACCGATCTGATCATTCAATGACCCTTCTATCACTGATTTGGAAATGCTTCCGGTCAAATCTCAAAATCCATGACTTTTTTGACTTCATCTCCCCCTGTCTCATTCGTCAGAACCGCATAGAGCTTGTTCATTCCTCCTCGAAGGCTTTCGATTTCCTTTTCCAGAACGAAGGGAATTTCGATTTCATATTCTTTTCCCTTGAGATCTTTCAATTCATCCTCATTCGTCTCGATAGGATAGGAACTGTCATGTTCCCAGACCAGCGCCCCCTCAGCATTCTTCAGCTCGAGATGGGCAGAAAGTGTGGTCCTCAACTTGCCCACATCTTCGGAGAACCAGATATTGGAGTAGGGCATGCTGATGTGAATCGTGCCCTCGATCCTGTCGTCTGTGACCAGGGACTTTTCCACCCTCCAGTCATACTTGAATTCCTCCACTCGGCCGACGATGGTCTGTTGGGCCGACGCTTGGGCCATATTCAGTTCATGCATGTAATTCAAGTTAAAACTTCTGATGGAAGTCAGGTCATAGGTCACAAGGCGGAACGATCCCGTGCAGGTCTCATCGATAAAGACGACCGGGAAATTTCCGTAATACCAGATCTCCTGACAGCGGGTCTGTGAAGTTGTTCCCATGGGATTGGTAATCCTGTCCATGGGAGGCCCGAAGAGGATATAGATCCGGCCGCGGTCAGTTAAATAACCGGGTTTTCCCTCGCTCAGGAAAAGTTCATCTGCCTGATCGAGACGGTCTTCGTACTCGAGCTTGAATTCATTCTCCTCTGTATCCGGATCCGGATCTCGCCGCTTCCAAAATTCCTCCTTGAATTCCTCCTTTTCCTCATTCGGGAGATCCAGGAATGCATGCTGCTCATCTTTGGTGATGATGTACCTGACTCTATCCAGCCAATCCTTGTTATCCGGGTCCAGTTGTCTCTCCAGCTTGTAATAGCGGCAGGATAGAGAGACCACAGCAATCCAGGAAAAAATGAGGATAGCCAGAATTGGGAGGAGGTAAAACCTCGCTCGTTTTCGAAAAGCTAAAAAATTAGACATCGTTATTCTCCTTAATCGCCTCAACATCCTTTTTGAGTTCAGGCTGATTCGGGTTTATTTCAAGCGATCTCTCCCATGCGACCAGTGCCTCTTCATAACGCCCCAGCTGATAATAGCAATCTCCCACTGTGTTCAAGAGGTTCGTGTTCACACCAAAGTAATCGATGGCACTGTCAAGTATGGCAATCGCTTTATCCAGTTGCCCCAAACCCTGGTGGGCTCGAGCCAGGACAAAATACACTTCGTATGGAGGATGCTCTGGCCTGTCCAGGAGGGGCTGCAAAATCGACTCGACCTGTTTGTATTCCTCAATCTTCATGTACACTCTGGCAAGACTTATGGCGAATTCAACCGACTCCGGATTGCTCCTGTAGGCTTTCTCGATATAATCTCGGGCTTCTTCGACGCGGCCGCTGTGGTACAGTTGATTCCCGATCAAGTAGGCATAGACCGGATTGCTGGTTCCAGGCATGAGCCTGGCGTATGTCCAGGGCCGGGCAATGGCAGCTTGATGGGTTACATCGAAATTGTCCTTCTCCTGCAGCACTTCGCGGCCATCAATCTGAAGCAATATCTCCACCCTGTAATGGGCCGGTGAAAATTCCTGGAGGGCGAAGGTTTCAATGACATCCGGGCTGCTCAAATAATCCTTGACTTCTCTGTCAAAGGTCTTGAAGGCCTCGCCGTCTTTCAGGAATCTGTACTTGATAACGGCCTGTTCCCTTTGGGCTTGTGTCAGGCCGTGAAGCTGGAAAGCCAGCACCAGGGTGTCAGTTCTGAGAAAAGTCTGGTTGGCCTGCACATAAATCTGGTTCATCCCCATCTGGAAAGGCCGCAGCTTATCCTGCTCTGGAGCCCGGCGGTTCAGCTGATAACCCATGATGAGGGATGTCATTTGAAGACCGTCTTCTTCGCCAGGAACAAAGAGATTGCGCTCGATGGATGTGAATTCTTTGGACACTTCATTCTTCAGAAGCACAGACATCTTGTAGGTGCCGGGAATGAGTGGGAACATGTCTCTGATGCTGAGTGGCCTCAGGTTCGCTTCCCTCATCTGTTCTTCATCAAACTCCAGAGAAATCTCCTTTTCGAACTGATGAATCATCACATCATCCATCGTGGTCACCGTCCCGTTGAGCTTGAGAGTCGTGTAGAATTTATTTTCGAACTGGTTAACGGAGAGACGCTCCGGCTCGATGGCAAAGTGGATAAAATTGATACCCGAGGAATCCTTCACGAGCTTGACAATAGAGCTGCTATCCATATAGTTCGTCGAATACTCCACTTCGACGATGTTTTTATACTCGAGAAACTTCTTCGCGTACCTCTCTTTGATTTCCCTGGCCGGAGTGGTGAACACTCTCTGGATCAAGACATCGGATGACAGAGACGGCCGTCCCATGGCTATGGAGCCCTCTCCGGGAATGAGAGACATGGAGACATCGGCAAGCATCGGTTCGAATTCCCTGAGTTGCTTATACGCGGACAGGTAATCCACGGCATCCCCGAAGTAAGAGGTCATGAGCGCTTGAGGGCCGTCTTTCAGCGGGCTGTATAAACGGTATTCTCCGGTCCCGCCTTCTTGGAAAAAGACCAGATTGAACCCTGAGGGCAGGCCGTATTTTGACAGACCTTGATAGAACCATACTTCGGTATTGTAGATTTGACTCTTCCCCTCGTATCGTGTGATGTCGTTGGGAGCACCAAGAATTATGTAAATCTCACCGCGGTCGGTCCGCCACCCAGCTTTGGGAGAGGAGCGCCCAAAAAAATGATTGACATAGTTAATGCGTTTATAGTGCTCCTCCCTGAACTCATTGGTCGGACTGCCCGGAGAAGGATCCCGCTGCTTCCAAAAAGCTTCGATGAACAAGTCCCGTTCGCGGTCTGTTTCCAGTTGCTGGAACACTTCTTTCTCCAGAGCAGTAATGATGTAGACAACCTCTTCTTCCAACCATTTCTTGTGTCTTTCGGATAGCTCTATCTTTTTTTCCGCGGATTCGACAGAAAGAATCAGCAAACAAAACAGAGCCAGCAGCCAAGGCAAAATATTCTTCAATTGGCACTCCTTCACAAAATAGCAAGCAATATTCATGCCACAAATGGCGAAATCAAGCAATTATAATGTCCATATTGCAGCAACCACCACCCATGTGAGCTTTTTTATACTATTATACCTTATTTTGGCGATTTTATCCTCTTCGACAAATGGCCGTAAGCATTGCCATTTCCGTGATGGCACTGAAACCAAGCCAATTTTCCTCGCCTGGGAAAACTGGCGTGTTTTCGGAAATCACCATCCTGATCATTTGTCAAACTGTTCGGCACGAATTTGGAAATTCTTCGCACTGATCTAAAAAAGCTGCAGCGGCCACAAAATGCATTAAGGGGGTGTTATGTATTGAAGACAACTGGCCTTTCGTGTGACACCGGCTTAAAAAGAGAAAACTCATGCATATGATCTTGACTCCACCGGTTCCTCAATCAAATCTCTGGCCAGCCAGCTCCTTTAACCCCAAAAAATCTTCGGGGGACATCCCACCCCAAATGTAGGGGAATGTCAACTTGTTGTGCAACAGAGGATCAGCCTCCCTGTCCAAAAGACCGAGCTTCACCATTTTTTTCCACATAGAAGTCCCGGGAACCGGCGAAAAATAGGCAAGACGCGGCCGCGCACCCAATCCCTGGACATTCCGAATGCTCTCCCTTATGCTCTCGGCATCCTGTCCCGGAAGCCCCGCCATGAGATAGACGTTGATTTTGCTTGGCTCATAACCGGCAGTGGTTAAATGACGAAGCGCTGCATCCAAGTCCCCCGGAGCTACCTTGGAGCAGGTATCACCTAGAATCGTCTCATCGAGGGATTCTTGACTGAGATAGAGCGATCGAAAACGATTTCGCCACAAGAGAGAAGCCATCTCTGCATCTAATTCTCTGACATGCAAGCCATTGGGTGTATGGAAGGCAACGGGTAAATTTTTATCGAAAAGTCCTTCCAAAATCGGCATGATG
>Ga0180433_10005284_pt1 | contig 17563 bp, 13 predicted proteins | sample SS_ome_8_FD_132980 | JGI IMG/M metagenome (GOLD analysis project Ga0180433, IMG submission 132980) | Hypersaline lake sediment archaeal communities from the Salton Sea, California, USA - SS_1_D_1 metaG | ecosystem: Environmental > Aquatic > Non-marine Saline and Alkaline > Hypersaline >... | reverse complement strand
CTGCCGCTTGCCGGAAAGTTTTTGAAACAAATGTAGTGAAGACTTTCCGCGTTTTTGATGTCAAAAACAAGGTTTTTCATGGCTAACTGCGGAACTTGGGCTAGGTGAGCTGGCTCAGTTGGGGGACAGCCATCTTGGCTGTGCCTGTCCCGCGCAGCCTGGAAGCCTGTCCCCCAACTGAACTGCCCGGTCGGGCCCTTTCCTGAACTCTGAACTCTCTGTTTCTTCTGTATACCTGCCGCGCGGCCGTGGTTGAGTTGCTCGAAATGATGACAGAGGAGGGTTGCCCCTACTGACTACTGGCTATTGGCTACTGACTACTAAACTCTTTGCCCTATCTCCTACCTTCTACCTCCTACCCCCTACCTCCCACCTTCCAATTTTTCTCTTGACACCTGCGTGCTTCGCCGGTAGGTTGCCTTGGAAAATCGCGGCCGGTTCGCATGACCGGCTTTCGAGCTTGGGCGAGGTTATGTGGTACACCGGCTTCCCCCCAACCGGTTCCGCTCCTCGCCTTTTTTTCCGGCTTCTATCCGCGTATCTGGATCAGGACCTTCCTTTTCCTGGGCCCGTCGAATTCGCAGAAGAACAGGGCCTGCCACGTTCCCAACCGCATCTTGCCGTCTTCGATCAATACCTGGCTGCTGCAACCGACGATCGAGCTTTTGATGTGGGCGTCCGAGTTGCCCTCGGAATGGCGGTAGCCCTCGTGGCGGTGTGGCACCAGTTCACCGAGCATCATGATAATGTCCCGCGGAACGGAAGGGTCGGCGTTTTCGTTTATGGTGACAGCGGCGGTGGTATGGGGGCAGTAAACCGTTGCTATTCCATCGCGGATTCCGGATTTACCTATGATCCGGTCCACCTCGCCGGTGATGTCGATCATCTGGTTGCGCTGCCTTGTGTCTACTGAAACGTACTCTGTGAAAGTCTTCATTTTACATCCTCTGCGGCACCCGAATCCCCAGCAGTTCGGTGAGCCCGTGTTTTATCGTCGCGGCGGTCAGCTTGCACAATAGAAGACGCGTGGGCCTTTTGGCTTCTTCGGCCCCTAGAACCGGGCAGTTTGTGTAAAAGACGCTGAATTTCTGTGAAAGCTCATAGAGATAGCCTGTCAGGTAATTGGGCCGGTAGTCCGCCGCTGCGGCTGTGACGGCCTCGTCATAGCGGCATAAACATTTGGCCAGGTCGAATTCGGCGGCGTCGGACAACTCCACCGATTGTACGCCGGCCAGCTCCCGCTCGACGCCGATGTCCTTCTTCGCGGCTTTACGCTCGATGGACTTTATCCTGGCATATGCGTACTGCATGTAAGGGGCGGTGTTGCCATCCATGGCCAGCATTCTGTCGAAGCTGAAGACATAGTCACTCTGCCGGTTGTTGGAGTAGTCGGCGTATTTTATCGAACCTATACCGACGGCCTCGGCGATAGCGGATTTTTCCGGCCGGCTCAGGCCGGGGTTCTTTTCTTCAACGATTCCGCCGGCGCGCTTAACGGCTTCGTCGAGCAGCTCGGACAGCCGGACATTGCGGCCGCTTCGAGTTTTCAGCGGCTTGCCGTCGCCGCCGAGGATGCTGCCGAAGGTTACGTGGACCAGCTCGGCTTTCTTCGCCCAGCCGGCCATGTCAGCCGTGGCGAAGAGCATCTCGAAGTGCAGCTTCTGTCTCGCGTCGGTGACGTAAATAATCCTGTCGGCTTTTAGTTCTTTCACCCGGTAGCGCAGCGCGGCCAGGTCGGTGGTGGCGTAAAGGTAGGCTCCGTCGGACTTGCGGATGATGAAGGGGAGCGGTTGGCCGTCCTTGTTGAAAAAGCCGGGCGGAAATACACAGACCGCGCCGTTGGATTCACGGGCTGTGCCGCGTTTAAGCAATTCATCGATCAGGCCGCCAAGGCTGTCGGCGTAGAAGCTCTCGCCCCTCTCGTGTTCGCGGCCGAGGTTGACGCCGAGCCGGTCGTAAACCGGTTGGTAGTGCAGGCGGGACTCGTCGACGATATGTCTCCATATCCTGGTCGCGGCGTCTTCGTGGTTGTGAAGGTTGACCACTTGTTGTCGGGCGGCTTTTGCGAACAGCGAATCCCTGTCGAATTCATGCCGGGCCTGACGGTAGAATTCCTCCAGGTCAGATATGTGTACCTTTTCCAGGACTTCAGCGTCAGCGGCGAGCCCCTCGTCCTCCCGCAGGAACTCACACTGCTCGTGCATGTGGGCTATCAGCATGCCGAACTGAGTCCCCCAGTCGCCTATGTGGTTCTGCTGGATTACCTTGTGGCCCAGGAAATCGAGGAGCCGGCAGATACAGTCGCCCAGGATGGTGCTTCTCAGATGCCCCACGTGCATTTGTTTGGCGACATTCGGACCGGAAAAATCGACTACCACGATCCGGGGGTCTGCCTGCTTTTCGATGCCGAGCCTGCCCCGGCGGTCCCCGGCGATATCCATAAGCCTGGCCGCCACGTAAGCCGGTTTCAGCCGCATGTTTATAAAACCCGGACCGGCGATATCCGGTTCTTCGCAGATATCGTCTATTTTCAAGACGGCAAGGACCTTTTCGGCCAAATGGCGGGGGTCGGTCTTGCGCCTGTTGGCAAGTGCCATGACGCCGTTGGCCTGGTAGTCACCGAACTTGGCATCAACGGTTGGCCGGACCATCGCTGCGCAGTCGGCACCGGCGGCTACTGAGCGCATGGCGCAGGTCAGTCTTTCCTCTAACATGTCGGCGGTGGGTTTCATTCGATCCTGATGGTTTCGGCATCGCCCCAGAGCATGTCCAGGCCGTAGTAATCCCGGTAGTCGCTGTCGAAGATGTGGATCACCACGTCTACGAAGTCCAGCAGTATCCAACGGGCCTGGTGGTAGCCGGCGCGGCCGAAGATATGCATACCGTGCTTATCGGCGATTTTCTTGATTTGGTCGGTGACTGTGCGCATCTGGCGGGAGCTGGTGCCGGTGGCGACGACGAAATAGTCCGTTGCAGGTGATTTTCCCCTCAAGTCCAACACAACAACGTCACTGCAGTGCCTGTCGCGCGCCAGACCGGCCGCCTCCAAGGCGAATGCCCTTGCCGTTGTTTGTTGTCTGTCGGTCAACTAACTCCGTATCCTTGCCCGCTGAACCGCCTGATAACGTCCCGGGTGCTGTTCGCGCCGCGGCCGGTAACGCTGTCAGAATACGAATATCCGTCGGCCAAGTCAACCGGCGTAACAAAAAGAGGAAAAAGGTACCAGGTATCTTTTTCCGCCGCGAAAAAAGATACCTGGTACCTTTTTCCTCCTGCCCCCTTTTTTTAGATGCCCAGCCAGTCGGAAATGGCCGGAGCGAATTTCACAATCATGCCGGAAAAGACGACGCTGACCATTGTCATGAGCTTTATCAGTATGTTCAAACTCGGCCCGGAGGTGTCCTTGAAGGGGTCTCCGACCGTGTCTCCTACCACGCTGGCCTTGTGGGCCTCCGAGCCCTTGCCCCCGTGAGCGCCCTTCTCGATGTATTTCTTGGCATTGTCCCAGGCCCCGCCGGCGTTGTTGAGGGTGATGGCAAGGACGAATCCGCAGGTTAGTCCCCCCACCAAAAGGCCCAGAACACCGGCCACTCCTAAAACCAACCCCGTAACAACCGGCACCACGATCGCCAGGGCCGAGGGGAGTATCATCGCCCTCTGGGCTCCGGCCGTTGAAATCGACACGCAGGTGGCATAATCCGGCTTGGCCTTGCCCTCCATGATACCCTTGATTTCCCTGAACTGCCGGCGGACCTCCGCCACCATGTCGCCGGCGGCCTTGCCTACCGCCTTCATGGTCATCGCGCAGAATACAAATGCCATCATTGCGCCCATGAAAATTCCCCCTATCAGCTTGGGGTTCATGATGTTCAAATCGTACGCCGCGACGAAATCCATGATTCCGGCGCTTCTGGCGTGCACCGCGCCGGCTACGCCTTCGTCGGCGCTGAATATCACATTTCCGACTTGGTACAGCCCCTCGGCGCTTCGGGCAGCCAACCTTGCCACCCAGATCCTTACCTCCCATATATAGGCCGCCAGAAGGGCCATTGCCGTTAGGGCCGCCGAACCGATCGCGAAGCCCTTGCCGGTGGCGGCGGTGGTGTTGCCGAGGGCATCCAGCGCATCCGTCCGCTTCCTGACCAGCGGGTCCAGGCCGCTCATTTCGGCGTTTCCACCGGCGTTGTCGGCTATCGGGCCGTAAGCGTCCGTGGCCAGCGTGATGCCGAGGGTCGCCAGCATTCCGACCGCCGCGAAGCCGATCCCGTAGAGGCCCATGGACATGTCCGTAAAACCTCCGGCGAAACCGAAAGCGCAGATTATGCCGATGACGATCGTTACGACCGGAAGACCCGTAGAATACATGCCGGTGCTGAACCCGTCGATAATCGTCGTGGCCACGCCCATTTTTGTCTGCTCGGCGATGCCGCGGACGGGTTTGTATTCATCCGAGGTGTAATACTCGGTGAACTGGCCTATGAGAACGCCGGCGGCCAGTCCCGATATCACCGAGCCGAACACGCCCCAGGTGATCCATCCGCTGGCCGCCAAAATCGCGACTCCGCCGATTATCATTACGGTGCTGCCCAGTGTTCCGGCAAGCAGCGCCCGCAGTAAATTCTTCTGCGTGGCCTGTTCGCCGCACCTGACGAAAAAGATGCCCAAAATGGAAAGGATGATTCCCATGCCGGCCACGATCATGGGCGCCAGAACAGCCTGGAGGACGTCCTGCTGGGACCCGAGCGTAAGGGCGGCTCCCAGGGCGGCGGTGGCCAGGATCGAGCCGCAATAACTCTCGTAGAGGTCGGCTCCCATGCCCGCCACGTCGCCGACGTTGTCACCGACATTGTCGGCGATAGTGGCTGGGTTCCTGGGGTCGTCTTCGGGAATGCCCGCCTCGACCTTTCCGACTAGGTCCGCCCCTACGTCGGCCGCCTTCGTGTATATGCCGCCGCCTACGCGGGCGAACAGGGCCTGGGTGGATGCCCCCATTCCGAATGTTATCATAGTGGTAGTGATTTCTGTAAGCTTCTCCGAAGGGTCCATGCCGGCATGAACCAGCCGCAGGCCGAGCAGTTTAAGGCCGTTTTCCATGTGCTCGGCCGTATAAACTAGCTTGTCCAGGATGATGTACCACAGCGATATGTCCAGCAGCCCGAACCCTACTACCACCAGACCCATGACCGCCCCGGAGCGGAAGGCGACCTGAAGTCCGCTGTTGAGGCTCTTGCTGGCTCCCTGGGCGGTGCGGGATGATGCGTTGGTCGCTGTCTTCATTCCCAGAAAACCGCAGAGGCCGCTGAAGAACCCGCCCGTGAGAAAGGCTATAGGAACGAAGGGGTTCTGGACCTTGAAGTACGCCGAAATCGCGAAAACGACCAGCAGAACCAAAAAGGCTATGGCCACCACGCTGTACTGCCTGAACAGGTAGGCGTAGGCCCCCTCGCGGACGTACCTGGCGATCTCGATCATCCTGGCGTTGCCCTCGTCCGCGGCCATTACCTTGCGGTAAAAGAACATGGCGAAGCCGAGGGCCAGGATCGCGGCCGCCGGAGAGATCAACCAGCTCAGCGGCGTCGAAGCGGCGGCTCCCCCCCCGCCTGCGTCGGCGGCCGCCGTCGCAGTGAAAGTGAACAAAAATGCCGTGAAAGCTGCCGTCGTGATGGTCACTTTTCTCACTTCGATTACTCCTTACGTGTGATAGTGCGCGTTTATTCTTACGTATTCCGTGCTGAGGTCGCAGCCGTAGCAGAAATCGGCGTTTTTCCCCGCACCCAAATCGATGCTGATGGTGTGCTGTTTCCTGGAAACGATCCTGACGGCCCTGGCTGCGTCGAACTTCACGCCCGTTCCGTTTTTAAAGACGACCAAGTCGTCCAGCTTGCACGTCAGCTTATGCGGTTCGAGGGCCGCACCGGAAGAACCGACCGCGCATATGATCCTTCCCCAGTTTGGATCCCGGCCGTTTACGGCGCATTTTACCAGCGGATAATCGGCGATGGCTCGGCAGGCTTTCGCGGCATCGGACTTGGTGGCTGCGCCTGTGATCTCGACCTTGAAAAAGCGGGTCACCCCCTCGGCGTCGAGCGCCATCTGCCTCAGCAGATCGCCGCACAAATCGGCCAGCGCCGCGGCGAATCTGCTGTACCTCGGGCATGCCGCCGTTATCGGCTGGTTGCCGGCCAGGCCGGACGCCAGTATGATAGCCGTGTCGTTGGTGCTCTGGTGTCCGTCAACGGTAAGTTTATTCAGTGATTCGCCCACGGCTGACTTCAACGCCTTTGACAGAAGCGGCTTGCTTATGGCGACGTCGCTGGTGAAAAAGGAAAGAGTCGTGGCCATGTTGGGTGCTATCATGCCGGCGCCCTTGGTGGTTCCCGCTATGGTAACCGCACCATCGCCCGTGTCCTTGAATGTTACCCGGCGTACGGCCTGTTTGACCTTGGTATCGGTTGTCATTATCGCCCTGGCGAACAGCAGACCCGCCTCGGGCGATGGGGATAAACGTCCGCTTGCCTGCGCTATTCCGTCAAGAATTGCAGTCATGGGAAGCTGCTTGCCGATGATTCCCGTCGAGGCGACCAGGATGCTTTCGGACCGAATTCCCTTGCCCATACGGCCGGCCGTTTCGGCGCACATCTTCTCGGCGTTCTCCATGCCCTGCGGACCTGTGCACGCGTTGGCGTTTCCGCTGTTGACGATTACACCGTGAATGCTTCGGCTTTTTATGTGCCGCCGGCTAAGCGCCACCGGGGCCGAAGCCATCCTGTTCGTCGTGAAAACGGCGGCGGCCCGGGCGCCGGCGGGGCAGGCCAAAAGTGCCAGGTCGGGCTTGCCGGATTTCTTCACGCCGCAGTGAAGGCCGGTCGCCATGAAGCCTTTGGCAGAGGTTATGGTGTTGTTTGTAATGCTCATATTGCCGTCCCCAGGGGATTGGGTTTGCAGCGGCGGTGCCCTACCGCAATCCCTCCGTCTCATCCAGGCCGAAGATGATGTTCATGTTCTGCACAGCCTGTCCGGAAGCGCCCTTTACCAGGTTGTCAATGGCCGAAAACACCAATATCCGGCCGGAAACGGACGTGGCGAAGATGTGGCAGAAATTGGTTTTGACGACGTCCTTGACGCCTGGGCACTCGTCGCGGATTCGGACGAAATGCTCGCTCTTGTAGTAATCCTCGTACAGCCGCCTCAGAGCCGCCGCGTCGATATCTTTTCGCGGTCGGCAGTAAACTGTGGACAGGATCCCCCTGTCCAGCGGGCCCGCATGGGGTTGGAACATAACCTCCACCTTGCCGGCGGCAATGTGTGCGGCGATCTGCTCGATCTCAGGCAGGTGCCGGTGAGAGCCGACGCCGTAGGCGAAAAGGTTCTCGTTCATATTCGGATAGTGGAATCTGTCCGATGGGCTTCTGCCTGCGCCGGATATGCCTGTGACCGCGTTGACCAGTATGTCGCCTGTATCTATCTCGGCGCCTCCAAGCAGAGGTGCCAGGGCCAGAAGCGCACCGGTGGGATAGCAGCCGGGATTGGCCACCAGATCCGCATTAACAATTTTTTCACGGTACAGCTCAGGCAGCCCGTATACCGCCCGCGCAAGGTTTTTTTCGTCGGTATGGTCGACTTGGTAGAATTTCTTGTAAACGGCGGTATCCCGGAGCCTGTAGTCGGCGCTGAAGTCCACCACCTTCAGTCCGGCGTCAAGTATCTTCGGTACGAAGCCCATCGAAACCTTGTGCGGCAGGCAGCACAGCGCCACGTCCGCTGTCCCGGAGAGCTTTTCGATATCCAGCGGTTCCACCGGCAGTTGACAGCGGCCGCTGAACTGGGGGAACACTTTTTCCAAGGGGCCGCATTCATGCGGCAGGGCCGAGAGATAGACAAGCTCGGCTCCGCGGTGCCGTAGTATTATCTCTATGGAATCGGCGCCCGTATAACCGCTTGCACCTATTATTGCCACTCTAACCATATTACCCTTGTTCGCCCCGGTGCCGGCCTGGAGAAGTTGCGGCAGCGTCAAGCCGTGATCAAAATGAAGAGGCCCGGGCGTAATGCCGCGGTGAGGCTTCCGGTCCGTCAACGTTTGGAGAACTGGAACCTTTTTCTTGCGCCGCTCTGGCCCGGTTTCTTTCTCTCAACCATCCGGCTGTCGCGCGTAAGATGACCGCTGTCCCTGAGTGTCTGGGTGTAGTTGTCGTCGAAATTCCTCAGAGCCCTGGCGATCCCAAGCACCGCCGCCCCGGCCTGACCGGTTACCCCGCCGCCCTGCACATCGACATGAACATCGAAGATGTCCCTTGCTTTTACACTAAGAAGTGGCGCCAAAACCGCGTTTCTATCCTGCTCCCTCACGAAATAATCTTCCAGGCTCCTTTTGTTGACGGAAAGCTTCCCTTCACCGGGTTTTATCCTTACGCGGGCAACGGAGCTTTTTCTCCTGCCGGTACCCCAGTAGTAGCCGCCTTTGTCCGGCCCCTTCTTTTCCGTCGCCTGAGCCTGCGGTTCCGCCTGTTGGATGTTGCTTTCTTTTTTTACCATTCTTTCCTGGACGGAGGTCGGCTGGAACGCTCTGTCCGCCTCTAAGTCAATTCGATCTTCTGTGGTTTCTGGGCCTGATGCTGGTGCTGGGGCCCCTTGTAGACCTTTAGTTTCTTGAGCATTTTTCGGCCGAGCCTGTTCTTTGGAAGCATCCGCCTTACCGCCAGCTGTACGACCTTTTCGGGGCTCCTGGCCATCATGTCGGCGAAGCTGACGTATTTGTGGCCGCCGGGATAATGGGTATAGTAGTCGTACTGCTTGCTACGACCTTTTTTGCCGGTAAGTCGGATATTGCCGGCGTTGACAACGACCACGAAATCGCCGGAATCGACGTGAGGAGTGTAAGTTGGCTTGTCCTTGCCCATCAGGATCGGCGCGATTGCGGCCGCCATGCGGCCCAGAACCGCACCGTCGGCATCAACCAGCCTCCACTTGGGCTGCTGTTGCTGCTTTTTAAGCATGAAGCTTTTCATACCGTAAAACCCGTTGTCTACAGCGGAAAAAGAAGCATTTTACACGCCTCGCGCCGCGTGTCAAGCGCTAAAATTCAGAGTTCACAGTTCAGGAAGGGGTCCGGCCGCCGGAATGCCGTGGACGACATGGACAGGTCCAAATCGTCCACTTCGCCTGACAGCGGATCGCTCCTGCCCTGACAGGCCGAAGCCCCGCTCACGAGCAGCCCATCGAATTGCCGCAGTTGAAGCACTTGTAGCACGTTCCGTTTCGAACAGTGATCGAGCCGCAGATGTCGCAGGCCGGAGCGTCGTCCTGGAAGTGTTCAAACTGTGCGTTAAACTGTTGCATGACGGCATCTTCGCTGCGATGGGAGCCGACGGCCGAGCCGGCCAGGGCGGCGACGCGGCCGGTTATCCTGGAATGCCCGTCGTTATGCTCCGGGGCCTTTCTTGGCGGTAACACGCCGGTGCCGGCAGCGGCGGTCTTGGCCTCGGCGATCTTGTGGGCCAGGTCCTTGGTTTTCTGTACCAGCTGTCGGGCCGTTGTGGTGTTCTTGTTTTCGGCGGATTCGACCGGCGCGCGATTCGGGGTGTTCTTTTCGGCATAGCCCGGTATGAACTGGCAGCCGAGCCAGCAGAAAATATAATCGATCAGGCTTTTGGCGAAGGGAATGTCGCGGTTGGAGGTCATTCCGGAAGGTTCGAATCTGGCGTGCCTGAACTTGTCGACCAGCGCTATGAGGGGAACTCCGTACTGAAGCGCCATCGACGTGCACGTGCCTATTACGTCCATCAGGCCGCCGACGGTGCTTCCTTCCTTGGCCATCGTTATGAAAAGCTCGCCCGGCTGGCCGTCTTCGTAAAGTCCGACCGTAAGGTACCCCTCATGGTTGGCTACAGAGAACTTGTGCGTGATGCTGCGGCGGGTGTCAGGCAGCCGGCGCCTGAAAGGCCGCAACGGTGTCTCCTTGGCGGATTTTTTACCGGTGTCCTTGTGCCTTGAGGTCGACACAGGCTGCAGCTTTTTGGAGCCGTCCCGGTAGATCGCGACCGCCTTCAGTCCCATCTTCCAGCCTTCCATGTACGCATTAGCGATTTCCTCTGCGGTACTTTCAGAAGGCATATTGATGGTCTTGCTGATCGCCCCGGAGATGAACGGCTGCACAGACGCCATCATTTTCAGATGCGCCGTGTAGGGGATGTGCCTGCTGCCGTTGCGGGGTTTGAACGCGCAATCAAAGACGGACAGATGTTCCGGGTTGAGCCCGGCCGCGGCCTCTATCGTTTCGTTCCTGTCGATGTGGTCGCAGATGGATTTGATGTCCAAAATGCTGTAACCGAGCCTCTCGAGAGCCATGGGCACGGTCTTATTGACCAGTTTCAGCATTCCTCCGCCCGCAAGTAGTTTGTATTTTACAAGCGCGATGTCAGGTTCTATTCCGGTGGTGTCGCAGTCCATGAGAAAACCTATTGTGCCGGTAGGCGCAAGCACCGATGCCTGCGCATTGCGGAAGCCGGCCCTCGATCCCGCGTCGAAGGCGGTGTCCCAGGCATCCTTGGCGGCATCGCGCAGGTAATCCGGACAGTGGGGCTTGGAGATTTCGCATGCCAGTTGCCGATGCATGTTTATCACTCGAAGCATGGGCTGGCGGTTTTCCTCGAAGGCGTCGAAAGTCCCCATGGCATCCGCCAGCTCGGCGCTTGTTTCATAGGCGGTCCCGGTAAGGATCGCTGTCACGGCGGCGGCCATTGCCCTGGCTTCGTCGGAGTCGTACGGCAGCGCCAGGCTCATCATCAGTGAACCCAGGTTCGCGTAGCCGAGTCCCAGAGGGCGGAAACGGTGGCTGTTAACGGCGATCGCCTTGTCGGGATAGCTGCCGTTGTCGACGAGGATATCCTGTGCTATGACGAATATCCTCACCGCCTTCTTGAAGCTTTCCACGTCGAAGTTCCCGTCCTCCCTGCGGAACTTCATAAGGTTGAGCGAAGCCAGATTACAGGCGGAATCGTCAATGAACATGTATTCGCTGCAGGGGTTGGAGGCGTTGATGGGGCCCGAATTGCCGCAGGTATGCCACCTGTTGATGGTGCTGTGATACTGCAAGCCGGGATCGCCGCAGAGACGCGTGCCCTCGGCGATCAGCTCCATCAATTCCCGGGCCTTGTATTCTCCCATTTTCCGCCCGGTTGTGACCGCGTAGGTGCTCCATTTTGCGTCTTTTTCCACCGCTTCCATAAACTCGTCGGTGACCCGCACTGAAAGATTGGAATTCTGAAACATGACGCTTCCGTAGGCCTCGTTGTTGTATTCGCCGGTATAGCCTGCCTCGATAAGCGCCCTGGCCTTCTTTTCCTCCTCAGCCTTGCAGGTTATGAAATCCTTTATGTCCGGGTGATGGATCTTGAGCGACTGCATTTTAGCCGCGCGGCGTGTCTTGCCGCCGGACTTTATGACCGCGGCGATCTGGTCGTAAACCCTCATGAAGCTCAGAGGCCCCGAAGGCTTGCCGCCGCCGGAAAGCTTTTCCCTGCAGCTTCGCAGCGTCGAAAGGTCTGTTCCGGTACCCGAGCCGTGCTTGAACAGCATCGCCTCGCTGGTCGCAAGCCGCATTATGTCCTCCATCGAATCCTTTACCGACTGGATGAAGCAAGCGGAGGTCTGCGGGTACTCGTAGCTGTTGTCGCAGGCGATCGCGTCGGCCGTGCGCCTGTCCCACCGGAAATTATGACGGCTGCCGGCTATGTCGTATATGTCGAAAAGCCCCATGTTGAACCATACCGGCGAGTTGAAAGCGCCGTATTGGTTGACGCAAAGCCAGCACAGTTCGTTGTAGAAGGTTTCAGCGTCTTCGTCGGTGTTGAAGTAGCCGTCCCGCCTGCCCCGGTCGGCGATGGTCCTGCTGACCCGGTGAATAAGTTGCCTGACGGAGTTTTCCCTTTTTCCCCCGCCTATGTCGCCGTAAAAGTATTTGCTGGCCACAACCTTCGTTGCGAGTTGGCTCCATGAAACGGGTACTTCTATTTCATCCTGCTGAAAGATCACCTCGCCGGCGTCATTTGTGATCTTCGACGAGCGTTTATCCCACTTCAGCTGGTCGAAAGGATGGATGCCGGCTGTGGAGAAAAACCGGCTTATTCGCAGGTTCCTTCGCGGGCTGGGGGTGTCTGTCGGGCAGTTGTTGACCGGTTTTTGAGAGCTGGTTTCTTGCAGCATCGAAGAGCCTCCCTGCTGGCCGAGGAACCACTATATATAGAAACTATGGTTCCGGCGAAACAATATATGGTTGATCAAGCGAAGGTGAAGCCTAATGCCCGCCGCCGCCGGTGTAAAGAGAAAAAACCATATTTCCACTTTTTTTTCGATTTTTTCCCTCGTCGCGGCGACGGGTTCAAAGTACCGTGGCTTCGAGCCACCGCAGGGCTATCCAGGCGTGGGCCCACAGGCGGGGATGAACCGAATCATCCGACCAGCGGTGCGGTTCGACGTGCCGGATGTCCGCATCGATTTTTTCCTGCAGCGGTACGAGCACCGCATGGAATTCATCAGATAGCCTGTGAACAATTTCGATATAGACATCAAGATCCTTGCGCATGGCACCGCTGTTCTCGTTGCAGAACATGAACGGCTCCATAAGCACCAGTTGCACGCCGCTGTTCTGTTGCCGCGCGTCGGTCAACAGCTCTCTGTAGAGGCTCTCGTATTCGCTCGGATAAACGGCTTCCGGCAGCCTTTCCGGCTCGACGTGCTGGCGCCAGAGGTCGTTAACGCCGATCATCAGGCTGATAACGCTCGGTTGGTGGTCCAGACAGTCCTTTCTCCATCGGGGCTTGAGGTTCCGCACAGTATTGCCGCTGATGCCGGTGTTTAAGATGTTAAGATCCAGCCTTGGATATTTGGCTAAAAGCATATTGGCCACGAAATTCACATACCCGTAGCCGAACGGAGCATAGGCCGGAAGTGCCCTGCCGGTGTCTGTAATGCTGTCGCCGGTGAAAACTATCGTTTGTTTTGGTTTCAGTGCTACCCTGCCCGCCATGAAAGACTCCTTTTCGGGATTATTTACGGCTATAATATATACATTCGAAAGGTGGTATTCAAGTGTCAGCCTCTGAAGCGAAACTGGAGCGTCTTAGAAGGTTCGTAAAGGGCTTTCCCACCGGGCCGGGTCTTTATTTCATGAAGGGGGTCGACGGGCGGGTGCTTTATATCGGCAAGGCCGGCAACCTTCGCAGCCGGGTTTCCGGTTATTTTCGGCCTTCCGGCGACCTCGCCGCCTCCCGGGGTCCGAAGATCGCCGAAATGATAAGCAGGGTCGAGAGCGTGGACTTTCTGGAAACCGAAACCGATATCGACGCCATGCTGCGGGAGGCGCGGTTGATCAAGGATATCCGCCCCCCCTACAACACCGATCTGATAGATGACAAGACCTTCCCCTACTTGGAGATAACCACATCGGAGGATTATCCAGGAGTTTATATAACCAGGAAGCCCCGGCCCGCTGGTTCGCGGCTTTTCGGACCTTTCGCGGGCGCCGGGGATCTTCGGGCCGCATTGGTCCAGATGCAGCGGATATTCAAGTTCCGCACTTGCAGGCTGGCGATCAGCGCCGCCGATCCAAAGCGGCGGTTTTTCAGACCCTGTCTGTTGTACAGCATCAAGCAATGCGCCGCGCCGTGCGGGGCCAGGATCGAAAGGACCGAGTACAAGAAGATAATAACGGATTTTGTAAGGTTCCTGCGCTCAAAACGTTCGACCGTGTTGAGGCGGTTGAAGCGGCGGATGGACGAGGCCGCGGCCTCCCTGCAATATGAAAGGGCCGCGGAGCTGCGTGACCGCATCAGGCTGATCGAGAGCCTCGGCCGGAGGGGTGATCCCGAACAGGATGTTCAGCCCGAGGTCTTCGCCGCAGATCCCACCGAGGCCCTCGAGATGCTGCAGAAGGTTCTCAGAACCTGTTCGCCCATAAGGATAATCGAGGGAATAGACGTGGCCAATATCGGCGGCAGCCAGGCGGTCGGTTCGCTGGTGCGGTTCATAGACGGCCGGCCTTTCAAGGCCGGCTACAGGCGTTTCAGGATAAAGACCGTCAGCGGCGCCGACGATTACGCGATGATCGCCGAAGTGGTCGGGCGCCGCTACAGGCACGCGCTGGCCGGCGAAGAGCTCTGGCCGGATCTTATCCTTATCGACGGCGGAATCGGCCAGCTTCACGCCGCCGAATCCGCCCTGGGGCGGATGGGCGCCCCGAAGCTGGCGGTCGCTGCCCTGGCGAAAAAGCAGGAGGAACTGTTCACGGCCGCATCCGGCGGGCCGCTGAGTCTGCCGAGACATTCGCCGGCCCTCAAACTGCTCCAGTACGTCCGCGACGAGGCCCACCGTTTCGCCCAGCACTATTATCACATCTTAAGGAAGAAGAGGGTGCTGGGGTAGATTACGGGGCCGGGACCTAGGACGTGGTAGGAGAGTTCAGAGTTCAGAGTTCAGGAAGGCTGTCGCCAAGGCGGGGCAACCGACGCGGAGCGGGCGATAGTCGGACCAGTCGGACACGTCGGACTTTTCGGACGCGGCTTGGGAATTGGCTGTCGCCGGGGCGGGGCGGAAGCAAGCTCCGGCCGCCATTCTGAATTCTGGCTTCTGGCTTCTGGATCCCCCTCACACGAACCATGACGCGATCCTGAGAAGGATCCGCGTCCTCGGTCCGCGGGTGGCGGCGCTGGCCCTCAGCGTGCGGGCGATTATGTCGGCGAACCCGGCTTCGCCCGGCCGCGGCCATAGGGTATTTCCGACGTTGGCGGTTTCGCTTGCCTGGTAGTCGCAGCCGCGGATGACGGCCACAGGGATGCCGGAGCCGGTCTGGCCGAACAGAAGCGCCGAGGCCGCCGTCATCTCATACGCCACCAGGTCGATGCCGCCGAACTTGGGCTTTTTGAAGATGTCCGGCCTGCCGAACATCCGCGCCCTAGGGTCGATCCCGGCCGAGCCTATCGCCAGGTCCATCGTGCCGAACGGGATTATCTGCGTGTCGGACAGCAGTACCGCCAGCTTCTTGCCGGTGTGCTTCTGTAATTCATCCCTCAGCGAGGCGGCTGTTGCGTCCGGATCCTTGGGCATTAGGCTGACCGTATCGCCGGGCATGTTGGAGCCGTCTATGCCCGCGTCGCAGGTGTGAAAACGGCCGGATGGGTCCATGGTGACGCACACGGCCCGTTCGTGCTCGACAAGCCCGGCGCTTCGGGCCGGATCGGAGCCGGAGTCCATGATATTCTTTTCGACGATGCCCTTTAAAGGCAGTATCGCCGCGATGGTATGGCCCTCATCGAGGATCATCTGCAGCCACCTGGCGTCCTTTCCGGTCTTTCTCGAGATCGCCAGGGCCCTTTTGCCCGGCTTGACCCGGCCGAGCCTTCGCGTGAGGCCGGCCGCCTTGGACGCGATCTTGCACGTGACGACCACTACGTCGCCGTCTTCGAGGCCGCCGATCTCATTTTCGCAGCACCTGGCGACGATTTCCGCCAGGTCGTCGCCGGCCTCAATGCGTGGTATGGTCTCAAGACCGAGGATTTCAACCTTTTTCATCGCTCTTTGCCGCCCTGTGTGACACCAAACCAGTTATCCTTATATCTTCTCCGAAAAAACTGTATTCGACTTCGCGAAGAAGGCTCAGGCCTGCCCGCTTTAGGCCTTCGGCGTAGACCCCCCTGTTGCCGAGTATCAAGGGGGCGATGTAGACGACTGCCTCGTCGGCCAGACGGCGTTTCAAGAATTCGCCGATCACGGTGGCGCCGCCTTCAACAAGAACCCGCTGCACGCCTCGCCCGCCCAGTTCATCGAGCAGGCCCCGCAGGTCGAGCCCGTCCACTGTCATTGCCAAAGGCAGAACCTCGGCTCCGCGGTCCTTGATCTTTTGAACCTTGTCCCGCTCGCGACGCACCTCGCTTCGGCCGGCGGCGATTATAACGGAGGCCTGGTCGATCGTCTTGAACAGCCGGGACCTGATTGGTATCTCCATGCGGGCGTCGAGAACAACCCGCACAGGCTGCACCCTGCCCGGCGGTCTGGCGGTAAGAAGCGGGTTGTCCCAGCGGATGGTGTTTATTCCGGCCACTATCGCCTGCGATCTCCTGCGCAGCGCGTGCACGTCCCGCCGGCTGGCTGCCGAGGATATCCACCGCCTGCCGCCCGAGATCCAGCCGATTCTGCCGTCGATGCTCTGGGCCCACTTGACCGTAACCCAGCAGCGGCCGGTGGCGGCGTGCTTTAAGAACGGCCCGTTCAGCCTGGAGGCCTGTTCGCGGCAAGTGCCCACATCAACCTTTATTCCCGCTTGTTCGAGTCGGCGGATGCCCTTGCCGGATGCATGGGGCGACGGGTCGCCGACCGCTATCACGACCCTCGCCGGGGCGGCCTCGATAAGAGCGTCGGCGCATGGAGGGGTCTTGCCGGCGTGGCAGCAGGGCTCAAGGCTGATGTAAACGGTCGAGCCGCCGGGGTCGCGCCCCCGCCTGCGGCAGTCGGCCAGGGCGTTTATCTCCGCGTGGGGGCCGCCGAATTGCCTGTGCCAGCCGGTTCCGATCGCCCTGCCGGCCTTGACGATCACGCATCCCACCGCCGGGTTGGGCTCGACCCGGCCAAACCCCTTTTTGGCAAGCTCCAGTGCCTTCTCCATGAACACCGTGTCTTGGTCCGGCTTGCTCATTTTAGAAGGTCCAGGAATTGCTTTTCGTCGACGACCTTCACGCCGAGTCTGTTCGCCTTCGCAAGCTTGCTGCCCGGCGAGGAACCGGCCACGACCAAATCGGTGGCGCCGCTTACGCTCGACGAGGCCCTGCCGCCGGCGGCCTCGATAGCCTGCTTTGCCTGTTCGCGGGTAAGGCTGTCGAGCGTTCCCGTAAGTACGATGGTTTTTCCGGCCAGCCTTCCTCCGGTCTTTTTCCTTGCCGGCGGCGGCCTCATTCCTGCAACCTCGAGCTGTTCGATTACGGCTATGTTATGCCGGTTTCGGAAATATTCCACGATGCTGGCGGCCATGGCCGGGCCTATTTCGTCTATGCTTTCAAGTTCTTCGGGGCACGCGTCCATGAGCCCGGCGAGGGTTCCGAAATGCCCGGCGAGTATCTGTGCCGACCGGCCCCCGATATGTCTTATGCCAAGCGCGGCGATAAGGCGCCACAGCGGTTGAGTCTTGCTCTTGTTTACGGCGTCTATCACGTTGGCCGCGCTTTTCTCGGCCATCCTCTCAAGGCCTTCCAGGTCGCCGGCCGTCAGCCGGTAGATATCGGCGAAGTTTTTCACCAGGCCTTTTTCCACCAGCTGGTCGATCAGGGCCGGGCCGAGGCCCTCGATATCCATCTGGGACCTACCGGCGAAGTATTTGATCCGCTGTTTCAATTGTTCCAAACAGCCGGGGTTAAGGCACCTTATGTATACTCCGTTTTCGTCTTTGGCGACTGGCCCGCCGCAGTTGGGGCATTTTGCCGGCCTGGCGAACGGTTTGGCGCCGGCGGGCCTGAGGTCCTTTTTGACCTCGATCACCTGCGGTATTATCTCGCCGGCCTTCTCTATGACAACCGTG
>Ga0180433_10005282_pt1 | contig 17567 bp, 17 predicted proteins | sample SS_ome_8_FD_132980 | JGI IMG/M metagenome (GOLD analysis project Ga0180433, IMG submission 132980) | Hypersaline lake sediment archaeal communities from the Salton Sea, California, USA - SS_1_D_1 metaG | ecosystem: Environmental > Aquatic > Non-marine Saline and Alkaline > Hypersaline >... | reverse complement strand
AGCTAAGGACGACACCAGAGTCAGACTGGAAATATTGTAGTTAAGCTTGACAACAGCTTCGGCCATGGTTTGCTCCCAAGTATGGATGAAGCCATGGTCACATTGTGGCAGCGTGGTGATGGGCCTGGAGCCTTGACATGGACTTTCCGCCTTCTCTCACCAGGCGGGCGGCAGTAAAGAAGAAACGCGCCCTGGCCCGCTCTGGCATTTCCTTGGCCTCCTTCTGGCCACCGCTCCGTTTGACCAGTTCTTAGCTCCTATACCAGAATCGAAATGCTTGAAAGCCAGGATTCCGCGAACATCGAAGTTGGATATCTGGGTCTCTCTGTGATTGAGAGTTTGGAGTCCGGAAGCTAAGATGGGTACACCCCGCAGCTATCAAGCACAAGGTATCGTCCTTAGACAAACTAAGCTAGGCGAATTCGATAAGATTATCACCATCTATACGCCGGAATTTGGCAAGCTGCAGGCAGTAGCCAAGGGGGCGTGTCGTCCCAAGAGTAAATTGGGTGGCAATGTGGAGCCTCTCACACACAGCCTGTTGTATATGGCTAGAGGGCGCAATCTCGACATTATTACCCAGAGTCAAACGATAGATGGTTTCCTGGCTTTGAAAAGTGATCTATGGCGCATGGCATGTGGCCTTTACGTCGTGGAACTCATCGATTCCTTCACTGCCGAAGGTGGTGAGAATTGCCGTTTGTTTGATTTGTTGCTTGATACATTGGCTCGCCTGAATGAGCCAGACAACAACGAGATTGCATTGCGTTATTTTGAGCTACACCTGCTTCATCACCTTGGTTACCGGCCCCAGTTGCGCCGATGTGTTGCCTGCGATTCCCTCCTCGAGCCGGTAGCCAATTTCTTCAGCCCCAGCAGAGGCGGGGTCTTGTGTCCTCGTTGTAGTTCTGACCAGAATCAAGGTTATCAACAGATAGAAGCGATTCCGTACGAGCCCTTGCTCCCCCTTTCGGTGGAAGCTTTGAAGGTTCTGCGTTTGTGGCAAAGCTCTGACTACGCTACTGCAAGGCGGGTCAGAGTCAATACCGAACTATCCTGGGAGATAGAACGCGTGCTGCACGAGTACATAACGTATATTCTGCAGCGGGAGCTCAAATCGTTAACCTGGCTGAAAGAAGTTAGAGGCCAAATCGCCGCCACCCAAGATTAGCACTTGACAAGCATATGAGGGGGGGTTAAAATCGCTGGACGCCTGACAGGGGTGGAACAGCGAAGCTATATGAACGGAGAGTGTCTGGTACCCCGAATCGACCCTCAGGTTTGCTTGATCGTTGATTTGCGACGCTCCTTTCCTGCACCCGGTTGTTAACTCAGCGGAAGCGAGGCAAAACTCATTCATTATTGAAGGAAAGCAATGAACATTGTAATAGCAGGCCTAAGTAACATAGGGAGGAATCTGGCGGAACTAGTTGCTAAAGAAGGGAATCAAGTGGTAGTTATAGAACGGGACCCTGCGAAGACCGCTGAACTAGCAGACGTCTCTGAGTGTATGGTGATCACCGGAGACGCGAGCCAGAAGTCCACCCTCGAAGAAGCAAGAATCAGGACTGCGCATGCTTTTGTGGCTGCAGCTGGCGATGACTCGGAGAACCTGATGCTTTGTATGGTAGCCAAGGAAATCGGGGTGAAAACAGTGATTTCTCTGGTGGAAGAGGCAGAGCACACCGAGACTTTCAAGCAGGCGGGAATCAACTTGCAGGTCAATCCCGACATCGTAGCAGCCAAGCATATCTATCGAATGATCTCGCATCCTTATGTAAAGGACTCTCTCTCCGTCGATGGAGCGGAGATCTTCGAAATAGAGGTTGAGGAGGGTATGAAATGTGTGGGGCAATCGGTCTCTAGACTAGCAACTCCCAACGGTGTAAAGGTCCTCCTGGTGCAGAGAGGTGGGAAATACCTGAGCGGGGACAGTGAGATAAAGCCTAACGACTGGCTGACTCTTGTTGTGACGCGGGAATCTGCCAAGAAGGGGACCGAATTCATGAATAGATGGTTCGCCAAAGGGTAGCATTAACCCTACACATCATTGGCTCCTTCCTCAAGTACTTCGCCTTAGCCTATATCGCTCCTCTGATAACGGCTATTCGCTATGGCGAGCAGTGGCAGCTCTACCTGTATGCGCTACTGATCACTCTCGGTATCGGACTATTTCTTGAATTCAGGTTCAGAACCGAGAAAGTAATAGAGCGCGCCGATGGTTTCACCATAGTAGCTTTTACGTGGCTTTTCATCCCCCTGCTTGGCACGCTCCCTTATCTGTTTCTAGGGCTGGGTTTTCTGGATGCCTTTTTCGAGGCCATGTCCGGCTTCACTACCACCGGGGCCACCATCCTCGAGCCTGTGGCAACACAAGCATTCTTCCCCTTACCCAATAGTGCCCTCCTGTGGCGTAGCCTTACTCAATGGTTGGGTGGAATGGGGGTAATAGCTATCTTCGTTGCCATCTTGCCCAGACTGGGAGTAGGAGGATCGCAGCTCTTCGACAGGGAGTTCCCCGGCCCGTTGCCCGAGAGACTGCGCCCCCGATTCAGAACCACAGCGAGAATTCTCTGGGCAATCTACGCAGCTTTCACCGCCGTCGAGATTCTGCTCCTGCGCTTCGTGGCCGGACTTCCCTTCTTTGACTCAACCTGTATCTCCTTCTCAACGCTCTCCACCGGCGGATTTACCCCTACCTGGCAGAGTATCGGGGCTTACAATAACCCGTTGGCAGAATACATAATCATGGCCTTCATGTTCCTGGCTGGCATAAGTTTCATAATTCATTATCAGGTCTCCCAGAGAAACTGGAAGGTGCTTAAAGACGACGAATTCCGGCTGTACCTGGTCATTCTGGCCGTCACCATCTCTCTGATAATACTCTCCCAGGGCTTGAACTCATACAGGGAGGGCATTTTCCAGACAATCTCGATTATGACTACTACCGGCTTCGTCACTGATGATTTCGCAGTCTGGCAATCGGGGGCCAGGATGCTGCTCCTCACTCTGATGTTTATCGGGGCCTGTGGTGGATCCACCGGCGGGGGAATAAAGGTGGCGCGCGCTCTGACCCTGATGAAACACTCTCGTGTAATGATGATGAGGGCCATTTCTCCCAAAGCTGTGATTCCATTGAAATATAATGGGAGGCCTCTCTCGGAGGGAATAATTCGAGATGTGATCTCTTTCCTCTTTTTCTACGTGCTTGTTGCTATTGTAGCTTCAGTAGTGCTCACCTTCCTTGGACTCAATCTGGAGACAGCGGTTTCCGCGGTAGCCGCTACCCTGGGGAATGTGGGACCCGGCTTGGGCGAAGTGGGTCCCAGTTCAAACTATGCCTGGCTTCCTGAGCCAGCCAAGGCGATCTTGATCATGTGTATGTGGCTGGGCAGACTGGAATTGTTTACGGTGTTCATGATATTCTCCCGTCGCTTCTGGCAGGGCTAGTCAAGCCCTGGCTCGGTGCGACCATTCCTCAGGCCCTATCTATAGCACTGTATAGCTTAAGACCCAGTAGGAAACGTAGATAAGAGCCAAGGGGATAGCCTCCAACCTCTTTACCTTGCCCCTGAGTAACAATAGCCCGACCAGGAGCGTTGAAGCGAAAAGGTACGGCCAGTAGAATGAGAGGACGCTGGGCTCCACCGAGAGGTGCCTGGTGACCGCCAGCAAACCGATGTTGCCTGTGGAGAAGAAGATCAGGCTCCCTACTATGTTGCCTACGGCTATGTTCAACCTGCCCTTCCTTATTGGCGTCACTACCAGCAACACTTCCTCCAGGGACATCGCCAAGCCAACTATTGTCATCCCGAAGACCGTTTCATTGAGTCCAAATCCTTGGACGATTCCCCTTGCTCCCCAAACAGAGAGCTGTGAGCCTAAGACTATCCCTGCAGTGAAAGCAATCATAAGCACAGGATAGCGCCATTTCTTGCCTTCCAGTTCCTCCGCGGCTTCCTCGACTTCGGAGTCTCTGAGGTATTCCGCAGCCCTTTCTTTCCTGTAGATGTAGAATATCATCAAGCCGAAGGCCGTCAGTAGTCCGGCTCCTTCAATCCTGCTCAGCGCTCCGTCCACAAGACAAGGGAGAAGAAGCAAAGGCGAAACCATCATCAAGACTAGGTAGGCCCTGGGTATCCTCGCTTCAAAGGGTGTAACGAACCCACCCAGCGCTACAGCCCCACCAACAAGGAATAACGCCGACCCGATCGCAGACCCCAAAGCCACTCCTGGAAGATCTCCCACCACTGAGGCTATACCGAATGCCCAGTTCTCAAAGTCCATCCCGGCAAAAACAACGGCAAGGATGAAGGCCGAAACGCCTAACACCAGGGCGGACTTGGTTAGGTTCTCTACGAATTCTTCTACGCTATAGATCAGTAAGGCTATACCGCCCAGAAACGTCAGAATGGCAATGACCAGCTCGCTCATACTGGATCTGCCACCGGCAGTGCGGCTGTCTTCGGCTTTGTTTCACCGTATCGAGTCACAAGACGGATTCCCCTCCACTGGTCCTGGCTGGTTTGCAGATTTTTTGAAGGCGGGAGTATGGCTGACCAAGTGTATCTATACCCTGGCCCTTAGCTTTCGGTACGTGGCGGCTAAGGCTTCTGGCAAGACCTTAGTATCGGACAGTACCGGCATGAAGTTCGTGTCGCCTCCCCATCTGGGCACTACATGGGTATGCAGGTGATCCGCTATACCCGCCCCGGCAACTCTCCCCAGATTCAGGCCGACGTTGAAGCCGGTCGGCTTCATCGCCTCTTCCAGCACCTTTAGGCCTTTCTTGAGTATGTCGAAGTGCTCCCTCGCTTCCTCATCTTCCAAATCCTGGAGTTTTGCGATATGTCGATAGGGGGCAACCATAAGATGTCCTGTATTGTAAGGATAAGCATTCATGATGATGAAATTGTGTCTACCACGGTAAAGTATGAGATTCGCCTCGTCATTGTCCTCCTTCGGCTTCTGGCACAAAATACAACCGCTTTCCGTGGCTCTTTCTATATACTCGATCCGCCACGGGGCCCAAAGGTATTCCATCACGCCTATATGATATGCCGATTCCGGCTCAAGCGCAATGGCATCCTCAGTCCGATTTCGGAAGCCACGCGGTGCAGGATGAGTTGACTACAGGATTTAGCCAGGAATAGAATATCTCCAGCCCAAAATGCTGGAAGTCCTAACCCAGAAGTTGACCGATGTATTTCGTAAGCTTGGCGGCAAGGGCAAGCTTAGCGAAGCAGACATCGATGATGCTTTGCGCCAGGTACGGATGGCTCTGCTGGAAGCGGATGTCAACTTCAGGGTGGTAAAAGAATTTCTGTCCAAGGTGCGGGAGCGTGCCCTCGGCTCCGAAGTGACGCACAGCCTGACACCGGCTCAACAGATCATCAAAATCGTCAATGAAGAGTTGATTGCTATCCTGGGTGGAGAGCCGGGACGGTTGGCTTCGCCTACCCGACCTCCGACAGTCGCTTTGCTGGTGGGACTGCAGGGCTCAGGTAAGACCACCACCGCGGTGAAGTTGGCCCTTCACCTAAAACACATCGGGCAGCACCCCTTACTGGTAGCTGCCGACACCCGCCGACCGGCTGCCATTGAACAGCTCAGACTACTGGGCGAACAAAATGACATCCCCGTTTATAGTGAGGACCCCAGCACATCCCCACCAACAATCTGCCAGCATGCTCTGGAACAAGCCAGGGATAGAGGCCTGACCTGGATTGTAGTAGATACCCAAGGACGCCTGCACATCGACGAAGGCATGATGAAGGAATTGGCTGAAATGAAGTCTGTGCTAAAGCCGTCAGAGGTATTGCTTACCGCGGACGCCATGATCGGGCAGGATGCAGTGAGGGTGGCTCAAGATTTCCACAACCGGGTGGGGCTCACCGGCCTCATCATGACCAAGATGGATGGAGATTCACGAGGGGGAGCCGCTCTTTCTATCAGGTTCGTCACCGGCGTGCCCATAAAATACCTGGGCACGGGTGAGAAGATAGACGCTCTGGAAGTCTTTCATCCCGACCGTCTGGCGTCGCGTATTTTGGGCATGGGAGATGTGCTCACTTTCATCGAGCGAGCTGAAAAGGCCTACGATCAGCAACAGGTGAAGACTCTTGAAGAAAAAGTGCGGAGCGGAGGTTTTGACCTCGAGGACCTGCTCAGCCAAATGCGGCAGATCCACAAAATGGGTTCTTTGGGGCGACTAACTGAAATGATACCGGGCTTCTCCAAACTCAGTTCTCGCCTGCCGGACGCAGAGGGAGAGGAGCAGCTAAGGAAGATAGAGGCCATCATCCTGTCTATGACTTATGAGGAAAGACGCAATCCAGCTATTATCGATGGCAAACGGCGAAGTCGTATTGCACGAGGAAGCGGCACCACGTCAAGAGATGTCAATCAGCTTCTGAACCAGTTTCGAGAGATGCAGAAACTGACCAAGTCACTGACACGAGGCAGGTTACCTGCAAATCTGAGTGGAATGTTTGACCTGCCCTCAAGATGATCAGTCCAGATAGCCTTTGAGTTTTCGACTGCGGGTGGGATGACGCAGCTTGCGTAGAGCTTTCCCTTCAATCTGCCGTATTCGTTCTCGAGTAACGTTGAACTCTCTGCCCACTTCCTCTAGTGTTCGAGTGTGTCCGTCTTTGAGCCCGAATCTAAGCTGCAGCACCTTCTTTTCCCGCTCCGTAAGCTCGTCAAGCACCCGGTCTATTTGTTCCTTGAGTAGTTGCCGTGAAGTAGCTTCGGTGGGCGCTAGACTGCCGTGATCTTCAACGAAGTCACCTAGCCGGCTGTCGGCATCTTCACCAATGGGCGTGTCCAGAGATATTGGCTCACGGAAGAACAACGCCATGACCCCTTCCACCTTTTCCGGGGACATACTCAGCCGGCCACCGATCTCTTCGTAGCTCGGCTCGCGTCCAAGCTCTTGAATCAACTGTCGCGTTGCCCGCAATAGCTTGTTGATTGTTTCTACCATGTGCACGGGAATACGTATGGTACGGGATTGGTCAGCTATGGAACGACTGATACCTTGCCTGATCCACCACGTGGCATAGGTACTGAACTTGTAGCCCTTCCTATACTGAAACTTATCCACCGCGCGGATAAGGCCGATGTTGCCTTCCTGGATAAGCTCAAGGAGGGACATGCCATGACCGATATATTTCTTAGCTATGCTTACCACCAGGCGCAGATTCGCCTCGGTGAGATGCCTTTCCGACGCCTTTGCCTCAGCTTTGATCCGTTCAAAATAGGCCTCCAATTCAATACTGTGATACGCGAGCTGAGATAGAAAATTGCTGTTGGTCAGGAGGCTTCTTAGTTTAGGCCATGAAGCGTTTTCTCTGGCCAGGATCTGTAACAGTTGCGGAGGCAGAAGTTGACTGCTTATAGACATGTTTATTACGGCTTCTTCAGCAGCAGTGGTCCCCTTATCTATTCCCCGTGCGACTGCAGCTATCAGTGATGTGTCTATAACGTCGTCAATAGCAGACCGAAATCTGGGATCTTTGACCATCTCGACCACGTTGTCGGCCGTACCGATGCCGATGTAATCTGCCACAATCTGAACCGCAGGGTATGCTCTGGACAATTGAGAAAGTACCTGAACCGCCATCTCAACTGGTGAAGGGCTTTTCTTGTATCTCCTGAAATGGTTGTCCTCGATTCTTTCCAGGCATCTACCCAGTTCTATCTTCCGGCATAACAACTTCTCTTCGTGGACATTTAAGAGCGGTACTCTGCCGATCTCCTGAAGATACATACGAGCCGAGTCATCGGTTACCTCGAACTCCCCCAGCGGCGTAGCAGGCTTGACTTCTTCAGTTCCCTCGGGAAAGAGCTCCTCTGCCCCCTCCTTATCTTCACTCTCCTCGCCCACAGTACTGGAGTCCTCGACTTCTGCTTCTTCGCCGAGTAAGCCCTCAGCCAGCACTTCGTCACCGTCTAGGTTGATGTTTTCTCTTTTTATTGAATCCACAGCTTTTTCCCTTTCTTGATGAAGACATCCTGGAGTTGCTGCCCGGAATCAATCCCTCGCTCCTCCAGTCTGGACAACTCTGCGCTCACCCCACGCTTTTCCCTCTCAAGCTCAAGCGTCGCCCCCTTCTCAGTTTCCAATTTGCGCGATAGCCTTTCCTGAAGACGGAGGATGGTATTGGCGAGATCAAGTTGACGCGTCCGCTCGCTTTCCCGCACGGCAGGCGGGAAGTTTATGTCGAGTATATAGTATAAATGTTCTAACAGGCTGGTGTCAAGTTTGCTTTCGATGTCGGCAATGTCAGAAGAGTCTCGCCATCTGACGAAGATCTCTCGGTTTTCCGTGCATTCGAAGTGTTCCGGTGACAGCTCTTGAGTTGAAGGGCGAAGCTCCGGATACTGAACGACAAGTGCCAGGCAGTACTCCTCAACAGGGCTGGACACGAGCCGACGGGCCAAAGGATATTGTTCTGTTGGTTTGCTAGGCCGAGGGTTCCTAATACCGGTCCTTAACTTCTGCAAGGCAGCCTCAAGTTCCGGCGTTTTGATTCTCAACGCGCGGGCCAGTTTCTCCACATAGTGGAATCTCTGTACGGGATCCCTGATCTCATAAATGGATGGCAGAAGCCTCTGGACCGCCAGAGATTTGTCCTTGGCCTTGTTGATATCGATCTTGCCTAACACCGATTCAAAGGCGAAATCTAGAATCGGCATAGCTCGCTCTACCAGTTCCTGCCAGAGAGCGGAGTCCTCCCGTATTACTTCGTCCGGGTCTTTGCCTGAAGGCAGCAGCATCACGTTAGCTTCGGTATTGGAGTAAGCCAATATCGCTTTGCTTCGCAGGGTAGCTTCCTCTCCAGCGACATCGGCATCGAGCGCCAGGGTTATGTTACTGGTTAGTCTCTTGATGACTCCTACTTGTTTCTCAGTCAGAGAGGTTCCCATCGAGCCCACCACATTCTGCCAGCCCCGTTGGTGAGCAGCGAGAACATCCGTGTAGCCCTCTACAATTATTGCCAGGTTTGTCTTTCCGATGCCAGATTTCGCTTTGTCAATGCCATACAGGCTGCTGCTTTTGTCGAAAATCAATGTCTGCGGTGAGTTGATGTACTTGGTCGACGACTCATCCAGAGCTCTAGCCCCGAAACCGGTCACTCTGCCCTGGATATCACATATGGGGAACATGAGCCGGTTGCGAAATCGATCGTAATTACCTCCTTCCTCTTTCTCTACCAGCAGACCCGCTTCCACGAGTTGTTCTTCTTTGTAACCTTTCTTCAGCAGGTAGTTCCTAATAGTTTCCCACGTATCCGGGCTGAAGCCGAGACGGAACTCCTTGATCGTTTCGGGCGCGATTTCTCTTCCTGCCAGGTAGGCTCTGGCAGTTTCACCCGCCTTGGTGCTGGAAAGTAAATGGTGGTAGTATTCGGCCGCTGCCTCATTCATCCGGAACAACGTCTGTTTCTTCTCATCCTCTGCCTTGTCCACCGCCTCAGACGTTCTCATAGTCACGCCTGCCCTCTGAGCCAAGAGACGCAGAGCATCGCCGAAATCAACACCCTCCTTCTTCATGACAAAAGAGAAGATATCGCCCCCGGTTCCACACGCTCCAAAGCAGTGCCAACTCTGCCGCTCAGGAAATACGAAGAACGAAGCGTGTTTCTCACTGTGGAAGGGACACAAGCCCTTGAAGTTGCGCCCTGCCTTTTGCAGGGTGACATACTCAGAGACCAGCTCTACTACGTCCACCCTCTGCTTGACTTCTCTGATTACGCTCATTGAGATGTTTCCTCAGCTAATCTTAGCGCATACTGGTCCGTCATCCCAGCAATGTAATCGACTGCCTTCCGCTCTCTATCGTCCGATACGCAGACAAATTCCGGGGGTAGTCTGTCCTCGTGCTCCAAGAAATAGGAATACAGCTGATGCACCACGCTTCGCGCCTTAACGGCCTCTTCTCCCGCCAAACTGGCATTGTATACCTTGTCAAACAGGAACTGACGCAGTGTGTTGGTCGCACCAAGGACTTGCGGGCTCATGACTATGGCTGGCTTGATCAAACCAGTATGGCCGCTAACCGGCCACGAGCACTCTATGACGTCACAAACCAGAGCATTGATTCGCTGTGAATGCGTATGCCCCAGAGTTGTGGTCACCGGACGGGGCAAATCATCCTGGGAGATAATACCGGCTCTCACGGCGTCATCGACGTCGTGGTTAACGTAGGCCACAATATCGGCTATCTTGCATATCTGGCCCTCCAGAGTATTCGCATCCCCCCATCCTTCTCCGAGAATCTCGGCGTGTCCTTTGGAGTGGTTAAGGATGCCGTCCCGCACCTCCCAGGTAAGGTTCAGTCCTTTGCCCTCTTTTTCCAGGACATCAACTACACGCAGGCTCTGTTCGTTGTGCCTGAAGCCCGCGTGATACAGTTGGTTCAGAACCTCTTCGCCAATGTGGCCAAAAGGCGTGTGCCCCAAATCATGACCCAGAGCGATAGCCTCAGTAAGGTCTTCGTTGAGATTCAGGGCTCGAGCTATGGTTCTGGCTATCTGCGCTACCTCGAGAGTATGAGTCAACCTGGTCACATAGTGATCACCCAGGGGAGCAATAAAAACCTGTGTCTTATGTTTCAGCCGGCGGAAGGCCTTGGAATGAATAATACGGTCACGATCACGCTGAAAACTGGCCCTTATCGGGCACGGCTCTTCAGCCCTCAGTCGGCCACGGCTGAGCTTGCTCTTAGCGGCGTAAGGAGAAAGGGTCTCTTCCCTCTTCTCCGTCTGTTCACGTGTGTTGATTCCGGTAACCATGGAGTCACTTGTAACCATGGTAGGCCGATGCCAAGTCCTTATTTCGTCTCGGGAGCATCCCGCTGCCTCACCCGTCTTTCTTCCTCTTCCTTGCCTTCGTCTTCTTTTCCACCTCCGCAATACTCAACCTGGTTGACAATACCACATCCGGGTTCAAAGACACCGAATCTATGCCGCATTCAACTAGATAGTCGGCAAATTCAGGAAAATCACTCGGTGCCTGACCGCATATGCCTATCTTCCTCCGCGGTCTATGACGGTGTGCTGCATCTATGACCTGCTTTATCAGCCTCTTCACTGCTTCGTCTCTTTCGTCAAATATGCGTGCCACCAGTCCGGAGTCTCTATCCAGACCAAGAGTCAGTTGCGTCAGATCGTTCGACCCTATGCTGAATCCATCAAACACATCGGCGAATTTCTCCGCCAGGACCACATTTGATGGTATCTCACACATTACGTACACTTCCAGACCATTCTCCCCTTGCTTCAAACCAAACTCTTCCATCGCTTCTATCACCTTCCTGCCTTCTTCCGGCGTCCGGCAAAAGGGGACCATTACCTTCACATTGGTCAACCCCATCTCATCCCTTATCTTCTTAATCGCCTGGCATTCCAAACCGAAGGCAGGCTTGAACTTGTCGTCATAGTAGCGAGACGCTCCTCTCCAACCAATCATGGGGTTATTCTCCTCTGGTTCATAACGATACCCCCCAACTAGATTGGCGTACTCGTTTGTCTTGAAGTCGGAAAAACGAACGATGACTTCGTTGGGATAGAATCCTGCTGCTATCTTGGCTATCCCCATGGCAAGGTTATCCACAAAGAACTGCTTCTTGTCCTTGTACGGTATGCTCTTCCGGTCTATCTCCTTGATTACCTGTGCCAGCTTCTTATCCCTGCGCGCCGCTTCTTTCAGTCTCTCGTATTCTATCAGCGCCATGGGGTGTATACCGATGTAGGAATTGATGATGAACTCTTCCCGGGCCAAGCCAACCCCATCATTAGGAATGCGACTCTGGATAAACGCACCTTCAGGAATGCCGAAATTCATCATTATCCTGGTGTCGGGTCTGGGGAGCTTATTCACCTCCACCTCGTCTATTCTGTACTTCAAGTTGCCACGGTAGATCCTTCCCTGGCCCTGCGAACAATCCACCGTAACCTCCTTTATGCCCTTCAACACCTCGGTCCCGTTGACGGTGCTGATTACGCAGGGTACACCCAGCTCGCGACTAACGATAGCTGCATGGCAGGTTCTGCCACCCTTGTTGGTCACTATGCCGCCTGCGATCTTCATTATCGGTTCCCAGTCGGGGTCGGTCATATCAGTAACCAGGACTTGCCCCCTCTTGAACTGGTGGATCTCACTGCTTGCCTCTATGACATTCACCTCGCCTTGCCCTATCTTTGTACCGACTGCTTCCCCCGTTAACAGTAATGCTCCCTGTTCTTCGAGTACGTAAGTCCTGAGCATAGCCGTGTCCATCTGTGAATGCACTGTCTCCGGCCTAGCCTGCACTATGAAGAGTTCCCCGGTCCCTCCATCCTTTGCCCATTCGATATCCATGGGCAGGCCGTAGTGCTCTTCTATGGTGCAGGCCCATTTGGCAAGTGTTAGTACTTCATCCTCAGTCAGCACAAACTCTCTTTGCGCTTCCAGAGGTACTTTCTTCTGCTCCGTTCCAGTTGCATCCCCCTTGTAGACCAGTCTCTTTTCCTTTGTCCCCAGCTTCTTCTCTACAATGGGTCTGAACCCCGTCTTCAAGGTTGGCTTGAAGACATAGAACTGGTCAGGATTTACAGTTCCCTGCACCACGTTCTCTCCCAGTCCGTAGGCAGCAGTTACATAGACCACATCTCTGAAGCCCGTCTCCGTATCTATGGAAAATATAACCCCCGAGCAGGCCAGGTCGGAACGAACCATCTTCTGCACGCCCACAGAAAGGTAGACGCTGGAATGGTCAAATCCTTTGTCCACCCGATAGGAAATCGCCCGGTTTGTGAACAGAGATGCGAAGCATTCCATGACCTTCCCCACCAGTTCGTCCTCCCCCCGGACATTCAAATAGGTCATCTGCTGTCCCGCAAACGACGCTGTGGGCAAGTCTTCCGCAGTAGCACTGCTTCTTACAGCAACATCAACGTTCTTTCCATATTTGCTTTCCATCCCCCGATAGGCAGCTCTTATTTCCTGGTCCAGTTCGGCGGGACAGGTTGCATTTCTGATCAGGTTCCTTATCCCCTCACCTCTCTTTGCCAGATTCCTCATATCATGGGTATCCAGGCCAGCCAGGGCATCGCTGATCTTCTGGCCTATGCCTGCTTTTTCCACCATATACCTGTATGCTTCAGCAGTGATGGCAAATCCGGATGGTACATTCACCCCTTTCTCACCCAGATTCCTTATCATCTCACCGAGAGATGCGTTTTTACCTCCGACCAAAGCTACGTCTTTTGCGCCAATCTCTTCAAACCATTTCACAAACTTCATGGTCCGCCCTCCCGTTCGTGGTGGAAAGTAAGGACACGTTCATCTCTGCCGTCTCCGCCAAATCTCCCTCCTTGTCTGCAGGTTCTTGAATCGATAAAGTGGAACTAGATTATAACATTTCTCACTAAGGGCGAGACACCCTTTGGCTTTCGTCTGCTGGCTCTATTATGGCCACCCTATCCTCCCGTCATCTGCTGCAGTGCCATCCTGATTTTCTGCTCCAGGCTTAGTCCCTCACAATCCGGAAGTTTGGACACAGCTTTGGTGGCTTCTGCCAGCGAGTATCCCAAACCGGTTAGGGCGGTCAGGACATCGGCACTCTCCGGAGCCGAAGGCAACGCTACCTCTTTCCATTCTTTTTCCAGCTTGCTTCTCAGTTCGATGATAAGACGGTCGGCCACTTTCTTACCGATACCGGGGGCCTGACTGATAAGGTCTGTATTGCCGCTGGCTATGGCCATGACCAGTTGTTTGGGGTTCAATGCAGAGAGCAATCCCAAAGCCGCTCTAGGGCCGATTCCCGACACAGAAATAAGGTTCCTGAACAGGGCCAGTTCTTCACCAGAGGCAAAGCCATACAGAGAGACATTATCGTCTCTCAGGTGTAGATGGGTATGGATAGAGACCGTGCCTCCGACAGCCGCCAACTGGGCCAGAGTGGAGCCCGAAACGTACACCCGAAAACCTATCCCGCCAACGTTAACAACAATGGAATCATTCCCACGGTATTCCAGTGTCCCCTCTAATGTGGCTATCATTTTGGTATATGTTCGGTGAGCCAGCGGTCCATGCGACTCTGCTGAAGGTGGCAAATCGCTACAGCCAGGGCGTCAGCAGCATCGCTGGGCTGAGGAAGATCAGTAAGCCCGAGCTGGATTCTTACCATTTCTTGTATCTGTTGTTTGTCGCTCTGGCCATAGCCGGTTATCTGCTGCTTTATCTTGGCCGGTGAGTAGTAATAGATGGGTAATCCCTGGTTCGCCGCTGCCAGAATAGTCACCGCTTGCGCTCTGCCAACGGCAAACGCCGACCTTATATTGTGACCGACAAAGGGGTCTTCGATAGCTACCTCATTTGGTTTGTGCTCAGCGATGACCGTGCCTACCCTGTCGTATAGAGAGCGCAGTCTTGCCTCCACCGGAAGTCGAGACGGCAGGCTGATTACCCCGCAAGTCACCATATGTATGTCTTGTTCGCCATCTACCACACCGTAGCCCAGATGCACAGTACCCGGGTCAATACCGAGGATGCGCATATCAAGTCCGCGCACGCAGCTTCTCGGACGTAGCCTCGGAAAAGTCAATATTGGAGAAGACTCGCTGCACATCTTCCAGTTCTTCCAACTGGTCGAGAAAATTCAGGGCCTGAACCGCTTTGCTTTCATCCAGTAACACCGTCGTTTTAGGTGTTAAGGAGAGCTCTGCCAAGACCACGTGTTCTTTCTCTTCAATCGCCTTTCTGACTTCTTCCAGGTCCTGCGGCTGGGTGTAGACCTCCACGTAACCCTGTTCGGTCTTGACATCTTCAGCCCCGGCATCAATAGCTTTTAGCGCTATTTCTTCAGCACCTGCGGCATCGGTTTCCACGGTGATTACACCTCGGTTCTCAAACAGCCATGAGACGCATCCACTCTCACCAAGGCTACTGCCGTGGCGAGTGAATACTCGGCGCACATCCTGAATGGTGCGATTACGGTTATCGGTCAGGGCCTCCACCAGGACCGCTGTGCCACCTGGCCCGTACCCTTCAAGTTGCAGTTCAGCCAGGGCCGAGGCCTCAGCCTCACCGCTAGCCCGCTTAATGGCTCTCTCGATGTTATCCGAGGGCATGTTGTTATCTCGGGCCTTCTGTATTGCCAAGCGTAATTGGAAGTTACTTTCCGGATTAGCCCCTCCCTGGCGTACCGCAACTATGATTTCTCGAGCAAGCTTGGTAAATAGCTGCCCGCGCCTGGCATCAGCTACTCCTTTCTGACGCTTGATCTGTGCCCACTTAGAATGCCCTGACATTGCCCCTCTTAACATCAATTTTAGCACCGCAACTAATCAAAGGTAAAGCAGATTCTCGCGGCGGTCCCGTCTTCGCTCCTGCCGCCCTTGAAGCTTCACAGCAGAGAGGCTTGAACGGAACTATGCACAACTCTGGTCACCCCGATGAACCACGCCTGCTATCTTCTCCACAGGAAGTACGAAGGTTATTCCAGCTCCCGGCTTGTCCAGTTCCGCAGCGCCCACTATCGCTTCCAGGATAGCCTCCCGCCTGTCCGCATAGGTTATAGACAGCACGATCTCCTTCTCCGGTTCGATGGGAATCCCGAGGATCTTCTGGTGTTCGTGGACTCCCACCCCCCGGCCCAGCATAACGGTCCCCCCTTCCGCCCCCGCCCTGCAGGAAGCATCAAGAACCTTGTCACCCCACCCATGTCTAATAATGCTTATGATGAGAAATATGTCCGCCATATTCATTCCTCCTTTCTCCGTAGTCTAAAGCGAAGTATCAACCCGAGCAACATGATGGTCAAGATGGGTGCCAAAGCTATTAAGGCTATGAGCCCAAAACCATCCATAACCGGGTCGCGGCCTTCTATTGCTGAGGCGATGCCTACAGCTATCGCCAGAACAAAGGTCACCGCCATCGGCCCGGTAGCTACACCACCGGCGTCAAAGGCCACGGCAACGACACTCCTTTCACTGAACCAGAGCATGCCTATAGCCAGCAGGTAACCGGGTATAATGATCCAGAGCAGCGGAATGCCGTACACAATCCTCGCCATCCCCAGAGCAACGAACAAGGCAACGCCGGATGCTATCGCGTAGAGCACGAGACTCTTGCGCACGGACCCACCTGAAGCCTCTTCAATCTGGCTGCCGAGTATGCGTACGGCGGGCTCGCCCCAGGTAGCTAGAAAGCCCATCATCAATCCGAAAGGTACCAGAAGCCATTGCTCATCCATTGCACCTAAGATTTCGCCCATGGACTGACCCGCAGGGAAGAAGCCGATGCTCACACCCTGCAAGAACAGGCCCAGTCCCACCAGGGCCAGCAGGGCTCCCTTAAGGAGATTAAGTACGTAGCTCCTCGGCAGCTTCAACATCGCGAACTGAAAGATGAGGAACAGGACCAGCAGCGGCAGTAAAGCCTTTGTCACGCCCCAAAACGTATGCCCGATTCCTTCCCACACTACTATCTCATTCAATGCAACACCATCCCCATGACCATTACTCCGATTATCGGCCCGATCGAGGCCAGGCCAATCAAACCCAAGCCATCTCCGAGGGCAGATCTTCCCGACAGCACGGAGCTGAATCCCAGTCCCAGCGCCAGAACTATGGGTACTGCCATCGGTCCGGTGGTGACACCCCCGGCGTCGAAGGCCACCGGGACAAACTCAGCCGGAGCGAAGAAAGCCAGGACTACGACGACAATATAGCTGGCTGTCAGCAAATACGCAATGGGGAAATTGAGCAGAACGCGCAGAATCGCCATAGCGACAAAGAATCCGACCCCGATAGCGATGACGTAGATCAGACGATTCTCGCGAATGGTACCCCCGGAGACCTCGTCGACCTGTCTGGTCAGGACAATGACGTCCGGCTCGGCAATCGTGGCGGCGAAGCCGATGACGAAAGCAATGGCTACGACCAGGAAAACCGGTCTGAGTCTGGGGAGTTCGGCACCCAGAGCTTTGCCTAGGGGCAGGATTCCGATTTCAACGCCCAGCAGAAAGAGAATCATCCCGACAATGACCATGGCTGCCCCTACGATGAACTGGAAAAAAACATGACCGGGCATACGGATGACGGCAAACTGGAGAATGACCACTACCGCGACCAGGGGCAAAATTGCCGTGACTACTTCCAGTACCTTGGCTTTGATACGGCTCTGCACATGTATATGATACCCCAATCTACGGCTGTGCCCCAAGGAGCACCAGTGATTCTCTTATCATACGCCTGACATAAGAATGCTTGCCTCCCGGATCACGCCCTAAGACCGGGCGAACTCAAGCAACTGTGGACGCCCAACAAACCCACTCTCTGTCTTCATCTCAAAAGGGAATTGTGTGAATCTTTGTACCCCCTCTTGAACTAGGGGGTCCTGCCCCAAATCTCTGGCGCGCCTTCCAAGTGTGATGCCCGGACTCGAAAATGGGCATTCACGAACTCAGGTTCGGTCTCGGTCGCCAATAGCGCGATGGGCGGCGGGAGTTCCAATCACTCCCGCCGCCTATATCAAGAAAGGAGGAAAGTGGTGAGAAAGCCCGATAATTTCTT
>Ga0180433_10005278_pt1 | contig 17588 bp, 25 predicted proteins | sample SS_ome_8_FD_132980 | JGI IMG/M metagenome (GOLD analysis project Ga0180433, IMG submission 132980) | Hypersaline lake sediment archaeal communities from the Salton Sea, California, USA - SS_1_D_1 metaG | ecosystem: Environmental > Aquatic > Non-marine Saline and Alkaline > Hypersaline >... | reverse complement strand
TCGTTGGTTAAGCATAAGAAATATGGATTAAGTTATGTAGGAGGAAGTAGTAGAGGAATGTTAAGTTTACATTCTGTGTTAAGTGGTGTTCGTTTGGCTCAGAATGTAAAAGTAGAGGATTGTGCATTTAGATGTTATTCTAGTGTTCGTTTTTCCTCTACTAGGGTTAAAACCCTGTAGTTTCCAAATAGTTTCCAAAACGAAAGAGATTATGAGAAATAGATTGAATCATATTCGAGACCGGTATAACAACGTTTTTAAGAATTTGTATGATAATATTAACGTAGGTGAGCTTCCTAAAAAATACCGTGATTATGAAGGTAATTTTAAAAGATTTGCCAATCCGGTACTCAAAGCCCATGATGATGGTTATAAGACTGGATTAGACTTTGGTTGCGGGGTCGGTGGCTGTTGTGTGGTAGGTAGTTTATTGGGATTGAAAATGACAGGCGTGGATATTCCAGAAGCTGAAGGTAAACCTAGCCCGTACCTATCTTTGCAGCATAGAATGCAAAAAAATTATTCCATAGTACTATGTGATACTACTGAGTATCCATGGGAATTCGAAGATAATCAATTTGATTTTATAGTATTATATTTTTCCTTGAATAAGGAATTTATGCATGAAGATAAGCTAGATTTTCAAAAACGTTTAGATGAACTTGTAAGAATTACTAGAAAAGGTGGAGCGTGGTATATCTGGCCTACTATGCATTTTAATTTAATGACCAGAAAACAAGAAGACAGAACTTTTAATCGAGATAAGAAGGTTAAAATTATTTTTGGAGCTTAATACGTGGCTAAGGCACTTTTTGTTCCGTGTTATCCTGGGGAACTAGGATGGGAAATAATAAATTATGTTCCGTATGTAAATCATATACATAGTAAAGGTGATTTTAGCGAAGTACATATAGTGGTACGTCGAGGTCGTGAAGCTTTATATACTATGGGTGACCATTTTTATCCTATTGATTTGTCTACCGGTAAGAGCATGGGCAATTCAGGGCATACTCCTCCTAAAAGTGATGTTATTAAAAAGTTGAAAAAACGAGGTTTTGAAGTTACTAAAATAGATCCGCTGCCTGCTGGGTGTCGATTTGCTAAACGTAGGAAATTTATATTGTACAAAGCCAATGAAGACAGTTTGAATAAATGGAAGCACATTCCCGATAATGCAGTAGTTTTATGTGTTCGTGGCAGGTCATTTGGCAAGCATAAGAATTGGAAGGGAGACAAATGGAAGTCTTTATGTGCTCATTTCTTATCTAATTCTTTTGTTCCTGTGATTACTGGGGCTTATGAAACAGTGTCTTTTGAAGTCCCTGAAGGGTGTATCGATATTCGTAACAAGACTACTGTTGACGATTTTATTGCAGTGATTCAGAGGTCACGATTTGTTGTAGGGCAGTCCACAGGTCCTGTTCATTTAGCATCAATGTCTGGTGTTCCCCATGCGGTTTGGGGGTCTTCTCGTATTGAAGAGCGTTATCTGAAAAGTTGGAATCCTCATAATACTCCAGTGTCATATTTATCACTCGGTAGTCATTTTGACGGAGAAGTAAAAGATGTTATACGTATTGTTGAAGATTTGTTGAAAAAAATATGAGAATTGTATTTAATTTACAATCGGTCGGGCTTGGCAATAATGGTGGCAGTCGGACATTAATAAAGTGTGCCGAAACTTTACAGTCATTAGGGCACAGTGTCTCATTAGTGGCTTCTGCTAATAAATACACATGGCATAATATTAAAGTTCCGGTGGTAAGTAGGATCCCTAAATGTGATGTAATCGTTGCAACTGGATATGGGAGTGTTCGAAGTACAGTTGCTCATAAGACAAAGACAAAATTTTATTATATACGCGGATTTGAACGATGGCAAGCTCCGAAAAACAAATTAATTAAAACATACAAGTCATTAAATTGTATAGTAAATAGTGAGTGGCTTAAGGAGTATCTATCCAGTCGTAATATTAATTCTGAGCTAATTTATCCTGGGCTGGATTTTGATGATTTTTATGTTACGAATAATGATCGCGATAATATTATTGGTGGAATTTACAGTAAACGCCATAAAACCAAGAGGCATGATGATGTTATTGAAATTGGAAAGAAACTAGGGTATCAGGTAATGCTGCTTAATAGGGACATAAAGCATCCTACAGTCCCTGAGTTGAGGGATTTTTATAACAAAGTCAAGGTGTGGGTATCTCCGTCTGAATTGGAAGGATTGCACAATTGTCCACATGAGGCTGCTTTGTGTGGGTGTTCTTTAGTAGTTACGGATCATCCACAAGGAGGAGTAAGGGACTATGCCACTTCTGATACTTCGTTAATATATTCTGCTAGAGATATTGATCAAGCTGCAGAAAAAGTAAAACAAGTTATGACTGACGAGAAGCTGCGTAAAAATTTATATTCTAATATGATAAAACGCCTGAAAGATCATATTGGTTCAAGAGAATGCAATATGAAAAAAATGATTAATAGATTCAAAAAGGGAGGATGGAAACATGCCTGATCCTTTGGTTAGTGTTATAGTCCCTTTGTTTAATTATGAAAAATACATCGGAGATTGTATACGTTCTATTAAGAATCAAGATTATCCCAATTTTGAGTTAATCGTATCAGATGATTGTTCTACAGATAACTCATATGAAGTAGCTAAGAGTTTCGAGTGTAATAATATAAAAGTCATTCGTATGTCTGAGAATTTAGGCTATTCTAAAGCGAAAAACGAGGCAATTATTGCATCTCAGGGAGAATTGATTACATGTTTAGATGCTGATGATATGTTTACTAGAAATTCTATTTCATGTCGGGTTCGTGCAATGAGAGATCAAGGAGTGGGATTTATTCATGCTAGAGCTATAAGTGTTAGAGGGGGAGTGACATTGGACCAATGCTATCAAATGAAACCTCCTTATACTAGAGAAACGCCCAAGATCCATGCTCAGACTGTAATGCTAAAGCGTAAAGTTCATAGGAAGTTTGGACTTTATGATGAAGTACTGCGTAGTCGGGCTGATAAAGAGATGTGGATACGTCTATTTGGCAAGAATTGTGCTGGTAAACACTTGGTGAAAAAAGGGTTTATTAAAAGAGATGTAGCTTATTATCGACGACATAAGAAATCAATGATGTCTCGCCGCCGTAAAAATAAACCATTACAGAGATTGCTTACTAGTCAGCTACAAGCTGCTATAAAGCTACGATCGAAGCGTGGAATTAATAGGGGAAATACCAGGTTTCTACTATGAAAGTTTTCATACCAAATAAAAAAAATCCTAAAACAGGCAAAGGTTTCTTTTGTCAGAGATTAGCCAAAGCCATGTCTAAAATGGGAGTTGAATTTGTTTCGGCAGATGTTAAACATGATATTTCATTACATGTGGTTAAACTGTCTAAGACTAGATCTAAAAGAAAAGTTATTAGACTAGATGGTGTGTATCATGATAGGGGATTGGATTACAAATCTAGAAATAGAGTACTTAAGGAGAATTTACATGCAGCTGATGCTGTGGTGTATCAATCTGAATTCTCCAAGTCTATATGTGATAAGTATTTAAAGAAATTTCGTGGACGTAAGGCAATTATTCACAATGGAGCTGACATATCTTTTTATGATTCTGTAGATCCCATTGAAAAACAATGCAAGCATTTATTTTTTACATCATCCCGTTGGAGACCTCATAAACGACTGAAAGATATTATTGAGTCTTTTTTGCTGGCTGATATTGCGGATTCTCAGTTGTATGTGGCTGGTAATTTAAAAAGAGCAGGAATTAGGAAATCTCACCCGTTATTTTCCGACCATCGAGTGAATTATGTAGGTGTTTTAGATCAAAAACAGTCAGCTGCTTATTTAAAGGCAGCTGATGCGTTTATTCATTTATGCTGGTTTGATAACTGCCCTAACGGGGTTGTAGAAGCCATTGCTTCGGGGACTCCGGTTATTACTAACAATGTTGGAGGTACGCATGAAATAGTACGGCCAAGTGGAGGCATTGTATGTAATATTGATAAAGTGTACGATTTATCACCTGTCAAACTCTATAAACCCCCTCGTATAAATCAACAACTGGTAGCTGAGGCTATTAATAAGTGTGTTTCTGATAAAGTAAATGTTACTTCAGACCATATTAGAATCGAAGAGGTTGCCCGTAAATATATCAAGTTTTTTAATAAGGTAATGAAATGATTATCGTCAAAAAAGATCGATATTATGATACTGATGGTAAATTGGTTGATAATCCTATGCCCTATCAGGTGGTAGACGATAATAATTACGCATATAATTATTTTGACACTATGGATGATGTGGTTAATTTTCGCCCAAGGTTATCTAATGTCGAAAAGCGAAAACCACAGGGCTTGCCCTGTGGATGAAGCTTGACTACTTCCACTACTATACTAAAATTCTTTACTTCCGTTCAAAATTCTTGCAGGATTTCTCTTTGTAACGACGTATAGGTGTATAATAGTAGTAAGTAATCTATCGTATTAAAGAGGAATAGAACTATGACAATACCTGTGCAAGTCCGTATTGACGAACATCTCTTTGACCATATTAAGAGAACTGCTCGAATACGAGCAGCAGCAGAGGACAGAGATATTGACTGGAGAGACCTGATGAGAGAAGCTCTCTCTGAAAAGTTCCCTCTGCCCAAAGGTCAAAAGAATGAAGAAAAAGGACGTTTACAAAAGTAGTGCTCACGCTAAATATCTGTGTCAATATCACTTGATTTGGACACCAAAATTTCGTTACAACGTCCTAACTCACGGAGTAGATGAAGAACTAAAGAAGATATTCCAAGAGATTGCGGACAATTACGAGTTTGAGATTATTGCCATGGAGATTATGCCTGACCACGTTCACTTATTTGTAGGTTCTAAACCAGATATCGCTCCAAGTGATATTGTTAGAACTTTCAAAAGCATCTCTGCCATTGAAGTATTCAAGAGGTTCCCAAAACTCAGGGACTTCTACTCAAAAGCAAAGGTGCTATGGTCAAGAGGAAAGTTCATATCCACGATTGGAGTTGTGAGTGCAGAAACAGTCAAGAAATACATAGCAGAACAAAAAGAGAAAGATAGTGAAGATTAGAAGAGCATATAAGTTCAGATTATATCCCACAAAAGAGCAAGTTGCTGCCTTGCGGCAGCACGGTGGCAATGCTCGTTTCTTGTGGAATGCTCTTCTGCGTCTTAATCAGGACAAATACGAAAGTGAAAAGAAGTTTATATTTGCTCACGACATGGTTACTTCACTTCCGTCTCTCAAGAAAGAACATGATTTTCTTCAACTGAGTTTCAGTCAATCGCTCCAACAAGTGGCTCGTCAATTAGATAGAGCACTCAAGGGCTGTTTCAACAAGACAAAACGTTTTCCTGTGTTTAAGAAGAAAGGCAAGCAAAACGATAGTTTCACTGTGCCACAGAAATTCAGGATTGGAAAGCACTATGTTTTCATTCCTAAGATTGGAGAAGTGGCTTGGGTTAAGCACAGGCCAATTAAAGGTAAGATTAAACACTTGACTATATCGCAGGACGGAGAGCAATGGTATTGCTCTGTGAACGTCGGACTCAGTAAAGAAAAATCTGCTTCTACCAACTCTGATGTGGTTGGTATTGATGTTGGTTTGAAGATATTCGCCACAATGAGTGATGGTAGTGTAATTGAAAATCCCAAGATACTCAAGAAATACGAGAAACGATTAGCAACAGCACAAAGGAGATTATCAAGGAAACAAACAGGAAGTAACAACCGTTTGAAGCAGCGTAATAAAGTTCAAAGACTACATCGAAAGGTCAGAAATGTCAGACGAGATTTTCAACACAAAGCAACTGCTCATATGATAGCCAAGTATGAAGGCTTTGCAATGGAAGATTTGAATATTAAAGGCATTCTCACCAATCACTGTTTATCTAAGGCAGTTTCGGATTGTGGGTGGTTTGAGTTTAAGAGACAACTGAGATACAAGTCTGAATGGAGTGGAAAACCACTGGTTGAGATTGAAAGGTTTGAACCATCGTCTAAGACTTGTAGTGGTTGTGGATGGATTAACAAAAACTTGACTTTGAAGGATAGGGAGTTCGTGTGTTTGGAATGTGGTCAAGTGATGGACAGGGATTTGAACGCTGCTGTGAATATAAGGAATATAGGATTAAAGATACTGAGGGACACTCAGGAATTAACGCCTGTGGAGATTGGAGGTTGCAGTCCTGCTTACGCAGGACAGTGCCAGTCAGAGAAGCAGGAAAAAGAAGTATTAGGTCTTGAGCTACATCCGTGTAGTTTGAACTGATATGAAGCGGCAGGGCTTGCCCTGCCGAATGTCACCTGATTCTATCTGCTTGGTGGATTGGGAAACAAAAGATAATAATGTTGTCATTATGGATTTAGACCATGGTAGTCATTTTCTTTGGCTGGAGAAGGATATAAAGTATCAACTTGAGTGGTGTATGGACCATCTTGATGAACTATCAGACATTCAGATGAAATCTTATAATCATGCATTAGAATGTTTTGTTTATGGCAAACTAAATTTTGAAGAGAGATTAATAAGAGCGTACTTGATTAATCCAGAGGCGTGTATTAGAAATTATACTGATTTAGTTAGGTTGGAAAAAGATTTGGATCTACCTTTTTAAGGAAACAAAATGGCAAAATTCCCTGATTTTATAATTATTGGAGCTATGAAGTGTGGTACTACAGTATTGTGGCGTAATTTGGATATGCATCCAGGGGTTTCTATGGGTAAAAATTGGGATGACCCTAAAAAAACTTCCACTGAAATTAGATTTTGGAATAACGGAGGACCACATCATACGTGGAAAACAAAAGGAGTTGAGTGGTATAAGACATTATTTTCCGGAGATTGTTGTGGAGAGAAAAGTGCTAATTATATAGAATCTAATGATGCTTTTAAAAGGATGAGAGATTATATTCCAAATGTAAAATTAGTATTATGTATTCGCAATCCGGTAAATAGGGCATATTCTGAATATCAAATGCAAAGACATACTGCTCCGCGTAAACACACTCGTGGGTTTGACGCAGCCGTTAATGATAAGGGATATAGAAAGCGTGGAAGGTATTATGAATTAATAAGTAACAATGTTTTGCCGTATTTCCCAAAGGAACAATTGTACTGCGTCATTCAGGAAAGAATGTACAAGAATACTCAGAAAGAGATCGACAAATTAAGTGATTTTCTTGGAGTGGAAAGGGCTTTGGTTCCGGTAAATATTGTAGATTCCAAAGATCGTGACAAGAAGATGAAATCATATAGAAAATGGCAGACAAAATATGGACCAATGTCAGAGAAGTCAAAAAATGAACTAAAAAAATATTACTCGGAATACAACAAACAGCTTTTTGAGTTTCTCGGAGAGGAAATTGTTGAGTGGGCGTGATATGAGAATTTTGTCTAAAGAAGAATTTTTAGCAGAAAAGAAGAGTGATACGTTAATAATATACGGGTCAGGATCTTCGATTAATCAATTGACACAGGAGGATAAAGAGAAGCTTGCACTATTTGACAGTGTAGGCTTCAACTGATTGGTTCTGTAAATCTAAGATTCTTACAACATTTTATTTAATAAGAGAACAGGCTAATCGTCCGGCGAGGATATTGCCTGGTGAGACGCGAAAAGACTTATTTTCGTCTCTTTCTACAGATCCTTACAATCAATCTTGTTTAATTATTCTTAAATTTAAGCAAAAAGATTCATTTCCTTATTATAAGCATTTAGATAAATTTCCGGGTAAAGGAATTGTTACAAATGATCGAAAAAAGAAGGGGGTCAGAGAATTCCCTCAATTTGATCTATATGATAATGCATGTGTGCATGGTAAATGTACCATGGTAAATGTATTACATTTGGCGTGGTATTTGAAATATATAAGAATATTATTTGTGGGTGTAGATCTGTATGATTCTAGATATTTCTGGATTCGTGAAGGAAAAACACGAGAAACAGTCAAGAAGAAGAAAAATACATTTAAATCCAGACACGCTATTGCTAAAATGACAGTTGATGCTGTTAGGACCTTTAAAAAGCGTTATTCTAAGATAGAAATGTTTACTTATAATCCAAAATCAGTTTTAAGAAAGAGTATACCTATATGGGAAAAATAGCTTGTATTACGGATAAAGTCGGGCGAATTCAGCATCAACGCATGGTAATGCTAAGCAAAGATTTGGGGAATTGTGACGTATTTACTTTAGGTGATCGCAAAAGAATAAATTGGAAGTTATATTCGTTAGTTTATTACTCTAATTATTCCATAGTTAAAAGAGTTCCGTGTAAAAATAGAAAAATTTGCTCTATTACGAGTCATAAAAGTCTAGACAATAAGAAAGAGACAATAAAATTATTAAAGGGATTTCAAGCTGTATCCGTTAATAATAGATATCTTGAAAAAGAATTTCTTCCTTATGTGAAGAATCTTTATTACACACCCAATGGTGTAGATTCGGTATTTTTTCATCCAATACAGAATGATAGTACAGATAAGCTACGCATAGGTTGGGTTGGAAATAAAGATCGAAAAACAAAGAATTTCCCTATATTGCGCCAGCTAAAGAACATGAACTTTGAATCAGTTGAATTGAAATTAGTCGCATCTAAAAAAAGCAGCAAATCATTACCCAAAAACCAACCTCAGATGCGTGATTTTTATCGCGGTTTAGATTTTTTCTTAGTCACCAGCAGCACTGAAGGTACTCCAAATCCTGCTTTGGAAGCATTGTCCTGTGGAATCCCTATCATTACCACTAGAGTAGGTAACATGGAAGAGATAGTTAGAGATGGTTATAATGGGTTTTTTGTACCACCAAAATCTAGTGCTTTTGCTAAGATTATTAATCGAATTACTGATATGCAGCCAGAAGAAATTTCTCGGCTATCTGCTAATGCAAGAAAATCTATAGTAGAATGTGAATGGGATTGGAAATTCAAAAAAATATCCTGGCTAAAAATGTTTGAGGACTTTAGAAATGGGTAATAAGCCGATAATTGATTTACGTGAAAAACTTGATGTATTTATTATTACTAACGGACGTTCTACATTTGAATATTGCCATAAAGCTCTTATAGAGCAAAATAGGATATTGGTAAATATTAGAATTATCAAAGATAAAAAATGGATTGACGCAAATAATTACTGTGTAGCTAATTGTCATTCTGGATTTTTCCTTAGGGTGGATGATGATATGATACTACATCCTAATGCTTTGCTTTTTATTAATATGGAATATGATCGAATAGGCAGAGGAAAAAAACGGATGGCTATGCGTTTTTGGAAACTATGGGAACCGTGGAGACGCCAGCCTGTTAACGCCATAAAGCTTTATCAGAGACGTTTAGTAAAAGCTGTGGGTGGATTTAAGACTAATAAGTTTGGTAAAATTGATGCTGCTTTCACTTCTCAGGTGAAGGCAAGTAAATATTCAATTTCGGCTAACAGAAGTATGATTGGGGTTCATGCATGTTCAACTGCGGAGGAAAATATTCGATATGCCGAAATGAGAGGCGAACAGGCGAGTAAAGATTTTAATCGCAAACGAAAGAGACTTGTTAAAGATATTGGCAGGTATAAAGGAACGGTTGAGTCTCAGTATGAGATGGCGACTGGATCGGGATTAGAGGGTATTAATAAGAAATATAAGACAGATTTTCATAAATTTTGTGTTGAATGTTGAGGTGTTAGATGTTTACATTTGCTGTGTTGCACTGTAATCGTTTGTATTATTTAAAAAATTGTCTACAGAGTATTATAGAATTCGTAGGACTTGATGGTATTAATTTGCTCGTGATAGATAACGGAAGTACTGAGCCGGGCATCCATGAATATTTATCATCTCTGCCGGGAGAGGTAGATGTTAAGCAATTCAAAGACCGGTCACCACATGAGCTTCACAGGGCTATGAATTATGCTATTAAATATAGCAGAAAACAAAATAATAAATACGTTAATTTTATTCAGGAAGACTACCAATATCTCTACTCTCATGACAGTTTATTAAAATGGGTTCACGAAGCTTTTGAATCTAATCCAAAAGTAGTTCAACTACAATCTAACATGGGGTGGAGACGTAAGATTAAGAAAATGGGGAAATTTTCTATCGTTGATGTAAATGGTATTAAATGGCAATTACTTCATAAAAAGCCTCCTTGTGATAATGGGTTTACTAGAGTTGATTTGTACGATAAAATTGGTTTGTATCCTAAAAAAATCAGCATTCATGGACGCGAGAAAGGATACACTGCAGGTGAGTCTTGGATTAAATCAAAATGCAGGAAATATAGACGTATGATGTTAGCAGAACCTAATATGGGAATGTTAATGGACTGTGCATATGTAAGGAATAATTATCGAATAGGAAAGTACTTTCCACCACCTAATAAATATTATTTAAAACCTTTTGATGAAGATAAGTGTCAGCAAGTTAAAAATATGGCTAATAATGGTGAAGTGTGTTTGATTGAAGATTTAATTGAGCCAGATGGGTGGACGCCAGACAAGTTGGGACAAAAGCATAACACCAGAAAAATCAAGGTTAAAGTATAATGGCTGTTTCGATGACTGTTATTGGCATTCCATCTTGGCCATGGAAAGCTAAGTTACTTCGATTTGCTCAAAAACATCAGAATTTAGTGGAAGTAAAGACAGCAGGAATGTGTTACGAGTGTTCTCGTCATATGGAGTTGTTAAAACTTTTTGATGAAGGAAAGAAAGATTTTGGTCAGTCAGAATACTTTATGTATCAAAGACAAAATAAAAAGAGCAAAAAAAATATATTAGAGAAAATTAAAAAATTTCAATCTCTTTACAGGAAGATTAAATGTGGAAAACACACAGGTTATCCAGTTGTTACTGATGATGGATGTCGATTGGATGGGTCTCATAGATGTTCTGTGATGGTGCATTTATCTCGCCCTGTTATGCTGGTTAATATGGTTTCGTATGAGTCTATTTTTGATGTAAATCGTAGTAATAAGATACGAAATCAAGTTAAGCAATACAGAATGCAGATGTATGGATTATAGTGAATGTTAGAAAGATTGTTAATATGTTTGATACAATAATACCTCAAGATGATGGGCAGTTTAAAATTGGACACGTGTTGTCTGCGTATCACAAAAAGAAAAATGTTCGTTTTATAGAAGTCGGAGCTAATGATGGAATAAAAGACGATCCTATTTATAAGTGGGCCACGATGCATGACTGGGAAGGAATATTAATAGAACCAGTTAAGAGCGCGTTTAAATTATTATGTAAGAATTATTCTAATTTTAGCAAAATGACGCCAATAAATGTTGCGGTGTCTACAGAAGTAGGGACTGTAACCATGTTTGTCAATAAAAATAAAACTGGTGTAGCTAGTTTGTACAAGAAGCATCCTCCCAATGGTGGATCCAAGAAGGTTACGGTGTCATGTGTGACGCTGGATAAAGTTATCATGGATAATAATTTTGAGAACTTTGACTTATTGCAAATAGATGCAGAGGGTCATGATTTTGAGGTACTAAAGTCTATTAATTTGAGCAAATATACTCCAGATATAATTCATTATGAGCATAGACATTTATCATCGGAAGACTTAAAAGACTGTGATGATTATTTAAGAGAATTTGGGTATATTATTTTAAAAAACCGGAACAACACTATAGGTGTGTTAAATTATGACAAAGGAGCATAAAGATAATGGATGTTGTATTTATTCACATTCCTAAGTGTGCCGGAACTTCTATTTCTAGTGCCAGCAAAACCAGAGATGGAGTTAATGTATATGGAGGTAAAAATAAAGACAGGTACATTGATGGACATTATCCATTTGGAGTGCATAATACTGATGGTATAAAGGAAAGTTTTGGGTTTAGTGATTCTAGTGCTATTTCATGTTTTACTTTTTTAAGACATCCAATAAGTAGGTGGATTAGTCAGTATCGGCATGTGGCGTGGAGATCCGGAGGAGCCATGAAAACGCTGATGAAGAAATGCCTAAATGATACTTCTAGTAAGAATATTGCGTATTTTTTAGATCAGTGTATTGAAAACAATGTAAACAGTAATACTATGGTAAAGCAGTTATCTGGATTTGAATTAAAGAAAAATAAAGATAACAATTACCATATATACAAACCTCAATTATGTAATGGAGCTATGATATGCGACGAAAATATGCTTGAAGCTGCTAAATCGAACTTGGTAAACGGTTTTGATGTTGTTGGATTTGTTGAAAACTTCTCTGAGGATTTTAAAAAATTATGTTCTTTTTATAATTGGGATAGTGTTGAGGCTCCTGAAAAGAACATTCATGCAAAGTTTAAAAAGAAAAAGGATCAACGCAGGGCTCGATGGGGTTCTGTGGATTTTTCTAGCGCAGAACCGAAACTGGTAGAGTTGAATAAATTTGATTTAGAACTTTATAAATTTGCTCGTTCAAAATTTTTGGAGTGTAATTATGAGTTATAAAACTAATTGTACTAATCCAGAATGTCCGTGCGAGAATCCACAGCTTTTAGAGAATTTTTATAGTAGGAAAAATTCCTCAAAAGGTCATTTTTCAAGATGTAAGACATGTACATTAAAGAAACAATCATACAGAGATAGGTCTTCAAAAGCTTACAAGGAAAGAAACCGTTTATTGAGTATGGGATTATGGACTTGTATATACAAAGATTGCCAAGAGGCAAATCCTCAATCAGTTCATAATTTTCGAATAAAAAGAACTAATAAAAAAACCGGTCGTATTACTTATCATTCTTTTTGTAAAATATGTGAACGACTGTTGAATGAGAAATCACTAAATGCTAAAAAACAGTGGCGACGGCAATATTTAATGACTCATTCTTGTTCTTTGTGCGGATATGACGATTGGAGAGCATTGGAATTCCATCACTTGAAAGGCAAATATAAAACAGTAGCTTATCTAGTTCGTAGCGCTCATATTGATAAAATGATTGAAGAGATAGCAAAATGTCAAATATTATGCAGAAATTGTCATATGAATCTTCATTATTCGCATCGCCACAGTACAAGAAGTGGAGTTCTAAGGAATAGAAAATATGATCTGAGGTATAAGCAGTCACATCCGTGTTCTTGTGGAGAAAGTAATCCAGCTGTTCTTGTGTATCATCACAGAGATCCTAGTACAAAGGTAGCTTGCGTTTCCCAATTAATAAATAAAGGGAAACACTTAGATGAGATAAAGTCGGAAATAGAAAAGTGCGATGTTGTGTGCCATAATTGTCATGTTATAATACATTGGAGTATCCATGAAGATTCTACTGTTAACAGATAAACCCAACTGGGCGTACCACTCGATCGCTAAAGCCCTTGTGAAATATAATCCTTACCCAGATATTCAAATATCTGTAATGCATATTAAGAAAAATAAAAAAGCCATAAGGAGAAAGTATAAAAATTTTGATCGCATATTGGTAATGGGATGGCAAAATTATAAACTTGTGGATTTTATACCTAAACAACTCGTCCAAGTAGGAATTCATTCTTTTCACAGTTGGGATAAAAAGAAAACAACGCCTGAAGCAGATGTTGATCCTCCAAAGTCATTAATAAAATATCTTCGTTCTTTTAATGGAGTTAATGCTGTTTCAAAAAGACTGACGAATCTATTTAGAAGACATAAAGTTCCAGTTGTATATACTCCTAATGGCGTAGATACAGATATATTCCGACCTAAACCGAAAGAAATAGATACGACATTAACTGTAGGATATTCCGGATCTAAAGCTCACGATTGGCGCAAAGGTGTTAGTGCGTTCATTGTACCTTCTGCAAAGAGAGCTGGTTGTAAAGTTGAATTGGCAATGTTAAGCACAAAGAAATATGTACCTTTGGAAGATATGCCCCGGTTTTACGACGGGGTGGATGTGTATGTCTGTGCGTCGTCGTCTGAAGGAATGTCATTGAGTGTTCTGGAAGCAGCAGCTTGTGGTTGTCCGATCATTGGTACAAAAATTAGCGGAAATACGGAAATTATTAAAAACGGAGAAACTGGGTTTCTTGTAGATAGAAAAGTTAGTGATATAGTAGCAAAACTGGAATTATTAAAATCTCCTGGTGTATTAAAAAATATGAGTAGTAATGTTGCTAAAGATATTAAAAACAACTGGTGCTGGAGCAAGAGAGCTAAGGCGTGGATTGACTATTTAAGAAAATAAACTATCGGAAAGCAGGTGTTTTAATCATGAAAAAGGGACTTCTACTGGTTTGTGGAGCGTATTTTTCTGACGATAGAATTAAGTTTTTTGATCATAAGCTACATAAACCCGACATGTTTGATATTATTGATGTTGACTGGAAATCTGTTTCTGATGGTCGTAAATTAAAGCTACCAGAGGCTGATTTTGTGTTTGTTTTTGGCATGAAAAGACTTACACGTAAATTACGTAAAGCTCGTAATAAGCCTAGGAAAATACAAGGATTGATGCAAGAATTTTTTACAAAAAACATACATCCTAAAGTACCAGTGGGAGTATTAGATGATCTGAATTTAGGAGATGAAAAAGAGCATGGAGATTTTATACGTAAGATGTTTTTTGAGAAACTAAATTGTAAGTCTTTTCTACTTAGGGAATATCTGAGTAATCGCAAGTATGACAAAAGGGTCGAGCCGTTTTCGATTCCCTGCGTAGATTATTCCCATTTATTTGTTCCTTTATCAGAAAAAACTTGTGATGTTTACTTTAAGGGTAACGATTCCAGTAGGGGGCGTAGACCTGTAATTCAAGCAGTTTCTAAAATGGGTTTTAAATCTTCTTTAGATATATACAAAGGTGGCGAGAAGTCTGGGAAAAAGATCAGTTTTGATAAATATCTAAAAAGTATGGCTAAATCTAAGGTGTGTTTGACTTTTGACGGGGCGGGATTCTGTTGTTTTAGGTATCAGGAGATACCGTCTGTTGGATCATTAATAGCAATACCGGAGTACCCTTTTGTATGTCGAAATGATTACAAAGACATGGAAAGTTGTATACGATTTTCTTCTCCGAAAGATCTAAAGAATAAACTTCATACAGTATTAGAATCAGATTCCTTGCTAAATCAAATGACTGCAGCGTCTTCAGAAAACTTTCGTAAGCATCATACTAATACTGCTAGATATCAAGAGTTTTTAGATATCATTAATAGGAGTTTGATATGATAGTAGACTTAGCAAATGCCAGACGAGCCTATTTAATGTCTCAAGTTGCGGGTAATGACTATAGATTCTTCCTTCATTCTCCTCGCAAAGTACTTTCTACTGAGAATAAAAGAGAGCTGCAATTTGTTCAAAAATATTGTCCTGAAATACTCAATAAAAAAGTGTCTTTTGAAGAGGCGTCTCGTTTGGATATAGATGTTCTGGTTGTCACTTCTGTTTCTATGTATTTTAAGGAATTTGATTTAAAGCTAGTTAAGCTGGTGAATTCTTTCAAAAAACAGTGGGTTGCGGTGGACTACGCATGGGAAGCGGGACGTAGAATTAGGAAACAAAAAAATAAACAATTCAAGCGTAAATTTTCTAACATTGCGATTGCCGCTACTCCTCCTCAAGAAGAAGTATATCTTCCATTCAGTCAACCTGAATTGGATATGTATGCAAATGCGGCAACTTTTACTACTAAAGAACAAGTGTTGGCAAAATATGATTTACCGCGTGATAAAGAGATTATAATTGTAACGTCACAGAATAAGTACGAGGCATTAAAACCGCTCATTAATTTACTATCACGTTATGATAATATTCATGTTGTTTGGAAGTTGAAATTCAAACAGCGTGAATACCAGAAGAAAGTGCGCAAGGTATTATCTTCAAAAAATATGTCATATACTTTAATAGCAGGCCCTCAAGAAAAAAGTCATACTGATTTTTTGTCGCCATTGTGTGAATTGTCATTAGTTGCTTCGTGTCATATTAATTTACCATCCTTGTCATTTTCACATGCGGAAATGATTCGAGCAGGAATACCAACATACTCTTTTGGGGAAAATGGAATTAAGATACCAGGGAGCTTAATCCCAATTATGCAGCATTTTTGGGATTCAGAATCAATAAAAAAATGCTCTAAATTTTCACCTACTGTTCCTAAACCCCAAATGATAGTTAGTAATTTACATTGTACTGAGAACTTGGTAAGTCATTTAAAGCGATGAAATTAGGAAGGTTTAATATTGTCGACTAAAAAAATTCTAAAAAGATATGGTCTAGAATTTGTAAATATTAGGGATATAGATTTAAGAACTACTCATCCTCAATGTACTCCGTCTCGACCTGTAAACAGTTTTTTTGGAGAGACAGGGTCTATGGTAGACTCTCCTCATGCTGAATTTGCACGATTGTATTATGATCATGGATTGAAATGGATGAAAAAGAATTATCGCAAGACTCGATTGTGTTTATTAAGAACTAAACTAGGCAAACAGGGTTTTGACATGGGAATGGTGAAACTTTGCGATTCTATTAAGCGTGGATATTTATATGGTAAATATTCTTCGGAGCATATAATTGTTATTGATGTTCCTTTTTGTAATTCAAGGTATAATTTAAACGAAGACAATATGAGGGTTCCGGAAATTTTTTCTGGGCATCATCGTACTGGATCTTTATTGGCTTTGGGTAAGTTTGTAGTGCCGGTGATTTTTTGCAGTGATAAATTTCCTGGTTCGTGTTTTAGTAATGGGAAAATACATTCTGCATGTTGGAATGGTTAAGCTGGTATGTAATTAGGGGGGTATAAATCCTGTTCTTTTTATTGAATAGGATGAATTTTAATAATGAACATAATAGATATTGGATCTGCGGGAGGATTGCCTAAACGTCTATCCGAGGTGTCGGGTAAAATAATATCATTTGATCCGTTTGAAAAAGAAAGAAAGAATGTGTACGAATGTGGAGTATTTGACGAAGTGGGTCCAAAAAAGTTTTATGTGTATGAAAAAGTACGCTGTTCAAGTTTTTATAAGTTAAATTATGAACTTATTAAACAACAATACGGAAAGATTCCAGAACAATATAAGCTTAAGAAAGAAATTGATGTTCATTGTGTTTCTTTGGATGATGTATTGCCGATTGAGCACGAGTATCAATTTTTAAAAATAGACGCAGAAGGAGCAGAATTGGGGATTATCAAAGGGGCTCAACAAAGCCTGAAGAGTATTTCTTATATAGAGGTAGAATCATATACGAGTCCAAGATTTGTTGGTGCTCCTCTGTTTCCAGAAGTAAAAGAAACGTTAGAGTCTTTGGGGTTTAGCCTAGTGGGACATCTAAGAGAGATGAAAAAAAGTCCAGATTTTAATGATTGGATTTTTATGAAAAAAGATGCCAATCATAAAAGGCTCAGGAAAATATATAAACAGTGTAATCAATTGGTAATATAAAGGCATCCAATGTCAAGAACCCCAGGATTAAAATCCAGGGGGCTTGAGCCTGACGGAACTCAACGTAAGTCTTGACTAGACTAAGAAGAAAGGAGTTAATTCTATTATTCTACGTTAAAAGAGCTATTAAGTACCAAGAGATACCACCCTAGTCTCTTGCTCTACGCTAGAACCGTTTAATAGCATGT
>Ga0180433_10005277_pt1 | contig 17590 bp, 37 predicted proteins | sample SS_ome_8_FD_132980 | JGI IMG/M metagenome (GOLD analysis project Ga0180433, IMG submission 132980) | Hypersaline lake sediment archaeal communities from the Salton Sea, California, USA - SS_1_D_1 metaG | ecosystem: Environmental > Aquatic > Non-marine Saline and Alkaline > Hypersaline >... | reverse complement strand
ATGAATGTCCTGTCTTAGAATCTTATTTAGATTGGCAAAAATGTAATTCTTTACTTAAGAAAATTTTAGAAAAAATTGACTATAGTATGTATCTTAGAAAGGATAATACTATTAAATCAACTTTCGCATGGGTTCGTGCGTTGAATGGGAGATCTTCGGCGAAGGATATGAATGTACAACAACTCCCAAGAGAACTAAAGGACTTGTATGGAGCTCCTGAAGGAATGGTCAAGGTTGAGTATGATTACTCAGCTATTGAGTTGATTAAGATGCTGAACGATTATCCAGTTGATAGTCTTGTCAGATTGATACTAGATGATAGAGAAGATATTCACATCTATAACGCATCCAAATTCTTTAACAAGGATTATAAAGAACTACTTAAACTCTATAGAGCTGGAGATAAAGAAGCTAAATTACTAAGAGATGCTGCTAAAACAGTTATTTACTTCCTACAGTATAAATCTCCTGTACGTCCAGAAGATAGATTTGTTACTGGAGTAATGATGTTGATTAAGATCTTTAATTCTGACTTAGGATGGGATTTAAAGAAGGAAGAAGCTGAACACCTTATACTTACCGGAGAGAATATTATCCTTCCCTGGACCTCTGAGAAGTTACTTATTGATGGGGATATAGCTAGGTTAGCTGCTGAAGATGGTGGATTACAGAGTGAGTTACTATCTCACCTTAAATATAATCCTAAGGATATTGAATTGGCTATGGAGGAAGGCATTATATATTTCAAGGGTGCTAAGGGAATGTATTATGAGTTTGACTTATTAAGAGACGGAATTTATACTCCAGAGAAGAGTGTTTATGATGAAGATACTGGAGTGTGGAAGGTTAAGAAAGAGTATATTAATAGTAGATCCCTTTACTCCTGTAGGTTAGCTGGACCTATTGCTATTGCTGCTAAGAGTGCTGTAGAGAGAATACAGAGAGAGTTATTTAATAGATTTGGACCTGATAAGGCTAGGCTAGGGTTATTTGTGCATGATAGTATTACCTGTTACTGTAAGCCTGAGATTGCTGCTGAGGTAGAAGAAATTCTATGTAAGTACATGCTTAAGGAGATGTATGAAGTAGCAGGGTTTAGTGTATTACCTGTGTATATTGAAGGTTCTGTTAATGGTAAGAATGAGAGAAAAGTTGGTTATGACGGTAAGAAGTTCTCAGGTATAGAAGGAACTACCTATGTAGTAGAAGATACAACTGAGTACTTAGATCCTGTAATCGGAGATAATGGATTAGAGACTGTATAATCAATAGTTAACTTATCAAAGGTATAATAGAATTAGTCAATAAAAAAGGGTATATAATGCGTAAACTAATCTTAATTGCAATCATACTAAGCTCGACCTCAACTTTTGCCGTTGTAGGAAATAACGGAGGTGGAAACGGAGGTTGTGGAGTTGGACAAACCACTAATGGATGTGGAGGATCTCCTGCAGTAGGAAACACAACATATCGTACAACAAATAAGTATGATAATAGAAATTACTCTACAAATCAAAGCCAAGGTCAGTATCAAAGCTCTAATTCTAGAAGCAATGCGAACAGTAGCTCTAATGCTTCTGGCGGTAATGCTTCTTCAGGAGTAAATAATGTAGGAAATACCTCAATAGACAACTCAGGATTGCCTCCAGCACCGCCTGCAGTTGCTCCTACAATGATTGGAATGCCAGGAAGTAGTTCAGTTTCAGGAGGAGTTTCTACACCTTTTGGAGGAGTTAGTTTCGGAAGTTCAACAACTATTCCAGAAGCTAGAAGAATGATCAATGCTCAAGCAACTGCTCAAGATATTGCTAATTTGAAAGCGGCAGATGGATTAGATCCAGAGCAGAGATTAAGAGTTATCAGACATATTATGAGAAAGTATAGGTAGTATGATGAGGTTAAATAAATGTTAAACCAAAGTTATAATAGGAGATATAGATAATGGATAAGCGATTAGAGATAATTACAAAAAGAGGCGGAGTTAAGAGCCGCCAAGATGCTGAAACAGTAGTAAGAATTGTCCGTCAAGAGTTTCTGAGTGGAGCAGTTGCTTACGCAGTTCAACTTGCAGCTACTTATCACTGTAAAGAGTGTGGACATATTTCCTTAGAGTGGAAAGATGTAAAGAGATTCCCTCTTAAGGATAATAAGAAAGAAACTGATAAAGAATGTAAGGAAAAGGCTATTCAATCGAGAATCAGTTACATCGATCAGTTAGTTGAGAATACTATTTCCAGAGAAGTTGAGGTTAATGGATAATGGAAGAAGAGATGAAAGTTCCAACTGAAGAAGAGTTATTTGCTAAATTTGGGCTTGAGATGCCAGATCCAATGGACGGAATCTTGAGAAGAAAGCAATGGCTATCAATGATTCAAGTAATGAATGATGACTTATCTCAGAGAAATGGATTTACTGTAGATCATGCAAGTGTATTTAGAATGGTTCCAGAAGTAGGAGAACTTGTAGATGCTGTTCTTAAGTACGAGGGAATGAAGAAGATCAAATCAACTGACTCTTTAGAGAATCAATTTGAGGAGATTAGAGATGGGATCGGAGATGTACTTGTTCTTCTAGCTCAAGTAGCGAGTCATTATAAGATTGATATGCAGGAAGCTTATACAGATACTTACTACACTGTTAGTAAAAGGAGTTATCATGGGTAGTATTAAGAATGGAGATTATGTAATTTACAAGGCTGATAATGCTATTTATGAAGTAGTTGATAGGTCAGAGCATCATGTTTTATTGAGAACTCCAAAAGGAGCTTATGGAGAGTTTACTCCGGCTCCAATAAAAAGTGTTCAGTTATGGAGAAGTACAGTTAGATAACCTAATAACAACAAAAGAAAGGTATAATACATATATGGGAAGTTTAGAACGAGCAGATGGCTTTAAGAAAGTAGTAAATAAACTACAGGCTGATATAAGTAAGTTAAAAAGAACTGAATCAGTCAAGGTCAAAAGAGATGTAATATCTAAGTTAGAGGATGAATTAAGACTGTTTAGAATGATGTATCAAGCAGAGATGGATATTTACAACGGAGATGAGGAACGCCCTAAAAGAAAATTTATATTGAATGATGACGGATATACTTACCGGCTAGATCCTTCTTGGAAGCCTGAAAGAGAGGAAATATAATGAGAGCCCCAAAGATTTTATGCTGGGATATTGAGACTTCCTACTACGTTCATACAAGTTGGACTAAATGGACTCCTGGAATGAAATTGGTAAAGGAGAAGTCAATTATCTGTATTGCTTATAAGTGGCTTGGAGAAAAGCAAACTCATGTTATTTCCATTGGAGATGATAAGAAGAGATTTGCAGAGGATCCTTTTGATGATAAGTACGTTATTGAGAAATTCCAAGAAGTAATTAATCAAGCAGACTTAGCTGTTGCCCATAATGGTGATAAGTTTGACATGAAGTTCTTTAACTCTAGACTTCTTAAGCATGGACTTAATCCAATCCTAGTCAAAACTTATGATACTTTAAAAGGAGCTAAGAGATTCTTTTCTTTTCATTCAAATAGGCTTGGAGAGATTGCAAAGTACTTAGGAGTTTCTAAGAAAACTAGAACTGAAATGTCTTGGTGGGATGATATATTATTTAAGAATTGTAAGAAATCCCTTAAGTTAATGGAAGATTATTGTAAACAAGATGTTGTAGTTCTTGAAGATGTTTATAAGAAATTACTTCCTTTTATTCAAACAGGTCATCCAACATATAATGCTTTAACTGGAATTCCTAAGGATATTAATTTATGTCCTAGTTGTGGAAGTCAACACTTTGTTAAGGATGGTTATAAAGTTTTAATGACAGGGAAGTATTCAAGATATCAATGTCAAGACTGTGGACATAAGTTTAGAGGAAAGAAACCAATCGAACCAGAACTTAGTGTCCAAGTAGATATAAAACCAGTTAAAAAGCCAACCAGAAGGAGAAAGAAGTGAGTAAATCTTATAGAGATATAAGTCATTTAAAGCTATCTCAAAATAACCTTAGTCCTATTACTGAGGAAGTTATTAACATAGTTAATAGTATTAGAGCTGAAATAACTAGAATACTAAAAGAAGAAGATCGTCCAGAAGAGTATATTGAGTCCTTTATGGACAAGCTGGACTGTCTTGAGTATCCATGGTTTAGGGAGTTAATTAAGGGGTAATTATGAGTCCAGAGAATTTTAGAGTACAAGAAAACGTTAATCAGGAAATAACAGTTATGGAAGTAGCTTCAAGACAAGTTGCTTTCTTTTATGCTAGAAGAGTGTTTTTAAATGACAGAAGAAAGCTCATGGAGATGAGAAAGGATGAAGATTAAACAATTTTCATGTTACGGACAAACCGTATGGGTTTTGCTCGATGAAGATGAACGTATCTTAGATTGGGCAGAACTTAATAATATTGAACGTTTAGAGAGAAGAATAGTATCTGAAAGGTATATAGTTTAGTGGAAACACGTCAAGCTCCAGACTTGAAGTTTAGGGTTCGATTCCTTATATACTCGCCACTTTAATGTTACTATAATTAATTAAGTCGTATAAAATCTTGGAGAGAAACACATTGTTTGATGACATAAAAGACTCAGTAGGTCGCTACGTTGAATTAAAAGAAGAATTAACTAGGGTAGAAGCATTCCTTAAAGAAAGCTTAAGAACAAAACTAAAAAATACAAAGCAAGAAGATGTTCTTGAAACTATTATATTATTACTCAATAATCAGAAAAGCTCTGTTATGATTAATCATGATCAGAAACAAATCGAGTTAGATGCTAAAGAACAAGTTAATGGACGGATATAACTAAGTCATAACCTTTCTTAGGTATAATAGTATCATAAGAGAGGTATTTAATATGAAGGTGTATCACATTTACTACAACAAAAGAAAGGGATTTTCCTTAGGACTAAGTACTTTTGAAGCCATTCAAGCAACTTCTGAGAAAGAAGCTAGAGAAAAGTTTCTAGAGAAATTCCCAGGAGCAGAGATTCTTAATATCAGAACTCCAAGGAGGTAATATGAAAGGTCTTAAGAATGCAATTAGAGATATAAAAAAGTATGTCAGGATAATGTTCCAGGGATGCTGGTTAACTGCTAAACTAAGCTTCTACTATAAGAATCCTTTAATGCTACCTTTAAGTTTTCTCTGTATGAGTATCTTTAGGAAGTTAGTCGATAAGTATACTAAGAGAGTTAAACATAAAGAGATTCTTAAGAGACAAAGAGCTATTCAAAGAGAGAAGAAAGGGAATAAGAAACTCGCTAAAGAGATTCTAGAGTATAATGAATATTTAAAGGAGCAATTACCTTGATTGATGAAGGAATTCACTATAAACCAAAATCACTTACTTATGCCGATGCGATGAGAAGGATTGTTAATCAGTTTCATTATAGTCGCAAAGAAGCTTACGGATTAATGAAGGAGTTAATAGGTAGAAGACATTTCAAGTTGAAAGAAGAGGATAAAGAATGAATTTAAGTTTAGGGCAGCTACTCTATGCATACTCGTATCATGACTTAGATATAGATGAAAGGCATTTCTATGATAAGGATGTGAAGGAGTTTATTCGTGCAATGAAGAGAATGCCGAATGAATCAATTAAACAATGTTCTGTTTTTGGAGATATTTCTCCTGAGATAATTAGTAAGGAAGCATTCGTAGAAACTTACAATGCTATGGTATTTACTCCTTTAGTTAATGAGAAATGTCAAAGACTAAAAGAGTTAATTACCTTCCAACATGATTGGGCAGCTTTGGCAGAAGAGTTTCCGGAAGCAGGAACACAGTGTTTTAGAATAAATAATATTAAAAATCCAATGGATTTGGTATTGGAAGATGTAACATTCTATTCATTCTTCCCTGAGTGGGATAAGGGATTTAGAGGACTTAGAGATGATGATTTCATTGTTTACTTTGCACCTCCAAAGACAGGAAAATCTACAATAACAGCTTACTTTGCATATGAAGCTATAAAAGCTGGAATTCCTATAGGAGTTTATCCTACAGAACTTACAATAACAACAACCTTGAAGTATATCTTTGGTTATGAGTTTGGTCTAAGAGGAGATGAGGCTTTAGCATTCTTTGATGGTTTTATTAGTGAGAATGGAATTGTAGAAGGATCTCACAAAGAGGAGTTTAAGGAGTTATTAGAGAAGTATAATCATTTAATCTTTATGCCTCCCACAAATAGATTTAATTGGAATGATTATGAAGCTCTCTATGAAAGTGATGCTAAGTTCATATTCCATGATAACTTCATTAAGAGCTTATCTCAGCTAGGTTTAGGAGAAGATGCAACTTCAGCTTCACAATTTGCCAGGAAGCTTTCTGATACACAACATAAGTTTCAGAAAACAACTTTCTTAGTAACTCAAGAAGCAATGAGAGAAGCAACTCCAAAAGAGCTAGAAACAGCTCCAACAATAACTGAATATGGAAAAGGACATACTTTCTTAACAAGAAGTTTACTGCAGGAATCATCTTTAGCTTTACATATTAAGAGAAGACCTAATACTCAGATTAGGGATTTAATTGTTAAGAATGATCGTTTCAGAGGTTTGAATGATGGAACTTCAACTATGTTTGCTGAGGTAACTAATAGAGGTAAAATCAGAGTTACTATGGCAAAGGATAGTGTTAAGGAATCATTAATGAGAGCAGAACGTAAACTGTTCGAGTCAGCTTCTATTACCGTAGATATGGAGGAGTGCGTATGACAGACGAAAATATGGAAGCTTGGAATGAATTTAGTAATATGCGTAGACAGAGGAAGTTAAGTAAAATGCCTAGTCAATTACCTGAAAATACATATACAAATCTACTAACATTATATATATCTAGAATCCGTAGAAAGGTAGGATCTCTTCCTCATACTGATAAAGTTCGTCAAGAAGTAGAGCAATGCTTAGACTTACTAGGGGCTATTCTTGAGTACAGAAAAGAACCAGACAGAGAAGAATTAATAGTCAAAAATCCAACATTTGAACCTCAGAGAGTTTATATTAATCAACTATGGGGTGAATTTGAGAAGAACTCTCCTGATGATATGTATGGATTAGTTAATCAGATGTTTAAGGAAATTGATGATTTCTTAGGGGAGAAATATAATGGTTGATCAGCCTGATATAATGCTGGATATTAATACATCAGGGAAGATTCATAATCCAGATACAGGAGAAAGTAAGTTCATTGGTGGATTGTTATTAACATACTATTCTGAAAAGATTCCGTACCTATTTGCCCGTTGTACCAATCCTTACACAGGAGAACAGTATCTTAGAACACTAATTCCGGGAGCAGTTGCTAGAATTGATATTCACTATCTATGTCCTTGGAGGATAGAGTTATTTAATGAGAAAGGGATATTAACAAACTTCCAACTAAATTACAAGAATCAGGTAGTTGCAATTGAGTTTGCATCAGGAGCTTTAGGAGATACTTTAGCTTGGCTTCCTATAGTCAATAATTGGGTTGAGAAGAATGAAATACAAAAAGCCTTAGTCTATACTAAATGGAACTTCTTATTTGATCATACTAAGTATCCTAGAATTCAATTTGTAAATAATCCTAGTCATTTTTTACAAGTACCTAATCTCAGATTTTATCATAGACTTGGACATGCCTTAGATCATGATAGAGCAACTAATAAGAGAATCAACCATGCCAACCCTGTGAATTGGAAAGAGACAAACATGTTCGATTCCCAAAACTATTCATTAGGACTTCCATCTCAAGAGATAAAACCTTTTCTCAAGCAACTCCCTCCAGAAAGAATAATTCAGGGAAAGTATGTTACAATTTGTAATGAGAGTTCTCAGAAGATCAAGCATATCTTAAATCCTCAAGTATGGCTTGCCTTGGTATATAAATTAAAAGAGCTCGGATATCAAGTTGTTAATGTAGGTAATAAGTGTCCAATCCTTCCAGAAGTAATCAATGCTCATGGAATGCCTTTTGAGAATACTATGAGACTAGTCAGAGATGCAGAGTTTCATGTAGGCTTAAGTTCTGGCTTATCATGGCTTGCTTGGGCTTATGGTAAGAAAGTCCTTATGTTAAGTAACTTCACTCATCCAGGATACGAATTCAGTACGAATGTTGTGAGGGTTATAAATCAATCTACAGAATGGGGTATATTCAACGATTCCGATGTTCCATGGGAAGCTAGATGGGAGTATGATCCTTTTAATGACAACATTCAATCTGCAAGAAGGCTTTGTACATCCCACGCCCTTCGAGCTTTAGAAATTTTACTTTCTCGTCTTAACATAGAGAATGCTCAAGGTATATACGTTAATGACAAGGGTATAATTAAAGCTATAGAGAAGTTACAGCCTAAAGAACTTCCTAAGTACTTAACTAAAGACTAACTATTAATAGGTATAATAAATACATGAGAATGGAAGATAGAGTTAATCCAATACAAAAGCAGGAGCCTCCACTAACAGGCAGTCAATATGAACTCTATCGTCAAACTTGTATTAATCAATCATTATACAATAAATCACTATACAGCTTAGACGCAAGGTTAGATATTTATGGCTAAGAAAGATGAGTCGATAAACTGTCATTGGATGTTTATCAATTTACAGGAACACGGAAATCACTTAAAAGGAATAAGTAAGTATGATCAGGCTTTCTTAGAAGAGTTAGATGTAAATTCAATTAAGAACACAGACCTACAAATAGCAGCAGTAGTTGAATATGCACAGGAGAGAAGACTTCCTTATAAAATAGTAGTATCTAAAAAAGGAATGGCTGAAATAAAAGAAGTGTATGATCCAAACAAGATTAAGTAATTATTGTAGGGAGATCCCCTGTTAAACAATACAGGTTAGTTGGGCATAATATAAGTATGAAAGCCCTAACCGAGGATCTCTTAAATGTCAAACACAAAAGCATGGGGAAAGTATAAAGGAGCAAAGCCAATAGCACTATTTTACAACGGATTAGTAGTATCAAGTTGTTATGAGCCTTTTGAATGTTCAGATATCATGGGAACGTCAGCTATTGAAAGAGCTTTAAAAGCAAAGACTGGATTAAATCATGTTGTTATTCCTGTAGATGAATATGGTAACTTTGAAGCTAATGACTGGGATTTACCTAAAGTTATTTCTCTCTTAGAGAGGATATAGGACTTAGAGACTTATATAGTTTCATATCAGCTAGGTTTAAGTACCTTATAGCATTAAGTAGTAAAGTTATTGGAGGCGATATAATGAACAGAGTAAATTACGATTTAGATATAGATTCCATGAGCTTAGAAGATTTTAGTTATTTCATGGATTGTGTAAATGAAGTTGCTGTTGAAGATGGAAGAACCAAAGATGAGATTTGTAATAACCAAGACTTACATATAGAATGGTATTGGGATAAGGCTTGTGAAAGATATCATTTTGGAAATCAGAAGTTAGGGAAAACTCTAAGAGGCTTAAGATTCTTAGATGTCTATGAAGTTGATGAGAATGGGCAAGTTAAGTTCTTTGACACCTATGATAGTAGGCTTCATATGTCTATGAACTTAGACAAGATCTATAAATTACATTCAGCTTTTGCTTTTTGTCCTGAGAAGGGCTTAGGCTATGTAATTCATGGAGATGTAAGTAAGGCTAAAGAGCATTTAGATGCTCTATGCTTCTTATATAAGGAAAGTGAATTAAATGATAAAACGGAGGTAGTGCAATAATGAAAAGATTTTTATTAGAGTTTTTTAGTGCTTTATTTATAATAGCTTTAATAGGCTTTGTAATGAATCTTATTAAAATTAGTTTCTTTGTTGATGGAACTTTTGGAGGTTATTAAATAATGGTAATATTGTTTGGAAATGACGCAAAAGAACTTTATAATAACGCTATTGAGCGTAAAGGAACAACACCTGTAGATGGAGTATTTGAATACTTCGATATGGGTGGGGCGATGTACAGAGCTTTTAAGAGTATCTCTGGAGAGTTATTTGTAAAGGACTTCGGGACAATGGATGAAGCTATTAAGTATGTAAATATGGAGATTTAATCATGGTTCTTATATTAAGCATTCTAGGATTTTATATTATCCTTAGTGTTTTAGGCTATGTCCTACATATAGCTTGGGACTTGTTAAATGGGGAACAGGATGAGTTGTAGGTAAATCCCTTGTTAAACAATACATATTAATTGGGTATGTAATAAGAAAGAGAGGTTTTAAATATGCGTCTTTGGTCAATAAGTCCTAGTTTATTAGATGGTAAAGGCTTAACTGCCTTATGGAGAGAAGGATTGTTAGCTTTAAATGTTCTCAAGGGTAAAACTAAAGGCTATAAAAATCACCCACAGTTAATCCGATTTAAAGAGTGTGATAATCCAGTTCAAGCAATTACAGATTACTTACATTTCATATGTGATGAGGCAGATTCTAGAGGTTATAACTATGATAGACGCAAGCTATCTACTCGTAGTAATAATCCAGAAGTAATTATAATTAGTGCAGGACAGATGTATTTTGAAGTTGAGCATTTAAAAAATAAAATACTAACTAGATCCCCTAAAGAGATTGGAAGGTTACAAAGAAGTGAGTTTATAAATCCTACAGGAGTTGAGTTACATAGAATGTTTGATGTTGATATGTTAAATAGCAATGTTGAAGTCTGGGAGAGAGTATAATGAAAAAGACTTTAGCTTGTATTATAATAGTCACTAACCTTCTAGTGTGTACTCTAATACACGCTAAACCAGTAACAGAGTTAGTAAGGATTGATTATCCTATTACCTATATTGAAGGATTTACAGCTCTATCAACTGGAACTGAGATAAAAATTGGAAAGGACTTAGCAGGTATACTAACAGAAGATGAGTTAGGAATAGTAATACTACATGAAGCATACCATAATGTATTAAGTCATAGTGAAAAAACATTGGATGAAGTACACGAGTTCTGTAACTATACTAACTCACAAGAAGAGTATATTACTTGTGCTAGCCTTCACAAAGCTATTAAGTTTGAATACTATCAACAACAAGAGCGTGAAGCTGATCTAGGCTCTTTTAGAACTGGAAAAAGAATAGGATATACTCAAGACGTTTGTAACTTGTTTGTTAAGCTGAGAAGAAGGCTGGGGGAGGCATCAAATTATACAACACATCCAAAGTTCTCAGAAAGGTATGAAACTTGCATGAGAGAGTTGAGATAAGGAAAAGTTAGTACGCAACGCCCTTTTAAGGCTCAGGCTCCTTACAAATAGTAAGGACAAAATTAAAGTTTTATTATAGTGTAATACCTTAGGGAATTGATTTAATATCAAGGATTTCCCTGCTATAGGGATTATACCCAAGAAATAACCTCGAATAACAAGTTTTTCCCTATAATATTAATATAATTATTGTATTCTAGTGTTATCCATGAGAAATTATTACTTATTTTGGGTATAGTATAAGCATAGAAAACACTAACACGGGAAAAAATAATTATGACTAATCAATCGCTAGAATTAACAAGATCTTCAAAACTGTATCATGCAATAAACGATTATTGTACAAGTGACAGAATACAACATGATAAACCAGTTAGAAGATACCTATATATCAATTGTTTAGGATACTCATCACTTAGAGAGTTGATAAGTAAAACATTTACAGATCATGATCTAAGAACTTTACCAGTTCAAGAAATTAAACAAGTTATATTTGGAGCTGTGAATATAATCAGTAATGAAGTAAATAATTCTGATTTATTAGACAATCTAAAAATTGTAATTCATAAAAACTTATTTTATTTAGTAAGAGAAATTATAGATCTTATATGGAATGAAGAGGGTAACAGATCTAGAGCTAATGAACTAAGAAAGATACTTCTAACTACTAGAAGATTTTATAATACAGTTAATAATCATCTGGATGTTATTCAGAAGGTAGAATATAAGAATAGTCAAAACTCTACAAACTGCATAAACTTTGATGATTTTATTGGTAAAATGAATGACTTGAAAGATACTCACATATGGGATGGTTCTGACTTAATGTCTAATATTAGTTTTGATGATAATGGAATGTATAATTTAGGTTATTATGGCATGAATTATTATAGACCTAACATCATAGGAAATTATCTTAACACAAGTTTAGAAATTCGAGATAGAAGAGATTTATTCTTTACTCAGGATACTAATTTAGTTGCTTGCGGGAATTGCGGATGTTTGGAAGTTCCAATAAGATCAAAGCCATTAATTAATGATAGTGATAACTTGATTATGGCTTGCGAGAATTGCTTAGATAATTCCATAAATGCAAGTACTAGTAACTATAAGGTATCAAGGAATAATAAAAATTTATACTCAATAAAACTAAGTAAATGTGATTATTACGAAGAATACTTAAAAGATGAAAGACTAACTAACTATATTTTGAGGCATGGTCTGCTAGATCGTGAGAGGGATCTTGTACAAATATCAGTCGACCATAATGAACCTGAAAGACTATTATTTTATGAGGTGGACGGATATAGCATACAATATGAATTTCTAGTATTAATGAGCAAAATTATAGATAAATTTTACCTAGGTGAGTATATTAACCTTGATAATATTAAGCAACGATATATAGAAGTAATGCAAGAATTAAAAATTAAATACTTATATGTAAGACGAGACGAGTATTATTATTACTTGCCAGAAAATAGACAAATAGAAAGCATTCATGATCTTGAATCTAAAGGGGTAAAGTCTAAGAAATGGACTAACTTCTTTAAAAAATTCCTAGATACTGAAAACTCTAGCTTACTAGAAAAAGTATCTAGATATGCAAAAACTAGAATTAAGAGTATACAAGACTTAGTAAGTAGCATAAAAACTACTAATAGTATTTATGATATTTATTGTAAGGAAGGTATAAGCTCTTGTATGTCTAGTGAGCCATACGTTAAATTCTATGAAGGTATTGGAGATATAGAAATAGCATATATGGAAGATCCTAGTAATGAAAATTTGATAATAGGAAGGGCTTTAATATGGCATAATATTGAGGCTAAAAACCTAGATAGTACTAGAATCTCCATTATGGATCGTATTTTTTCAGAAGGGATTAAGACGACGAAAAAACTTAAGCCCTTTAGCCAACAGCAAAAAATAAGGGCTATTACTGGAAAAAACACCAGAATTACACTAATAAAACTGACTTTATTAATCCCGAGACTATGGAACAGGTTGAGTTATTCATATACAAGCATTGCGATAAAGACTTAGAAGACTACAATGATAATGGTTATCCATATATAGACTCTATGACATATGGCTATTCAAACGTACTAACTAATAATAATAACTCTAGTTATGATCATGAGTTTGACGATACAGGTGGTGGAGGGTTAGGATCTGGAATAACTTGCGATGTTTGCGGTGAAAGACACAGTGAAGATGAAGTTACTTATAGTGAAGAGTACGGTGGATACGTGTGTGATCATTGTCTTGAAAATGACGGTAGATTTTTCTATTGTGATTTTTGCCATGAGTACCATTATAACGAAACTAAGTATGAGTTAACCGATGGATCTCATAAAGGTAAGAGTACATGCTCTCATGGTTTAGACTACTGGGATTATGTATTAGATCATAATGAGGATCCCATATACACTGATAACGCTGTACGTATTAATGATGAATACTATAATATGGAGAGTATTGACGGCGAGTATTTTTATTGTGAAGGAACTGACGAGTACTACTTCTTTAATGATTGTGAATATGTTGAGAATGAAAACGGTTTATACTATTCAGAATATGCTAGTCAATATGAAGAGGTCAAGGAACAAGTAGAAAAAGATAAACAAGAGTTAGAATTAGAGGGGGTAAGGGCATGAACTTAGATAGATGTTTAGATATTATCAAAGCGGATGATTTAAAAGTCCCTTATATATTGGGAATTGACTGGGATATTACAGACCATGAGAATTATTTTTATAAGAAAGGAACTAACAATATTCTATTAGTTGCTCATATCGACACAATCCCTAGAATCAATAACGTTAAGAGATTTAAGAATAAGAGTAAACCTTTAGAGCTAATGGTATTTAATGGCATTGTACAGGCTAAAAAATCCGTACTAGGAGCAGATGATAGAGCGGGGGTATATGCTATAGATCAACTCTATAATAAATATGGTACTCAATGCTCAATCTTACTTACTAACTATGAAGAAACTGGAGGGATTGGGGTTAATAGATTTATCTCAGATCATCCTGAATTACTCAATGATTATAAGCTATTCATTGAACTAGATAGAATGGGAATAGATCAATTTACCTATTATAATAATTATCTCGAGTCTAGCTTAGAATGCTTGCTAATGGGGTTTAATTTTAGCTATAATGTAGGCTCTTACTCTGATATAATGGATTTATCAGATCATTACAGAATACAAAGCGTTAATCTTTCAGTAGGTTATTATAATCAGCATTCAAAAGCTGAGTACTTAGATTTTAACTCACTGGAATACTTACTAATACCTAGATACAATGAGTTAATAAACTCCATTGAGACTATAGAAGAATGTTTTTACTTACCAAGTAGCAAATATGAAGATGATCTAGAATGGGAATACTTTGATTATTCAAATAGTAATTATCTCTCCAGTTACAAAACTATTGATGATCAATACATAGATTATCTAGAGAGCTTAAGCGATTATGATTATAATAACCTATTATATATGAGTTATCAGGAATTTTGTGATAATATTTATAAAAAAGAGTTAGAATATTTAGAGAATTTAGATTATATTCCAAAATACTAAGGGGGTTTTTATGGATAATATAAGAATTAAAATATCAATGTACCATGACTACTTATTTAATTTTCTTAGTATTGAAAGTTTTTCAAACTACTACAAGTTTCTATCCGTTTCTAATGCCCAGAAATTTATTGATAAAATGTACTTTTTAGATAATACTTATAATGGGAACTGGACTTATTTATTAAACACTAGGGAAAATACCGTTTAAGGATGTTAGTAAATGGGCATAATATAAACAGAGAGAAAAACAAAACACACTAAACAAGAGGGTAAAATTATGAATATTAAATTAGATCAACTGGTACTAGACAAGCTAGTAAATCACTACAAGACAAATACAATCACTTTCACAACTGGAATACTCACTCCATGTGAACACAACGATCGCTTATTCTTTAATGATGATGAACATTATAGATACTATGGACGTTATCTAATGGTAACTGATAACATAGCACAAAATGAATATGCAATACCTTATTATTACGGCTTATCCTTTCCAATACTAACAAGTCTAATTGATATGATGTTAAATGGTGGGTATAACCTAGATGATGATACTGAAACTATGGAAACGGAGGATCTACAATAGTGGCTAGATATAATAGTAAAGATAATGCAGTAGTATTGTTATATACGGATTTAATTAGATTGGACTATGAGTTATTGACAACAAATAGAATCGGTCATGGTGTAACTATCAAAGTATTTAATAAAGAATGTAAATACTATTTAGTTATAGAAGATAATGTAGACGGTGAAGAGTTACTTATTCCGTCAACAAAAGAACAGTCTAACTTTCTAATAAGGAGATATAAGGAATAATGATTATCGTTGATAAGTTAATTTGTATTATTGGAATGGTCGCAAGCTCTGGAATGTTTATAGCTTTTATGCAAGGAATATACAATGTATTACAATTTTAACTTAAAAGAGCTAATTTATGAAATACGTAATAAGCCAATTTGGCTAAGATATGTTACTATAAGAAAGATCATAGCTAATAAATATCCTGAATTATCTCATGGCTTTAATAGAGAGTTAACAAGTAGGTTAATGGATTATGCTAAGGACTTTCTAGAATATAACTTTTGTGTAGGAACTGAGTACATAATTACTGAACGGGTAAGAGTATGAAATACTTAATAATATTATTATTACTGCTTTCTAGTTCATGCTTTTCAGAAGTCATTGATACTAGTACTGGAAAGACTAAGAGTATTCAAGTTACATTGACATTCACTATTGATAATAATAATGAGAATGAAATTATTAATCAAGATAGCGATAACCTTGATCAACCAATTATAGAAGATTATGAAAGGATGATAGATTTATGATGTATGTAAATACAGCGTTTTCCCTAGACTCAAGTTAGTCTTTAGGGAATGCCCTGATAATTTGTTTAGTGTTTTGGGTATATAATACTTAAGAGGGAAAAACGTTTCTTACAATTCCTTTTCTCCTTAAAATTCCCTCTATTTGATAGATATTTTTGATAGTTTTCTCAATACAAGTCCAGGTAAGCGATGATCTGGACTTTTTATTTTGTTTGGAACTTTAGGGAAAATACCGTTTAGTATTAGTGTTGTTTGGGTATATAATACTTAAGAGAGAAAAACACACTAAATAGAGGGTAAAATTATGAACTGTGAACAAGATAACTTTCAAGGAATAGAATTAGATGAAGATTATACTGGTTTTAATGATGGTGGATTAACTAATATTGAAAAAGTTAAGATCATTTCTAATATAGTTGTATTACTACCAATATACATAGTATTAGAATTTATTTTATTTTTAATCCCATTATTCATTACAGGGCTTTTTGTTAAATTTTATACTATACATGGATATAGTGTATTAACAGAAGCTCTTACATGGATAACATTTATTATAGTCATTCACTTATTCTATGAGTTAGAATGTGTTCAGTCATTCAGATCAAAAATTAATAACATGAAGTTTATATAATGTACTCATGTGATTATCTTATAAAGGAGATTAACTAAAATGAAATACTTAATAATATTATTATTAGTAGTATCACCTATAATACTAATAGGAAATTCTAAAGGAATAAAACTAACTCAAGAATGCAATGGATATTGCTATATACAGAAAGTATTTAAGGAGATCAAGCAATGAGATACAAAGAAGATATAAGCAGATTACCCCTAGAGACTATAAAGAAAGTAATATCTACACTGCAATTATACAGATCAAGAATGTATGTATATGATCGTCGTGTTGACAACAAAATAAACCAGTTAAAAAAATCCTATCTTTCAGCTTTTGGCATAACTAAACAATAACTATTCATAGGTATAATATAAGTAGATACAAATACATCTATTTACATTATGGACTATTTATTTTTATACGGCATAACTTACTTACTAGTACTATTCATCCTAAATATAGGATATACTCAAGCAACTCTCAAGATTAAGTTTAGAGCTTGTCTTATATACACATGTATAATCTTCTCACTACTGGTATTAACAAAAGAAGTAATAATAAAGTTAGTATGATTTATACTATAACATTAGAAATAAACTTCAGTATAGCATTAACTAAAGTACTAAATAATAAAAATAAAATCTTGACATAGAATGTCTTATAATTAACCAATGTAACAAAGTACCCTTCAAAATAACATAGGTTAAGTACCAAAACTAACCTTACTATTGACTTACTACCATGCTTTATACATGGTATTTATACTAACTACCATAACTAAGATCCAGAATGTCTATAAACCCTTACAATAACAAGGGTTAAGTACTCATACAAGGGCATATTCTCATACATAGGAATATTAACAAGGTTCAGT
>Ga0180433_10005276_pt1 | contig 17590 bp, 12 predicted proteins | sample SS_ome_8_FD_132980 | JGI IMG/M metagenome (GOLD analysis project Ga0180433, IMG submission 132980) | Hypersaline lake sediment archaeal communities from the Salton Sea, California, USA - SS_1_D_1 metaG | ecosystem: Environmental > Aquatic > Non-marine Saline and Alkaline > Hypersaline >... | reverse complement strand
TCCGCATCCAATTTTTGCAATAATGGGAGTAAGAAGAACAAAAAATTCAGGTAAGACCATGGAATCCCGGATGAGCGTATATTGTATATCCATCAGGCTGTCCAGTTCCTGCTTTGGGGTGTATTCATAAAAAGTCCCATGATTTTGCTCAAGAGTATATCTCATCTGCTGGAAATCCTCTTGTAAATCCAGTTTGGAAAATCGTACAGGATCTGATTTATCTGTCTTTTGTGACCAAACTTCAGTTTTTCCAGTAAACTGAAGAAGGGTACATAATAGAATTACTCTAATTACGATTGTCATTTTTTAGTCTCCTGTATATGTTTGAAATAGTAATAAAGTGGTATACCTCCCAGAACCACACCCAAAGCCAGGGAAGATTCCAATGGTCTTTGCATATAGGCAAGAGTCAGGATGGCAATGCTTACAGATCCGTACAGCAGGGGAGGAAGGGGAAAGGCAGGAAGAAAGAATGTATCTGGTTTTTGTTTTTTTAATTTAAAAACAGAAAACACTGCTAAAATGGGGAAGACCCCCAGAGAAAATCCCATATAGGTAAGTATCTGATCAAAGGTGCCGGTCAGGATCATCACAGCGGCGAGTATTCCCTGAATAATTATTGATAGAGAAGGAACATGGGAAGACGGGCTTACCTTAGCAGCAAAACGGAAAAAATATCCCTCTTTTGCCATAGCATAGTAAATGCGGGGTCCCAGAATGATAAAAGCGCTGATTGAGGAGAGCAGAGCCAGGGCGATAAATAAAGAAAAGAAGGTTTCAAGAGAAGAACCGAAGAGATATTTCACAGTAATTCCTCCAATGGGTATCACACCCTCCATTTCTGCCGGAGGAACAGCATACACATAGAGAATATTGAGCAGTACATACAGAACAGTAACCACACCGGTTCCCAGCAAAAGTGAGAGAGGAATATTCCGTTTCGGATTTTTAACTTCGGAGCCGATATAAGTGGCTGCATTCCACCCACTAAAAGCAAAAAGGATCCACATCAGAGAAAGACCGATCAGTTTCAATCCGGAGAGGTTCAGAGTAAATGCCTGACTCTGATAGAAATGGGACAAATCTCCTTTTCCAAGAGAAAAACCAAAGAGCAGAAGAGCAATGATAAAGATGATTTTCAGCAGGGTCAGTGCATTCTGGATTTGTGCACCGAAACGGACGCCGTGTACATGTACCATTGTAAAAATAATTATTATAGAAAGAGCCAGTATTTTTTGTACCATTCCGGGATCATGGATGCCAAATGCAGCTGCTCCTTCTGTAATCTGGGGGAAGGCCTGCAGAAAATAACTGCTGGAAGCTATACCGGAAGCAGCAATAGGTGCAGAAAATCCCACAAAAAATGACACCCAACCGGTCAGGAATCCGAAGATAGGATGATAAAGACGGGAGAGGAAAATATACTCACCACCGGCCTGGGGAAAGGAAGCACCTAACTGACCATAACAAAGAGCTCCACTGAGTGCAATGATCCCGGCTGCAATCCACAGTCCTATCATCAAGAAAGGATGATGGAGATTCTGCATAAGAAGTCCGGAAGTGGTGAAAATACCGGTTCCGATCATATTGGCAATGACAATATTAGTCAGAGGAAAAGCACCTAATTTCCGGTCTAATCCGTTATTGGTAGAATTACTTTTCATGATTATTTATTCTTCTTTTTTAAAACTCAAAGATACACCAGCATAACTGGACCTGTCAATAAAAGTTGTAAAGGTAGAATCAGATTGTAATGCCTCCAGATAGTCTGCCATTTCATAACGGGCATTATTGACATTATGAGCAGTAATCACCCCTCCTGGTTTTATACGGTCTCTGAGTAATTTGAAAAATTCCAGATAATCAATTTTCCAGGCATCAATAAATACAAAATCAAAATCACCTTTTATTTTGGGGATTTCTTTAAAAGCATCACATATCCGGGAATCAATTACCTGATCCAAACCTGCTTTTTTGAAGTTTGCCTGGGCTTCTTTAGCTCTTTTGGACTCAATTTCCAGGGTGATCAAAGTACCTTCGGTTTTTTTAAAAGCCAGACCCAGCCACAGACTGGAATACCCGTTGGGCGTCCCGATTTCCAGACCCCGCTTATACCCTTTATCGATAATAGTATCATACAGTAAACGACCGTCTGCTGCAGGTACATTCATTCCTCCATAGTTCCTGGGTAAATATTTCAGCATGGGAAGCACTTTTTTATTTGTTATCCCCTGAAAAAGTTGAGATGACTGGCAGTTGCTCTTTCCTGAAAAAGATATAATCAGACAGATTGAGGATATGATAATATAAGAATAGGTTTTTTTCATCATTATTTTTCTCCCCTATTATCAAAGTTTTTAGTTCTTTTTAGATACCTTTCATAGGCTTTTTTTGTGGTTAGTCCCAGAGGGCCATACCATATACCGCCGGTCCTGGTATAGTCATACACCCGAACTGCGATAACATTCTGTTCATTCCATTTGATCAGTTCCTCAGGAATCTCATAGAAACGTTCAATCCGCCAGGTACTGATGCCCTGTATTTCACTAACCAGGGGATCTACAGAACCGGTTTTGCCAATAAGGACACCATTAAAATAAACTTCATCAATATCATTGATTTTACCAGCTGCCAGAATGAGCTTTACAGAAGAATATTCAGCCGGGATATGAATGTGTTTTCGATACCAGGCAAAACCGTTCAGTTCAGAATAACCCTGATGTTCCCAGAAACAGGGTGCCAGAAGTAAATCCCAATCCGTATCATCAAATATTGGAGAGGCCCATACAACACTGTCACCACGGTGGAATTTCCAGAAACCTGTTAGATTGGTGAGCAGGAGTTTATCAGTTGCAGGTCTGGAGAAAATTCCAACCGGCCCCTGATATATTCCTCCGCTTCCCTGATGATCATATACACGTACAGCGATTAGATTGTGCTTTTTAAAATCCAGCAGTTGGGGAGGAATCTCGTATTCCCGGTCCATGCCCAGAGAAGAATGGTAAAATTCCCCATGATATCCCCATTGATTCAGTTTATATCCATTAATATACACTTCGTCTACATCATCAATGCGGCCCAGACGCAGATAGAGATAGAGGCCTTTCAATTGTGGAGGTACCTGAAATGTTAGACGATACCAGGCATACCCATCATAACCGGGATAGCCCTGATTTTCCCAAAAAGATGGTACTTCTATAAAACTCCAGTCTGAATCATCATACGAGATTTTAGCGTAGTCAAGATTATCACCAATGGCAAATTTCCATTTTCCCGTTAAAGACAGTTCTTTCCTGTATCCCTGTTCATAAGAGCTGTCATGTATAAATAATTGAGTAAATGAGGAAAGAGGGAATAAAAAAATCAGAAAGATTGTGAGAAATTTATGCATATAGAACCTCAATAAAAAAAAATATAAATATTTTTTAATATAATATATGATTCTAAAAAGATTATGTTGTCATTTTGAAGTAAAAAATTGTCAAAAAATGTCACGGAAGGTATTTATAGCCTATACCATGCACAGTGAGTATATGCTGAGGATGGGAAGGATCTGGTTCAATCTTTTTTCTGAGTTTAAGGATGTGATTATCCACAGTTCGGGTGGTTGGATATACATCTATTCCCCAGATTTTTTCTATGAGAAGGTCACGGCTGACAGTTTCACCAGAGTGTTTCAGAAAAAATTTTAAAATCTCAACCTCTTTATGAGTAAGGGCAACCTCACCTTTCTTGTCACTCGCAGAGTACCGGCTGAAATCAACCATTAATTTTCCAATTTTCTGAACCTTCTCTCCGGACTTTTCATTATTTACAGAAATCCGGCGCAGAATAGCATGAATGCGGGCCAGCAGTTCCCGAACACTGAATGGTTTGGTGATATAGTCATCAGCCCCTAGTTCCAGCCCCAGTACTTTATCAATTTCCTGTCCCCGGGCAGTCAGCATTATAACAGGAGTCATGATATGTTCGGACCGAAGTTTTCTGCAGACATCAAATCCGGACATGCTTGGCAGCATGATATCCAGGATTATCAGGTCCGGTGATTTTTGCAGGGCACTCTCTAAGCCTGTTTTCCCATCATACGCCACTGATACCTGAAATCCTTCATATTTCAGATTATCTTTGAGGCCCTGTGCCATGTCTTTTTCATCTTCTATAATAAGAATATGTGCCATAACCAATTTTCCTTTATTTCAGTTTCAGGGATTAAACCGAATAGGGAATATCAGAAAAAAAGTGCTCCCCTTGCCGGGTTTACTTTCAATCCTGACTTTACCCTGATGGCTTTCCATGATATATTTTACTAGACTTAATCCCAGCCCGCTTCCTCTGGTATTACTTGTAAGACTGTTTTCAATACGATAAAATTTTTCAAATATACGTTTATATTCAGAGGGTGAAATACCCGTACCTTTATCCTTTATCGAAAATACAAGATTGTCGTTTTCTTGCTCAAGCCGGATTGAAATATTTTTTTGTTTCGGGCTGAATTTTACAGCATTATCCAGAATATTTATAATGGCCAGTTCAACTGTTTCCCGATCTATAGAGACGTGGGGGAGATTTTGTTCACATTTGCAGGTTAGCTGGAATCCTTTTTGTTCCAGATGGAATTGATACAATTCCACAATTTTTCCAGTTAACTGGCTTAGATCTGTTTTTTGAAAATGAAATTCTTTTTTCTTTGATTCAATTTTGGAAAAATCCAGTATATTATTGATTAATTTGGTAAGACGCTCACTTTCATTTATAATAGTTTTATAATAGGCTTGTTTTTTTGATTCCGGAGAGACACGGCCCATATCAAGAGATTCAGCATACAAACGGATCAATGTCAGTGGAGTGCGCAGCTCATGAGACACATTGGCCACAAAATCAGTTTTCATACGGGCCAGTTTCATTTTTTTATAAATATCTATAAAAAGCAGGATACCTCCTGCAATGAGCAGGATATTGACACCCAGAAGAAACAATACATTTTGATTGGTACGGGTGCGGGCAATATCAGCGATTGTATCACCTTCAATTTTTATTTTTAGAATATATCCAGGAAGCAACCAGAGTTGCTCTTCTTTTTCAAAACTGCCGGTTTGTTCCACAATTTCAGCTGGGACAGCTGTTAAACGTCTTGCCTGATTGAGACCGGGTTCAGATATTTTGTTATAATTAGATAAATAGATGGTTTTTTTACTATTGCTGTTATAAATAGTAAAAATGAAATTCCCTTCATTCAGTGTCCGGAGTTTCTGGATGATAATTTGTTGTATAAAATTTTCTGCGGAAAGAAATATACCTCCTGAACTGCTGATTCCCTGGACTGTTGCAGTATATCTCAAAGGAAAGATAAAAAGATTCAGGTCTCTTATCTCTTTATTCAATTCTTTTCCAGAAATGATAATTGGCTGAATATAATTATGAAGGACAGATTTAATCATACGAGTTTGCTCTTGCCTGGAGGTTTTGATATATGACTCTATGTTAGTTTTTATGTGTCTGTCAATAATAGAAATCTTTTGTCTTTTATATTGAGGACTCCACATTAAATGAGATTCCTGTCCCCTTAACTTAAAATAGACGCCTTTTATGGATTGCTGCCTGAACAGATCCTGAAAAATGTTTTCAGAATCAGAAGAAATAATCTGGTTTTGATGTGATAGAACTTCAGAAGATATTTCAGTTATCCAGGAACTGAAAATATCCCAGCAGTATTGATTAACCGAGAAAAGGAGATTTTCCAGTTGACGCTGATATATCTGCTGAATCAGTGCTTCATTTTCATTTTTTTGGGCAATTTGATAAATGGTATAGAGACCAAATGGTACAAGTAACACCAGGATGATGATAATCATAAATTTTATATGGAATTTTTTATACAAATTATTCACTACCCCTACTATTTAATGTTTGTGTATACTGATTTTTTTATTTCACCTTTTAAAACTCAAGGATACACCGGCAGAACTTATCCTTTCAATGGAAGTGGTAAAATCAGTATCGGAGACAATTACCTCCAGAAAGTCCACCATTTCATGCCGGGCATTATCAACATTATGGGCTGCGATCAGTCCACCGGGAGTGATCCGGGTCCGGACCAGCTGAAAATATTTTAGATAGTCATCTTTCCAGGCATCAATGAACACAAAGTCGAATTTCCCATTAACACGGGGTATTTCCTTTAGAGCATCACAAATACGAGAATCGATTATTCCGTCCAATCTTGCTTTTAGAAAAATAGTTTGAGCCTGTTTCGCTCGTTCCAGTTCATTTTCCAATGTGATCAGGGTGCCTCCGGTCTGCCGGAAAGCAAGCCCTAACCAGAGACCGGAAAAACCATTGGAGGTGCCGATCTCCAATCCTCGTGTATACCCGTTATCAATGATTAGATCATACAGCAGCCGACCGTCAGCCGAGGGTACATTCATACCGCCTTCGGAACGGGGGAAGTTCTTTAGAAGAGTGAGGATTTTTTTATCGTGTATGTCCTGAAAAAGAGGAGATGAAGTTGATTTTCTTTTATTAGATTTTGTCATATTGGAATATACTAAAATGTGAATAATTGTCCAACTGTTTGTTGAATCGGGTTTATATTTATTCTTTATTTCTTGATATTATCTGGTATTATGGTTATTTTTTTTATTAAATTAAAAAGAAAAAAATGTCCTGGTCAAGATCAATCTTTTTTACTGAAAAGATACAACGTATAGGAGAGGATGAGATATGAAAACAGAAATTTTTGATAAAATTTCCCGGAAGGGACGTGAATTTTTGGGAGTACGATACCCCCTGATCTGCGGAGCCATGACCTGGGTGAGTGATCCCAAACTGGTTGCAGCTGTCAGTAATGCAGGAGGTTTTGCCAGTCTGGCCGGAGGAAACACACCGCCTGACATTCTGGAAAAACAAATTAAAGAAACCCGGGAACTCACTGATAAACCGTTTGGTGTGAACCTGATCACTATTGCACCTGCTTATAAAGATCATCTGAAACTGGCCAGGGAACTGGAGCTTCCCTTTTTAATATTTGCCGGCAGTTTTCCCAGGCGTTCTGAGGTCCAGTATGCTAAAGAAACTGGTGCTAAAATACTGTGTTTTGCCTCCACTGAATCAATAGCACACCGAATGATCAAATTCGGTGCAGATGCTTTGATACTGGAAGGGATGGAGGCAGGCGGCCATGTTGGGCATGTAACTCTGACAATTCTGCTGCAGCAGGTACTTTTCAGGATGACAGATATTCCGGTTTTTGTAGCAGGAGGTATAGCTACTGGTAGAATGTGTGCACATATGCTTCTTATGGGAGCAGCCGGTATTCAGATCGGAACACGATTTGCCATGGCCAAAGAGAGCTGTGCACATAAAAAGTTCAAAGAGTCATTTATCAAAGCAAAAGCCCGGAATGCTGTGTCCACTCCCCAGTTTGACAGCCGCCTGCCGGTTGTTGCTGTGAGAGCACTGAGAAACTGCAGCACAGACGATTTTGGCAGACTGCAGCTGAAGCTTATCAGTCAGCTGGATAAAGGAACCATTCACCGGGCAGAAGCTCAGGAAGAAGTGGAAAAATTCTGGATGGGTCGTTTACGCGATGCAGTTGTTGACGGTGATGTTGATCACGGATCTCTTATGGCAGGACAGTCTGTGGGGTTAGTGGATAACATTTTATCAGTTCAGGAAATTATTGATGAATTGGTCTCTGATGCTGAAAAAGAACTGGAGCGGGTAAGGGAATGGATTTGCTGAGTTGTGGAGATTTCAATTTCAAGGTTATTTGAAAGAAATTTCCAGTATTAGGAATATTTTTATTCCTAATACTGGGAACAATGTCCAATAATGGATGTTTGTTCCTTTTAATGGATATAATTTGGGGGTATTTTGAGGTGGATAATATATATGTTAGGTTTGTAGTGAGATGATAATTAAATCTTAGTCCAATATAAATAAATTTAATCATAAAATAATTAAACCCTAAGAGGAGATAATCCAATTATGAAAACAATCGCAACAATCTTAGGCTTTTTACTTTTGGTTTGTTCTTTATTAATTTTTGGTTGTAGTAATAATCCAACAGAAACAGAAGATTCTGTCGCTGGGACGTTTTCTGGTTATACATTCGACACAAATAAAATACGTTTACTTTCAAATTCCCATAGTTTAAAATGTCTTTACCGAACTGCATTGGGATTACCAAAACAAATAGATCAATTACCCGACGGGAGAATAGTAATTGCCGATCCGAATAATAATCGGATTGTTTTAGTTGATGGCGAAAATGTTTCCACTCTCATCGATACGCAAAACTTAAATCCGCATGTTGTAACTGCTTTATTTAATGGACTAATATGTTATTCGACTTATGGTGGCAGAATTTATACACATAATCCCGATACAGGTGAGGAGGCACTAATTGGTTCTTTGTACGTTGGAGGTAACACAAATGCACTGGGGAGTGATTCGGAAGGGAATATTTATGCAGTGAGCTCCGACCAACGCCTGCATAAATTTACACCGAATGGAACTAGAAAAATTATTGTTGAAACGCTTGGCTTCGAAGATCTTGGTTATGCAATAACGGATATTGATGTTGCTCAGGACGGTACTATTTATATTGGTGGTTTTAGGAAAGTTGTTGCGGTTGATACTGATGGAAATTTAATCATGATAGCAGATAACCTCCATAACGAACCAGTGTGGGTTGAAGTTACACCCGATGGATTTGTTTATATAAATGAAATCTCGCAAGGTCTGCAAAAATATAATCCGATCGACGGATCACTTCAGCAAATTTACATTGAAAATCACAATCCGTTCGGTGATGTAATCGCTCCGTCGGCACAGGAAATAATTTTTTATGATTTTGAGGTTTACTACACTTATAGTTTTCAGACGAATTCGTCTGAGCCGTTACTAAGAATTTTCGGGAATAGTTTTGCATTTTCAGCCGGTGCAGATGGAAAAGTATATTATTCTACACCGGGTAATCCCCCGGTAATAAATTCCGTCTTGATGTGTCTTGATTGGCATTGTAATATTGAAGAACATTCACAAGTGTCGTTTGAGGAGATCGTATCAATTGATGTAGATTTTTATAATACGATTTACTTAGCTTCAAACTCGGCAATATATTCAATTAACGAAAGTGATAATACTCAGATGATCATTTCTTCTAGACCTGATGGCCTAAGGGAAATTTCCGTTGATGCAAATAATAATATTTTTGTTATTACATCGAATATGAATAATGCAATTAATGTATATAAATATGATCAAACCGGAAGTTTGATAACACTTCCCATTTCATTTAATGCAGGTTCATTTAATGGAGGAATTTCTGTTCATGATGCCGCAATTGATGTAAGCAGTGAAGGTTGGATTGCTATTATAGTTACTGGACTTGGATCATATAATAACGGACCATATTTCCAACGTGTTTACAGAGCAAATGGTGATGGCTCAGACCTTACATTTCTTGCTAATCTTGATTGTCAAAGAGTCGGGGGTATGGTGGATATTGCAGTTGCACCAACTGGTGATATTTTTGTTTTGGCTGTAACCGGAACTGTGGGGAGCAGTGATGTAATTTATAAACTTGGTAGCAACGGCGGTAATTTAACACCGTTTATTGATATAAGAGCCGGTAATGATCCGAAGAGTATAGATATGGATGAACACGGGAATCTTTGGTTCTGTACAACTACCGGAATTTTTATTGCTGAACCTAACTAATTTCCAGAATAAAAATTTCAAACCAGATTTTTGTTCAGAATAGAGTGAGATTAATTCTACGTTATATTACTTAGCAGAGAACTGCACCTAACTTTTGGCTCAAGTTGATGCGTTTCGATACGATGAAAATCAGAGTTTGGAGGTTTAAATGTCGTCTCTGCTTAAATTGACGTCAGGCGCTTTAAAATCGCGCACAACTTAGCCAGGTTGTTAGCAATTTATAAAGATTATTAAATTCATCAAGTACCAGAATGCCCTGGATATTCATCCTCAGCACAAAAGGGGAGGGATATGTATCCCGATGGGTGGTTTGGGGGCTAAGATACTGACTAATGGATTGTATTAGCCTGCTTATTAGAAGTGAAAAAAATATGCAAAATACAAAATTGATCCAGCTGAAACATCTTACTATTTTTGTGAATTTGAAACAGCAATGATTTTTGTAAAGAGTGAATATAGAGGGGAGAAAGAAAGTAGAATCATTCCTGCCCTACCCAGCGGGATGGATATCCCCCCAAAGAAACCCTCAATGAATATCGAGGGCCATCCGGAATTTAAAACCTCCCGAAGTTCCAGCCCTTCGGGAGGTTATTAGTTTTAGGTATAATATTTTAGGATCTAAGATAATTAGTGCGAGAGAACACTATTCTGCAACTTCCACATCAATGTAAAATAAATCTGTTGCTACCTTCAATTCTTTATTTTCAGGATCCAGCGGTCTGCTCTGCCATTCAGTCCGCGGATATATAAAAAAGGATGAATCCTTTTCCTGAACCGTTACCGGCATATTGAAATTGTTCACCTGGGTATTCCAGCGGTATTGTACAGAGTCCTGTTTATACTTCAGCTGCAGTTCCGGAAGTTCTGTATGATAAAGATACTGATCAAAAAGCGGTTTGAGATCCTTATCCAGATACTCATTAAAAAAGTTCAGAACATCAGTTATGTAAATGGACTGATATTTGAATTCCTCATGCAGATCATGCAGCATTGCCCACCAGGACATATCATTATTGACTACATGCCGCAGGGTATTTAAAAACAGGGCTCCTTTAAAATACATATCCTGCGTTGGCCAGTGGTTTACGCCCGCAGGACCGACAATGGGCATTCTGTTTCTTACTTTGCTTTTATATCCGTTCAGGTACTCTATTGCTGCCTCATATCCGAATTGACATTCCACGTACACCCCTTCCATATAAGTGCCGAATCCTTCATGGATCCAGGCATCGGAGTAATCTCCGCAGGTAACACTGTTGCCGAACCATTCGTGAGCACTTTCATGAATAATGATAAAGTCAAATTTGGTGCTGATCCCCACCCCAGTCCAGTCTCTCCCCAGGTATCCGTTTTTAAACAGATTGCCATAGGTAACTGCAGTCTGGTGTTCCATCCCGGAGTAAGGTACTTCAATTAATTTGTATCCGTCTTTTTTAAACGGATATTCTCCAAAATGCTTCTGATAACACCTCAGCATAGGTTTTACCTGCTGAAACTGTTTTTTTGCTTTTTCAAGATGATAGGGAAGCACATAGAAATTCAGACTGAGATCATCCAGCTGATTAGAGAAGTGAGTATACTTAGCAACATTAACTGAAACACAGTAATTATTAATGGGATAATGCACTTTCCAGTGAAACCAGGTATATCCATCCGGCTGTTTTTCTTTTTCCATAAATCTGCCGTTCGATACTGCAGTCAAGCCGGCTGGGACCAGAAAATGAAGGTTCATGCTCTCTACTTCGTCCAGGTGCTGGTCTTTGCTGGGCCACCACATACTGGAACCGGTTCCCTGACAGGCAGTGAACACCCAGGGATTGCCTAGTGAATCCTGCTGAAAACTAATCCCCCCGAAACGCCCTCTTTGCGCAGGGCTGCCGGAGTAGTAAAAGTCTATACTGTGGGTTTCATTTTTTTCTAAATTATGAGGAAAATCAATGAATACAGCATTGCATTCCCGCTGATAGGTAAGTTTCTTATCATTGAAGACAATTGAATCTATGTGCATATTTTTAAAGAGATCTATCTGAATAGTATCGCTTTCTCTGAGCATCGTAAATGTAATGGTGTTTTTCCCGGATAAATGTTTTTTTTCAATATCAATTTTAATAGAGAGATCATAATGAAGAAGGTCATTATTGGAGCGATAGGGCCCGTATCTTCCCTGTAACGTGTCTTCTCTGGCAAAATCAAATTTTTTTTCTACTGGATTGACGCTGGCAGAATCATAATGTAATGGTACTGTTTTTTTCTCTGAAAGGTAAGCCAGTGTACATTCTCGGGGTTGATAATTTTTTGCCTGGATGGTAACAGGGGTTGTTCCGGTTTCTTCCGGAATCCTCACCCGGCCGTTTACATCGGAACGAAGCGCCAGGCGGTCGTCTTTGAGGTAGACGACCGCTCCTTCAATAGGTTTAGTGCTGTTATTGTCTACTATGGTGATTTTTTTATCAGGCTGCAGACAATAGGTTAATCCTGCTATCAGTAAAACAAAAATAACCAAAACCTTCAGACTCCAGATTCTGAGGGTCTGGGCTGTTTTGAAATGCAATTTATTGATTATATACCATTTCATAGTTGTAACTTTTCTTTAAAGAATCAACAATCTGGGGATATATATCAGGATTTTTTTGCTGAGCTATCTGAGAATGGATCTCTTTTTTTGCTTCTTCATATGGTCTGGGATCCTGAGTACGGTCTATTACTTTTATTATATGATACCCGTATTGGGTGGTGACAATATCACTTATACTTCCTATGGGGACATTAAAAGCTGCTTCTTCAAAAGGCTTTACCATTTGACCTCTGGGAAATTGTTCATAAAGACCGCCTGTATCTTTTGAGCCTGGATCCTCGCTGTATTTTTCTGCCAGCTCTGCAAAGTCTTTCCCTGATCTGGCTTCTTTTAAAATTTGTTCCATTTTTGTATGAATTTTTTCTTTTTCCTCTTCTGATTTGTTCTGAGTCATCAGTAGTATATGTCTTACTGTAGCATAGGTATTATTATACCATTTTTGAATTGCTTCTTCAGGAACTGATACATTATTATAATAGTAATCGGAAATATAGGATTTGACTATTAATGAGGACTTAACATCTTCTCTGAACTGATCTCTGGGAATATTATTCTTATCAAGGGCAGCTTCAAAATTTTCTTTTCCTCCATATCTCTCAGCAATTTTTTCCATTTCTGATTCAATGTTAGGTTCGTCAACTGTTATATCTTTTTCTTTAGCTGCTGCAATAAACATTTTATTTGCTGCGGTTTGATCTGCAATTCTTTGTACCAGGCTTTCTAAATGTTCCCGGGGTAAGTTTTTGATCCTGTCTTTATAATTGTAAAAAGTGCTGTATAATTCAGGCATAATATCTATATTTTTAAGGGTGAACTTATTTGTAGTAATCAAAGTAACAGGATTTTCAGGATTGAGTACTGGTAAATTTAATGAATCAGCTGTGGTGGTTAAGAATTCATATTCCGGCGATCCTTTTTGATAGACAGTTTTCTTTGAACCGTTACAAGAAAATATAATAATAATTATTAATGCAAGACTTATTACAGTTAAACGTTTCATAACTCCTCCTTTATTTATATAAAGCAAGGTAATAAAATTTTTGCTCAAAACCTAATAATTCACCTCTTATATGAAAAAAATGTTGACATATGAAATAAAAATAATTAGATTAACAGATCAGATGCGGAGTTATCAGCATTCACCATGTGATTGATTACTTTCAATCCGCTTAAGAAATTTTTTACTATTATTCCGGTTCATTACATAGTTGAAAAATTTCAGGCATGAATTTTGTTGTAGGTTCATGCATGTGAACAGGTGAAAAGTATTTGTTATTGAAAGAAGGATCTTGCAATTATAACGATTAGTTGATATATTTTAAAATACATTATTTTACCTGCTATAGGAGGGTAATAATATGAACAGACATACGATATGCATCCCGGCAGTAGTGGTCCTGATGGTGGCGGTCAGTATGGGTATCCTTTCATTTTTTCAATGTAAATTTGAAGAACCAGTGGCACCATACTGGGATGTTAATTTTACTCTTCCTCTTCTGGCTAAGAGTTATACCATGGAAGATTTGGCCAAAGATGTCAAAGAGATCAGTATCCGGGGGAATCAAGTATGGGTGAATATTGAGGAAAATTTTGGATCAGAAAAAGTGGGGGATAAACTGAAAGTTGATGGAACATCAAAAACAGTTATCCTACCAAGTGGAGGAAGTATTGATGATTCAGTTTCAATTCCAGGAAGCGACATAATCCTTGAATCCGCAACAATTCGTTATGGAGGTGTACAAGTTAGTTTTAATAATCCTGGTAATCAAACCATTGATATACATTTTGAATTAAAAGATTTAACCGATGAATATGGTAATACGTTAACAATCGATGAATCTATTCCTGGTAATAGTAATATATCTAAAAACAGAAGCTTAGAAAAGTATTCAATAACTTCTTTGAATAATTCTATGCATTTTAATGGCAGTATAACAGGGGGGATTGGCAATATAGAAGTTACAGTGAGCTTAACTGAGTTGATTTTTTCCAGTGTTTCCGGAACCCTGGATGAGGTGCAAGTTAAGATAGACAGTCTGGAATCAGATTTTGACATTCCGGAGGAGTTCGAGAATTTTGCCATTGATGAAGCCAATCTGCAGATTGCCTTTAATTCCACCATCAGTTTTCCCTTTGATGTTGATATTACCATCGAAGCCCTGGAAAGCAGAAATGCATTACCTGCACCCATCCATATTTCAGAATCCATCGTTCCGACCGGTACAGAACCGGATACTGTTGATATTGGTGATGTGGCAGATTTTATTAACAGTCAACCCACAAAAATACTGGTTTACGGAGATGCATTTATTGGTCAGGGACAGCAGAGTCATTCTATTACAGAGAATGATTCCATCTCCGGTAAAGTGTTATTTAATGCTCCATTAACCGTGTCCATACCCTCCTTAAAATCGAAAATGGAACCGGATACCATAACTATAGATGAAGATACCCAGGATTTTCTCAGAGATAATTTGATCAGTGCAGAATTCAATGCTGAGGTTGAGAACGGACTTCCTATTGGTGCTAATGTCTCTATAGTATTTTCCGGTACTTGTACCGATACTCTCATTTATGAAAACGGAAATTATGATCTTAAGTTTGATCTAAATCTTGGTAAAGCACAGACCACTAATACAGTACCGGCGAGAGTGGATGCTGCGGAGCACAGCAGGTTGAATATTACTCTGGAGGAAAATGAACTCAGCCATTTTATCAATAATGATACGCTGTATGTAGGATTTATGTTCGAATTTTTAGGTCCCGATGTTCTGACAAAATTCAGACCCCAGGATTATATAGATATAGAGGCATATATTTCAGCGCTGGTAAACACCAAAGTACCGGAAGATGAAGAATAAGGAGGATCTGTCATGATTACATTATTTTCTGAAAATCGCAATATTAAAAATTTACTCTTATTTTCTTTTCTTCTGGTGGTGCCGGCAATAATACCTGTTTCTGCTCAGATGAATGCACGGGCAGTTGGGTTAGGAGGCGCCTATACAGCTATTGCCCGGGGAGTTCATTCACCTTTATGGAATCCTGCCAATCTGGGTTTATCTGATAATCCTAAATTTTCAATGACCCTGATCGGTACTTCTATAGGAGCCTGGAATAACAGTTTTTCTTTGGGAATGTATAACAAATACAATGGAGAATATCTGACTGAGGATGATATTAAGGATATCCTGAACAGTATTCCTGATGATGGATTCCGCTCAAATACGGAAGCTTTTGTTAATGCTCTGTCATTTTCTGCTGGAAGATTTGCTTTAACTATTGGGGTGTTGAGCGGGGGATTTGCAAATGCAGCTAAAACGTTTTTTGAAATACCTTTAACCGGCACAGAAATTAATAAAACCTATGAATTCAGTGATACAGATGCCAGCTCTCTGGCAGCCGGTTTAGTGGGTGTTTCCTGGGGGCAGCCGATCCAGGTTGATTTTGCCGAAGAATTTACGGTTGGAGGTACATTGAATTTCTTTTTTGCCGGAGCTTACGCTAATGCTGATACAACAAGATTTACTATAGATTCAAAACCCTACGGTATGGATGTTGATGGATTATATTCGCTCACCTATGCATATAACGGAAGTGTCGGATATGGGATAAATCTGGGAAGTGCTGCCCGGTTAAATAAAAAATGGACTGTTAGTTTAGGTGTCACCAATTTAATCAGCAGCATTCCGTTTGATAAAGAAGTCAAGACAGAAAAAGGTAATTTTTCTCTGGATTCATTAAATGTTTTAACTGATTTTGATGAAGATGCTCAGGATAGTAGCTGGACAGTGGAAGCTTCCTCTTTTTCTACGAAATTTCCTGCTGTACTGCATCTGGGGTGTGCCTACAGAGAGGGAGATGTTATTATGGCTGTTGATTATTATCAGGCTTTTACTAAGGGAATGTATGGAAGCACCAGTCCACAGCTGTCTGTGGGTACTGAGTGGCAGGGAGTATCATGGCTTCCTTTACGGATGGGTGTGGTTATGGGGGGATATATCGGATTTGGTACATCCTTTGGTATTGGAATACGTCCGGGAGGTTTTGTGCTTGATATAGGATATATGAGCAGAGGATTTTTGATTTCACCGGGTAATACCAAAGGAATGATAGTATCTGTTGATTTAGGTATTGATCTTCAAAAAAAGAGAAAATAATTAGGCAGAAAGTAATATTGAAAATATTTTAGAATGGATAAATACACATTACGAAGTAATATTATCAAGTAAGGAGGTATATGGTTGTATGAATGATTCTTTATCTGGAAATTTTGGAATACTGGTAGGAGGCGGACCTGCACCAGGAATAAATGGTGTCATTGCCGCAGTAACAATAGAAGCACGAAAAAAAGGACATAAAGTATATGGTATTAACGATGGATATAAATGGCTGGTAAAAGGTGATTTTGAATTATTACAAGATAACATAAGACAACTTCACATAAAAGATGTTTCACGCATTCATTTTGACGGAGGTTCAATTCTATACACTTCACGGACCAATCCCAAAAATATGAAAGAAGGCCCACGAAATTGTGTGCAAATGTTAAAAAAATTGGGTATAACATATATGGTTACTATCGGAGGTGATGATACTGCTTATGGAGCCAGTCTTATAGCAAAAGAAGCTAAAGGTGAAATTAAATTTGCTCATGTTCCTAAAACTATTGATAATGATTTACCTCTTCCCCATAATTTGCCTACTTTTGGTTTTCAGACAGCTCGTGAACATGGTTCTGTACTGGTAAAAAATTTAATGGAGGATTCAAAAACCACCCATAGATGGTATATAGCTGTTACTATGGGAAGACACAGTGGACATTTGGCATTAGGAGTAGCAAAATCTGCTGCAGCAACACTGGCAGTAATTCCGGAAGAATTTGAAAATGAAAAAAATATTTCTCTTTCTCATGTCTGTGATATACTGGAGACATCTATTTTAAAAAGAATGGCTATGGGTCATGATTTTGGAGTGATGGTTATTGCAGAAGGAATTGCGGAGCGATTAAATCCTCAGGAATTAAGAAAGCTTCCGGGGTTGAAATTTGAATATGATGAATACGGACATATGAGACTGGATGAAGTTGAACTTGGAAAAGTAGTCAAATATGAAGTAGAACGGCGTTTTCGCAAACGGGAAAACAAAAAATTTCGTATTGTTGAAATAAATATTGGATATGTACTGCGTTCAGCAGATCCTATACCCTTTGATCAGGAATATACCAGAGATCTGGGATATAATGCTTTTCGATACTTGATGAGCAATAAACCAGAGCATAAGAAAGATGCT